>MDTG01364088.1_pt1 | contig 10519 bp, 15 predicted proteins | sample 811421 | NCBI WGS metagenome assembly MDTG01 (sample SAMN05326645, study PRJNA326480) | marine metagenome | isolation source: seawater | place: Pacific Ocean: South East | collected 2011
CGGTCTAAGAAAGCTCCAGCCAGCGAAGCTCAAACGAAGAAACGTAATCTGTCTAAGCAGAAAAACGCGCTTCGGGCGAACCAGCGTCAGGATCTTACGGATGCCGCGAGTGTGATTATGGCGCGATGGGAAACGTAAACCACTTAGCCATGAAAAGGATTTAAGAAATGGCAGTTTTAACCACTTACGATCAAGTGGGAGTGGCCGAGAGCGTAGAGGACATTAAGTCTGGTGTCCATTTGGCGTAAGCCATCTAAACAAACAGTGTGAATTGCTGGGACCTCCCTCTGGGACAATCAGCAGCCAAGCCCCTCACGGGGAAGGTTCAGAGATCATCCATTTTGGAGTAGGGCGAAGTCGTCCGAAGCGCACTGCCCCTGGTTATACCAGGGTGAAGATATGATCCGATCTTATGAGTAATCATAAGCTGGCGAAAGCCGGCTACAGTCTAACGCGCTGTAGTGAACATTATGCATTTACGATATCTCTCCCTCCGACACACCCTTCCACAGTCTCGTCCGTAACGAGACAGTCAACGCCCGTACCTTCGAATGGATCGAAGATGCTCTAACTGCCTCAGCCGCTAACGCTGAGATAGAAGGGTTCCAGGCATCCGATGACACGCTGACCACACCGACGACCAGGTCAAATAGCTGCCAGATCATGTCCAAGACTATCAATGTCTCGGCTACGTCTGACGTTATCAAGACCTATGGCCGCGCTGCTGAAACGGCGTATCAACTGGCGAAAGAGCTAAAGTCGATCAAGAAAGACTATGAACGTGCAATGGTTGGCGTATCAAACGCAGCCGTAGCTGGTAACGCCAGCACAGCCCGTGAAATGGCTTCTGTTGATCAGATGATCACCGGTTCGACCGATGCTGGATCCAACGCCACTGACCCGCTGACCGAGGCCGCTGTTAACACAGCCGGTCAAGCAGCGTACACAGCCGGATCCAATCCCGACACCCTCATGATCAAGCCGGCAGACAGCCTCTTGGTCGCTGGGTTCGCTACGGCAGCCAACAAGACACGGACCTTTAATGACGACACAACTACCTTCGTCAACGTCATTGAGGTACTCGTGACCCCCTTCGGAACGTACAGGGTGGTCTTAAATAGAGAGCTTTTGTCTACACAAGCTCTGTTGATTGACCCGAGCATGTTCCGGACTGTAACGCTACGTCCGTTCACACGTACTTTGCTTGCCAAGCAGGGCGACAATGATCGTCATCTGCTGGTTGGGGAAGTCTCGGTCAAGCATGTCAGTTTCGCTGATTCACATAAAATCGTCGGGCTTTCGTAAGTCCTACGATTGACCAATTGGGAGCCTTGGGCCAGGAGTTTTTGCTCTCCTTATCCTGGTCCAGGGTGACCTCTCATTTACACGTTAGGAGTAGCAATCATGACCGATGATACAACAAACAACGCTGGTAAGCAGAAGCCGGTGAACTTTCTGACCTCTACACAGTCATTTATCCAAGACAGCAACAGCGTTGTCCGGAAAACCGATCAAGCTATACCGCAAGGCTTTCTCAGTGAGCTGAAGCGAACCCGCGAAGATAGCGTCCGAGCAAAGGCTGGCGACTATCAGTCGGTAGCTAAGGTTCCTGTTGCAGTTCATGAGAAATGGAAGCGAGAAGGCTTTGACATGTTCAAGGAGACACCGAAGGCAATCTTGAAGCGCCTCCGAGATGAAAACCTTGATGCATTCATAACGACAAACAAGAGATTGTAATGGCCGAGAAGAAGTACAGCAAGACAGTCACTAACCCGAAGACAGGCCGGAAGCGCACTGTCCGTTACGGGGCCAAAGGTTATTCAATTAGCCCAGGCACTTCTCGTGGTGACAACTACTGTACTCGATCATTCGGTCAGATGAAGAAGCACCCGAAGGCTGCCAAAGACCCAAATTCACCCCTACGCCTGTCACGGAAGAAATGGAAGTGCTCGGGCAAGAGATCACGGAGAAATTAGATATGCCAGGAACTCATTACGGAGCACCTAAAACAAAACCTAAAAAAAGAAAGCCAGGTAACGCTAATAACAATAAGCCTCGACGCATGGCTGGCCTTGGGAAAAGACGTTATGGCTAAACCTAAAAAACAACTGACTAAGCGTCAGACAGACACACTTAAAAGGCACTCAGTCCATCATACGCCAAAACATATGAGCGAGATGCGTAAGCTCATGAGGGCCGGCAAAACCTTTACCGAGGCACATCGAACAGCGATGCGTAATGTAGGTAAATAATGAGTAAGAATGTCCCAACAAACCCGAAACTTTATGCGTCTGTGAAGGCTGCTGCCAAGCGCAAGTTCGACAAATGGCCGAGTGCTTATGGAAGCAGTTGGCTTACACGCGAGTATCAAAAGCGCGGCGGTGGATACAGGGTGTCTAAAAATGGCAAAGCCAAAAAGAAAAGCTAAGCGAAGAGCTACTAGTGGTCTAACCAAATGGTTTGCCGAAGACTGGCGCGATATCTCAACTAAAGACAAAAGCGGTAAGCACCCCAAGTGTGGTCGCAAATCTGCCAAAGGTAGTAAGCGCGGTTATCCAAAATGCGTTACGGCGGCCAAGAGCCGTGCCATGTCTGCAAATCAGAAGAAGCAAGCTGTCGCACGTAAACGTGCATCGAAGCCGGCCAGCCGCGCCAAGCGCCCAACTTATACGAGGACCTAACGATGAACTATGGTGATCTGAAAAGTCATTTTAATGATCTGCTAAACCGGACAGATATCACAGCAACATTGACGACCAGGTTCATCGATCAGGGCCTGGCTCGAATCCAACGGAACTTGCGCGTTCCTTTGATGGAGAAGCAGCAGAACTACACAATTTCGGGCAACACAACTTCGGTAGTTTTACCAAGTGACTTTCTCGAGATCATAAACCTGTACCACAGCTCAGGGGTTCAGCTCACGCGCATACCTATGTCAACGATGCGGTCTCACCTGGCAAATGCCTTCACCGGCAATCCTCAATTCTTTAGTCGCCAACAAGCGAACGTCTTGCTGTTCCCCCACGCAGTCGATGGGACGCTGACGCTCGATTACTACGGCGAGGTCGGTGAATTCGCTACGGATGCAACAGAGACCACATTAAGTAAAGTCGCACCGGACATGATTATTTATGCCGGCCTGACATATGCATCAGACTACTTCCTCGATGAACGAGCTGAGGTGTTTGAAGGTAAATACAATCAGTTTCTAAATGAGCTGCAATCGCAAGCTGATGACCAGGAGCTCAACGGATCCACGCAAGTTATTCAAGCTGCATTCGATTTCGAGAGGGAGTAGATATGGCTAAATCATCGTTCTTCAAAGATGGCGGTAGTAGCCCAACTGTAAGCGCTACTATTCAGTCTCAAGTCAATGCAGCAGCAGCCTCGGCAGCAGCAGCAGCTAATAGTTTTAATTCCATCGGTAATGAGCTTACTCTTGCCCAGGCTGCTCGAGTTGGGTCTGAAACAGCGCGGGACGAATCAGTAACAGCTAAAGTTGCAAGTGAAGCAGCTCGTGACACATCGAACACAAAGGCCAGTGAAGCCTCGACCAGCGCTGCGGCCTCGGCCACCAGTGCTTCAAACAGCCAAACTGCTGAAAACAATGCCTCTACCAGTTCTACTGCTTCGGCCGCTTCTGCTGCGGCAGCTCTAGTCTCAGAAAACAATTCGGCCGGCAGCGCGGTTACAGCATCTCAACAAGCAGCAATCTCAACTACCCAAGCGGGAAATGCTGCAACCTCGTCAGCGGCATCCTCAAGCGCCCAAACCGCTAGCGAAACAGCAAGAGATGCTAGTGTCGTAGCCAAAACCGCCAGCGAAACCGCCAAGACTGCTTCTGAGGCGGCTAGAGATCTTGCACTTGGTTATCGAGACACTGCCGAAACGCACAAGAACGCTGCGGCCGTAAGTGCTGCAACAGCCACCACCCAGGCGGGGCTGGCGACCACTAATGGTCAAGCTCAGGTTGCCTTAGCAACCACACAAGTCGGCCTTGCAACTACTCAGGCCGGAATAGCAACAACCAAAGCTACTGAAAGTTCCTCTAGCGCATCGAACGCGGCAACTGCACAAACTGCTGCTGAATCAGCTCGAGATCAAGCGTTGGCAGCCTTCGACAGTTTTGATGACCGCTTTTTGGGGTCGAAGGTAACCGGCGGCGGGGTAGGAGACCCCACGCAGGACAACGATGGAAACAGTTTGCTATCAGGCGCATTGTTCTACGACGAAACCAACAATGTAATGAAGGTTTATACTGGTTCGGCTTGGGTAGCCGCCTTTGTATCCGGTGGCAGCTTTGCTGCTTTGTCCGGAGCAACTTTTACTGGTGATGTGACAGTACCGAACCTCATTACATCCGGTAACGTGGATGGTAGGGATGTCAGCGCGGATGGCACAAAGCTGGATGGTGTTGCAACTGGCGCAACGGCTGTCTCAAGCCTCACCGATTTAAGTATCTCTGACGGAACGAATGGTCAGGCTTTGAAAACCGATGGCGCAGGTAATTTCTCTTTCGGTGACGTAGCAAGCAGCACTGCGTTTGCAGATGTAACAGGCAAGCCAACAACCATCGCTGGCTATGGCATCACAGATGCATTCGATGGTAATACCAGCAGTCTTACTGGCGGGAACTTTAGCTCTTCGTCAAACTTCCAATTCTTGAATGGCGGCAACGCGCAGAATGTTTTAGCGCGGTCTGTCTACGCCGGAACATCTTATTCTGCGGCGACTGCTAACGCTGGCGAAATGGACGCGCTGAATGGCTATAGAGTGGCTGGTGGTACAGTAATTAATAACAGCAGATATTTATTCCACAATGGTCAGTATAACTACTCAGACACAAGCCAATACATTTGGTGGACAGGTCAATCATATGGCAATTTCCGCGTAGCTGGTGGTAATGTAAATGGCTATTCTGGTATCGAGTTTAGTGATAGTGCCGCCGACAGCACCTTCATGGTTAGAAACTCCGATGGTCTTAATGGGGTCTATCGCGCAGACACTGGTTCGTGGTTCTATTACTGGGATAGCGCATCAAATCTTGCTTCCTTCGGCAACGTAACAGCCTACGCATCAGACGAGCGTCTTAAAACAAACTTTAAGCCAATTCAAAGCGCACTAGAAAAAGTATGCTCGCTAGATGGTATTTACTACGAATGGGATAAGGAAGCCTGTGAGCGCACAGACTTTACGCCAGAGTTTAATAAAACAGAATTAGGCTTTAAAGCACAGCAAGTACAAAAGTATTTTCCAGAAGTCGCTGTTCTTGCACCATTTGACACAGACCCTATGGGCGAGGGAGTTAACGAAAGTAAATCAGGAGAAAACTATCTGACCCTACACTACGAGCGGTTAGTACCCGCTCTAGTCGAAGCCATCAAAGAGCTAAAAGCAGAAGTCGAAGAACTGAAATCTGGCTGCTGCGGGTGTCAGTCATGACATTACAAAGTAGCGGTGCAATATCTTTATCCCAAATTCAGTCAGAATGGGGAGGCTCGTCGCCAATTTCACTGAGTGAGTATTACCGAAACAGCCTTCCTTCTGGGCGTACAAACTACGGCTCTATTCCAACCTCTGGCGCAATTAGTATGTCTAATTTCTTCGGAACCAACTCAGCCGTTGCGTCCATCACAATCGCCACAGGTAACTCATTCTATCAAGCCGCAACACAATATGTCGCCGCGAAACATAACTTGAATGTGGTGGGTGCTAACTTTCAAACAGGATATGCGTCTGCGCCTAATTTTACACAAAATGGAAGAACTACGCGGTTTTGGGGGATTGTATTTAGCCCCGTCAACAACCGATATAGCTTTACGTTATTAGATATTTCAGGTGGGGGTGGTTCTATTACCCGAAGTTACAATGGTCATCCACAAAATACTGGATGGACAACAATGGTTCTAACAGGCAACGGTAGTTCACGAACATTCACGCGGTCAAGCGCAACATTCTCAACGGCCAATGCAATGGGTATTAACAATGTTTACTATTCTGGGGCAAACTGGTTGATGCCAGCGGGAATAAGCAACATCTTTCCAAACTCAAACAACACCACTAGCTTCACTGTGGTCTTAACACCATGACTTATGAATACACCACAGTCACCGAAGATGGCTTCACCCGCATTTGTGCAACAGATGGTGATATGGGGTACGCGGAAGTTCAACAGGGCGAGGCCAAAACTGAAGATGAAATACAATCTTTGCTCAAAGAGTTTTTTGAGGATTCGAAAGCAGAGAAGATTTACAATGACAACCTTGCACCAGACTTCACCGAAAACTTTCGGGATGATGTGTATATGAATGGTGAAATCAAGCGCGTTGATTACTCATGTGACCGAAGCGAGGCTCTCACGCAAATCAATAGGCTTGTCGCCGCTTTTAACGAATACACTGTTGAGGGGCTGACCTCAAATTCGCAAAACGTGATTGGCGAATATGGAAACTACAGACCACCATACCCTGACAATTGTATATCCTTTTATGATTTCTCTACGCCTAGCAATGAAACTCTAGCCGCTTACGGATGCACCGCCGACACTTATGGGCTGGATTTATTACAATGGCATGGCATCAAACACGACTTAACGGCTGGCACTAAGCAAGCCAAGTTTGTGTTTAGTCAAACCCACGGCACATACCTTTCAAAGCCACCAGCCCAACTACCGCCAAACCGCACCGCGTTTTATGCGCGAATACATAATGTCGATGGGTCGGTAAGCCAGTGGGTTGATACCTACGTCATTAGCACGATTAACTATATGCGGGATTGGTGCGCTGATGTTGGCAAACCCTTTCCCCTACCTGACAGCGTAACAGACCAGCCGTGGTGTTTTGGGATTGTCCATGATGATACGAATGGAGCGATAGAGTGCATAAAGGCTTACGTCCGTCACAGGTACTAGACCTCACCGACATCGATGCGCGGTTTTGGCAACAGCACAAACAAGAGCAAGACATTTATGAGGCAAGAAATGGAAATAACCCCAATCATGTTCTGGAATGTGATCCTTACGTTGGTTATTGCACCAGCCTTATGGACGTTCCGGTCACTAATAACTGAGGTCAAACGTATCGACATTTTACTGAACCGAACTCGAGAAGATTTCGCAACTAAGGCCGAGCTAGTCGAAGACATGAACCGCGTAATGGAAGCGCTCCATCGTGTCGAAGACAAACTTGATAGGGTATTACAACGCTAGAAAGCTCATTAAATGGATCCACTGTCCTCCGCTATGGCTGCTTATGCAGCACTGAAAGCGGGGATTAAGGCCGGTCAGGATCTCTCACAGCTCGGGGCCGAGATAGGTAAATTGTGGTCCGGCATCGACCAGGTAAAACATAATTTCCAGAAGGCAAAGAACAGCCCGTTCCGCACAGCGGAAGAAGAGGCTATGTCAGAGTTTGTTGCTAAGAAACAAGCTGAAGATCTCGAGTACAACCTCCGAGAGATTGTCATTCACACCCGTGGCATCAGTGGTTGGCAGGAGCTGCTCCGGCTACGAGCTGATATTTACAAAAGAAGAAAAGAAGCCGAGGCCAGGGCTGCGCGGGAACGCGACGAACTGATTGAACTAGTACTTACGATAATTGCTGTTGTCGCAGCAGTAATAATGATCACTGGGCTAGGCGCAATTGCCTGGACTGAATATTATAAGTAGGAGAAGTCCATATGAACATGGAACGACTAATTAAAGATCTCGAGCGACATGAGGGGCTCCGGACACGCATGTATAAATGCACGGCCGGTGCTAACACGATTGGCATCGGACACAACCTGGACAGCCGGCCGATCAGCGAACGCGCTGCCAAGGTCATACTCGAGGACGACATCGAGGTTGCCATCGAGGACATCGAGCGCGGATTCGGTGAAGACGAGTTCTATCGTCTACCAGGTAAAGTGCAAGAGGCCCTGGTCAACATGTGTTTCAATATGGGCATCACCAGGCTGATGCAATTCAAGAACACACTCCGGCTGCTCAAAGAAGAGCGCTGGGCTGATGCAGCCATTGAGTGTCTCGACAGTCGCTGGGCGAACCAGGTCGGTGGTCGAGCCAAAGAGATATCCGACATGATAGCTACAGGAGATGATTAATGATCTGGACAGCACTCACTAATGTGATCGGCGGTGTCGCTGGTACATACATGGAGACCCGTCAGATTAAGGCCGCAGCCAAAGCTAAGATCGAGCAAGCCAAGGTCGATGCCGAGGTCAAACGCATTGAGCTGACAGCAACCACCGAGCGTGACTACGATCTCGAGGCGCTGCGCCAAACTCAGTATTCATATAAAGACGAGGTGGCCTTGGTTGTCGTTCTTGCGCCCTTCGTCGGATCCTTCCTGCCCTGGACCCAAGACACTGTAGCAGAGGGCTGGAAGCACCTCAGCGAACACGCTCCGTCTTGGTACACCTACGCATTCTTGGGAGCTATTGGAGCCTCTATGGGCATCCGTTGGGCGGTCTCACAATTCGGTAAAAAGTAGGTCTCAACCTCTATCGGTGCTTTTTCGAGACCCTTTTGTCCACCTATATACTAAAACGGACAAACGGATACACATATCGTTGAAATCATTAGCTAAATTAATGCATTTTCCCTATTGAGCTTTTGGCAAATCACGTGTTAAACTATAGTTACAACAAAGGGAAACAGCGGAATCATAATCCGCGTGTCGGGGGTTCAAGTCCCTCCTCCGCTACCAAAGTTCCCAAGGTTTCTTCTTTGTTGTCTGTGAATAAACAGAAACAAAAGGAGAGATCTGATGACCACAGAAAAGCTAGACCACCCAGAGTTCTTGATCAGAGCCAACTGGACACCCGAGCGCGTTCGTGAACATGAAGCCGCTTGGGCAGCCGTTGATGCATTGTTCCCTCGCAAAGAGATTGAGCAAGCCGAGCCTCAAGGTGTCCGGTTCACCGCTCGTCTGCGAGAAGAGGTGGCACACGCTGTCATCCATGAAGTCAAGAACGGCAATGACACTTTCGGCAAGATCCGCAAGCAGATCGGAGAGCGGTACGAAGACAAGGTGATCCGTAGCGGTATCAACAAGGCGAAAGAGTGGCACAATATGGTGTCGCGTCATGGCTCACGCAATAAGCCTTCCTTACGTCACTACCAGGCACGGATTACATCCGAAGGTCGCCGCTACACCTACATCGAGGCGTAGTCATGAGAAACGTAAAGCATATAAATAAGCAATTCAAAGAAGATTGTCCGAACCCAACCTTCAAGTCTTTTTTAGAGACTGATCTACGTGTGTACCAAGTTAATCAAGGTCATGTCGTAATCTCTCACAAAGGCCACGGGCCCGACCTTGTCAGCTTTGTTAATGATCGTGGCAGATGGTTTGCCGGAAGTATTGTTGACGGAGTGCGGGTTAATAAAGGCGACTATAATTATGCGCCCTTTATCCATGACCAGTTGGCTCTCCTTAATATGGCTATCGCTAACAATCATCTCGAGGTGACATCATGAGAGCGCTACGTTTCATGAAAAAGGTTCCGCGTGAGGACCTAAGAGCTGAGCTGGTGATGGGTATCATTAAGATGACAGTCCGGCTCGAGGGCCGTGGCCCAGACACAGACTTCAAAGCATGGCCGATCTCTGAGCTGAGAAAGCGCCATGATCTATTGATCCGGCAGTGCCGGTGGTGGGATAGTAAAGATAGGGAGACAGCCAATGATTAGTTTTGTAGAATTCGTGAATAAGGAAGCCGATGTAATCTGGCGTGATGTCACTGGTAAGCACCGCACTGAAAGCCTGGTCAAACTGGACCGCTTTTGTGGCTTTGCTGGATATGGTGAACGACCCCTGGACAGCTTCAAGCCCAAGGACATCCATCGGTTCCAAGACCACCTATCGCATTCCGGTCTGACACCTAACACCATCAACCATTACAACACGGCGATCAAAAGCGTGTTTCGACATGCAGTCCGGTCAGAGTTCATAGATCGTGAACCGCAGTTCAACTGGTTCAAGGTGAACAGGTCGGGTCATGGTCGCGTGTTCACGGAAAATGAAATCAAGAACACTGAGAGTTTCTTACGTAAGACCAACCATGAATGGGTAGCTGATCTGTTCGTGATCGGTCTTAACACTGGTATGCGCCTTGGAGAGATTCGGAAGATCGGGACCGAGCTTGGTAAGATCGAGATCGTCGGTGGTGACGCATTCTGCCGGCTGTATGCGACCAAGAACGGCGACAACCGCATGGTCCCTCTAAATGATCGGGCTATGGCCGCCATCAGACGACTAGGTGGCTGCCCTAATGACCACTATAGCCACCAGACGTTCTATGAGACCTGGCGTAGAGCTCGGTATCGTGTGGCCCCTGGCGATAAGACATTCAAGTTTCACGCTTGCCGGAACACCGCAATCACTGTGATGGCCGAGCGTGGTGTGCAGCCCCTCACTGTAGCTAAAATGGTCGGCCACAGATCTATGCAGACCACCCTTGGATATTACAAAGCTAGCACCTCTGGATTGAAGGACGCATCCGACCAATTGAACCTCTAA
>MDTG01432557.1_pt1 | contig 10519 bp, 9 predicted proteins | sample 811421 | NCBI WGS metagenome assembly MDTG01 (sample SAMN05326645, study PRJNA326480) | marine metagenome | isolation source: seawater | place: Pacific Ocean: South East | collected 2011
TAATTTAAATTTTCAAATTGTTGATTTTTATTATTGTATATCATTAGTGAACCAGATTTCATATCAAACCAAACGCCATGAATTTTTAATTTATTATCTAGCACTAAATCATTTACAAATTTGTATTTTAGTAAGTTTACAATTGAGTTTACTATACTTAATTTTTCAAGAGATGTTATGCTCTGCTCAATATTGTTCATTATTTTTAATTTTTCATAAGCAGGTTTAATAATTTTAATCCAATTATCTACATACGAATTTTTATCTAAAGAATTTTCTTTAAATTGCTGAAATGCATGCTTGATTCCTCCGCAATTAGAGTGTCCAAGTATTACTATATTAGGTATTTTCAATTCAGTTATTCCATATTCTATAGCAGATAAGGTTCCAACTTCTAAATTAGAAACTGGAGAAGGAATCAGATTAGCAATATTTCTATGAATAAATAACTCTCCTATTTTAGAATTGAATATTTGATTGGCATGTACTCTAGAGTCACAACATGAAATTACCAAAGCTTTTGGTTTTTGTCCTTCTTTAAGAAGTAATTTAAGCAAATCTTCTTCATCCGGAAAAGTGTTTTTTTTCCACTGCTTATATCTATCAACTAAAAAATCTGGTAAAGTCATGTAAATTTATTTTACATTATTTATAAAGATTTGGAATTTTAATTGAAAGAAAACTACAAAAGACGATTTTGTGTAGCTCCCATGATGGGCTATACAACTCCATACGCAAGGAAGCTTTATAGAATTCTATCAAAAAGAACATTTCTCTTTACAGAAATGATAGCTACAAAATCTTTAATATATTCGAAAAATAAAGATTTAATAATAGAGAACGATAATCATAATCCAGTAGCTCTACAGGTTGGCGGCTCTGATTTAGATGATTTAATGAAATGTTCTGACATAGCGTATAATTATAATTATAATGAAATTAATCTAAATGTTGGTTGTCCAAGTAAAGCTGTGCAAAAAGGAAGCTTTGGTGCATGTCTAATGAAAGACAAAATATTAGTAAGACATTGTTTAGAAGCCATGCAAAATGGGAAGATTGAAGTTTCAATAAAATGTAGAATAGGCCTTGGCAAAGAATTAAATTATGATTTTTTTGAGGAATTTATTGACGAAGTTTTGAATAGTGGAATTAAAACAGTCTATGTACATGCAAGAAATGCAGTTCTTTCTGGAATGAGTCCAGGTCAAAATAGATCAATACCCCCTTTAGATTATACTTTTGTTAAAAAAATAAAAAAAAAATATCCAGACATTAGATTTATTCTTAATGGCGGTATTAGTAATATTGATACAGCAGTAAAATTAATTAAAAGTTTTGATGGCATAATGGTAGGTCGCCTTATTCAAAATAATCCTTTTGTATTAAAAAATGTAGATAATATTTTTTACCAGACTAATACTGATACAAACATAGATGAAATGATAATATATAACTATTTTAATTATATAAAAACAAAAATCAATAATGAGTCTATATTTAGACTTCTAAGTCCCTTGTTACATATTTTTTTTGGAGTGCCAAATAGTAAATTAATTAAAATAAAAATTCACGATCTTATGAAAAATAGAGAAATTAATTTAATAGAAAAAATACTTTTAGATTTTATAAAAGAAAATAGATTAATTTTAAATTAATAAGGTATTTGATATGAAAGGCTTAAAATTTCTACTCCTGGATTTTTAGAACCTAAATTAGCATTAGAAATATGGCCTAATGATAAACCAATTCTATTTTTACTTTCAAGCTCATAACTAAACTCAATAGTTGTTCTAAATTGTAAATCATTTCCAAGTTTTTTACCTGATCCATTATCATAGTAGCCAAAACCAAAACTTGGTGTAAATATAAATTTATTTTCCTCGCCTTTAAAAAGTTGGCCTAGATTGTCCTCAAGGTATATCCCTGTTATTATATATGATGCCGAATCTCCAGTGAATTCAAATCCTAAAAAAGGTTTTAAGAAAAAAAAGTTATCTTCTTCAGGGCCAATATCTAATATTGAATTGTTAAATCTTCTTTCGTATCTAAAATCAGTAGTTTGATTATCTTCTGTTCCGTCAAGCTTAACATCATAAATGCCTAAGCCGTAGACGTTTAAGCTACCTGCAATTGAGTTTGTTGATATTAAGGCTGAGAAAAGTATTATATAAAAACATCTCATTAATTCATAATATTTATTTATTATGAAGTATCAAACAAAAAACTCTTTATCTTGTTGAGAAATATCAAGGATTGATTTTTTAAGTTTTTCAAGCGCTTTAGTCTCAATTTGTCTTACTCTCTCTTTACTAATTTTAAGCATTTTTCCTAGTTCATCTAAAGTAATACTCTTTTCCTTAAATTTTCTTAAATTAATAATTGTTTTTTCTCTATCATTCAGTGTATCGATAGCAGCTCTTATGTACTGAGTTTTAACTTTTTTATCACTGTATTCTTCATAAATTTCTTCAGGATTTTGTCTATCGTCAGCAAGAAGAGACATCAAATCGTTTTCACTTTCATTATCAACTTTTTGATTCAGATATAAATCACCTCCAGTAAGTCTTGATTCCATGTTTTGAACTTCTATAGATTTGACATTAAGCATACTGGACACTTTATCAATTTCATTTTGCCCCATAAATTCTCTAGAAACGTCATTAATTTGCTGTTTAATTTTCTTTAAATTAAAAAAAAGAGCTTTTTGAGAGGCGGTAGAGCCTGTTCTAACTACTGACCAATTCTTAAGAATATAATCTTGTATGGATGCTCTTATCCACCAAGAGGCGTACGTTGATAATCTAAAATCTTTTGAAGTGTCAAATTTTTCTAATGCGTGCATAATACCAAGGGTACCTTCATGAATAAGATCGTCAATTGCAAGTCCATAACTGGAATATTTTCTTGCATATGATACTGCTAATCTTAGATATGCATTTAAGATTTTTTGCAGAGATTTTGGGTTTTTATTATCTCTCCAATCATTAATAAGCTTGAATTCTTCATCTTTTTCAAGAATTTCGGCTTTTTTAGAAAATTCTATTAAACTACTAGAACTTGCGTATTTATTAAAAGACATACTATATTATACGAAGAAAACACTAAATTGGATCAATTAGATTCAAATAATTCTAATATTTCCCCATTTTCTCTAAATATTCCAGCGTATATCATTCTGTTTGATAGTGGTTGCTTAAATAAAGTACAAATAATTTTGTTTTTTGATTTTTCCAATTCATTACTGTGGTTTGATTGATAACCTCTAACAATTCTTACAAATGTATTGTATTGAACATTTATCTTAGAAAAATTTTGATAACCCCACCAAAAACAGTCACTTTGGGCTGATAAAGGCCTGGTAATATCAACACCCCTATTAACAAACAAAATTTTTCTTGATGATGTATAAGCTGCATGTTTTAAATTTAAGAAGTATTCTTTATGGCCGGGATTATTTAATATTATTTCATTTAATTTTTTTGTCCATTTGGAAATATTGACTGTTCCAGATGAAGCCATTCTAGTTACCTCTTCTGTTGAAAAACCATATGAATTTAGAGTTTTGTCAACACCATGCTCAAACATCCAATTAATTATCTCTATAGGATTAGGTGCAATTTGTAGTTGAAGAATTTTATTAAACATTTCTTCTTGTGCACCTCTAAGAAACACAATTTCGTTTGGCTTCAATTTAAATTTTGACATTAAAGTAAATCTTAGGCCTAGCACGCTGGATAGTGTTTCTTTTGAATATTCACCAAAACCAATTATGTTACCAAGAAAAACCAATTTGTCATTTTTATTAAAATTTTCAATTATTAGCTCCTTGATTGATTCAAAAGAATTTAAATTAGAGTGTATTGATCCAACGGCCCATATTCTTGGAGTATCTTTTAATTCGACAAAATTACTTTCTTTTACCAATTTACTACTTTTTACTTAGTATTTGTTCAATTTTTTCAGTTGATTGAAAATAATCGGTTTTCTCTACAGCGGCGACCTCTCTTGCAAGTCTTTCAATAGCAACTTGAAACATTTGTCTCTCACTATAAGACTGCTCAGCCTGACTATTCTTTCTAAATAAATCTCGAACAACTTCAGCAATTTTGATTGGCTCTCCAGAAAAAATTTTTGTTTCATATTCCTGAGCTCTTCTACTCCACATTATTCTTCTGATTTTAGGTTTTAACTTAAGTGTATTAAAAACTTCTTCAATGATCTTTTTTGAAGAAATTTTTCTTAGTCCAACCTCATTTTGTTTATCTAATGGTACCCTAATTGTAAGTTTTGATTGTTCCATTTTTACAACATAAAATTTTGTTTTTATGCTTGAAATTTCCATATGTTCAATTTTTGTAATTTCACCAACACCATGTTTGGGATATACAACTATCTCTCCTATTTTAAATTCGTTATTTTTTTTGTTTGTCATTTAACTTCCTGGTTTCTCACTGAAATGTTTTTCAAATTTTTCTTCAATACCTTGCCATTCATTTGCATCTTTTGGTGGCTCTTTTTTTTCATTTATATTTGGCCAAATTTCAGCATATTTTCTATTAATCTCCGCCCATTTTTCAGTACCATCTTCGGTGTCTGACAGAATTGCCTCAGCTGGACACTCTGGCTCACATACACCGCAATCAATACATTCATCAGGATGAATTACAAGCATATTTTCTCCTTCATAAAAACAATCGACTGGACAAACCTCGACACAATCCATGTGTTTACATTTAATGCATTTTTCATCTACTACGTAGGTCATTTTTTAGCTTTGATTTTATTTAGTGCTCTTTTCCTAGCATTTCCAGAATTTATATCTGATACGTATAATAATCCAGCAAGCCTTCTTATCAAACTTGTTTCATAATCATGAACATTTCCATCACTTAAAATAATCTCCCACAAAGTTTCCAATAATATAATTTTTTCTTTATCAGAATAACTCTTATTTATTTGTGATGTGTAATAAAACAAAGATTTTGAATTATTTTTATTTTCTAAAGCTTTATATAAAAATTCTTTTACATCTTTAGAATCTTCTTGAAATGTATTTGTTAATACAGATTGAATTTTTTCCAATTCCTTTTGATCAATTTTTCCATCAGAATTTGCAGCTTCTATCATAAGTCCACAAAGAAGCTCTAGGTTATTATTTGAAACATCATCAGTGATATTTTTTTTTTCGAAGAAATTTTTAAATAATTTTATCAATTAATTACCTCATATAATCTTTTAAAGAAGTTTTTCTAGAACTGCAAAGGGAGAATTAGGATCTAATTTAATTTGCTTTTTTTTGTAATCCTTCTTTTTAATTTTAGAACTTTTTTTAGTTTTGGCTTTAATAATTTCTTGCTTCTTTTTCTTAAATACATAGAGTTTTTTATTATCATATAAATTAATAGGCTCATAACCACAGAATGATAATATATCTTTAAGCTGATCACTATTACAACCAATCGGATTCATCAAATCTGCTGACTCCATAAAAGGTCCATGTTTAATTTTTTTTCTAGCGACAAAAAAAATTTTTTCAAAAATATCTACTCTAAATGCAAATTGGTTTAGGCAGATATAGCCAATAGATTGCCAATATTCTGCAGGCATCTTTATATTGCATGAAAATGAAACTCTACCATCTTTTGGCAATGGAATGATCTCGTTAGATTGCAGATTATAAAATATTTTACAGAGTAAAGAATTTAACTCTAATGATTTTTTTTTGAATAGATTTGGCATGTAGAAATATTTCGCACCAATTCTTATTCCCAATTTAGATAGTTGTTGCTTATTTTCTATGTTGATATTTTTAATAAAATCTTTGAAGTCGTCCACTTTTAGTGTTCCTAAATTTTCAAAACAATTAAATACAATTGCTCTAACATTTGAATCCAGATTATCGTCTAATTTATCTTTTATTGGTTTTAAATTATCAGAAATATAGTTATCTAACCAATTTTGTAATTTAGCTGAAACTAATAACTTTTTGTCAGTTGATAAGTATTCAGAATTTATACCTTCAGCAATGGGAGAATAAATTTTAGAGCTTTTTTTTATTAACCCAATTCTTTCATCACCCCAATAAATATAAGCAGTATCACTTATTTTTTGTAAAGGGATATTACCTAAGTTTATTGAATCTTCAGGCGCAGATAAAAAATTATTTATTTTTTCTTCTATCATATTTCTTATTGATTTTTTAACATGGCTTAACGAAAAAAGAGAGTGGGAAATGTTATTTTTATTTGGCAAAAGATCAAATCCCTTTATAATTCCATAAATATATCCATCAAGAATAACTTCATTATTTTGATTTATCTCTATATTTTCAATATTTTTTTCAACTGAAGAACTAGAAAAGTACTTTGATGAAGAATCAATGAATTTATTTGTTAATCCTAAATGGAGGTTATCAGATAAATTATTTTCGATTGTTCTTGTTTTTTCCTGCCAGTGGAGAGGATCCCTTGTCCATAATTGATGATTAGAAATATAAGTCCAAGTCCTTATTTGTGATATTTTTAGTGAAAGTTCTGGAATACCTCCATCAAAATTTTCTAGTTTTGTTATTCTATTGTTAATCCAATCTTCTGGAATTTTATAATTATTTTTAATCAAAGTTAAAAATATATTTTTTAGAAATAATATGTAATTATCATTAAATATTTTTTCAAAATCTGGTATTCTACATACATCCCATAATAGCTTAATATGGTATTTGTCTTTTAAATAATTTTTAATTTCATTATCTTCAATTAGATGCCTAAAATTAATTTCATCTAATGCATTTTTTTTGTGAATAAAAAAACTTTGAATTGGAAATTTCTTTAATGAAATCAATAAGCTTTCAATTGAATCAAAATTTAAATCAGAGTTACGCCAATAGATTTTCTGTAATTGATCATAGCTATGGTTTTCTATAGTTTTAATTATAGTTGAATCAAGACTTCCAGCTTCTTTGGTATAGCTGAAAGAACCATCATTCTTATACCTACCGGCTCTTCCTGCAATTTGGCCAATCTCGTTAGGATTTAAATTACGATTATATCTACCATCAAATTTTTCTAAAGAAGTAAAACATACATGATTTATATTTAAATTAAGTCCCATACCTATTGCATCTGTTGCTACAAGATAGTCAACTTTCTTATTTTCATAAATTTCAACTTGTGCGTTTCTAGTTCTGGGACTTAACGAACCTAACACAATAGCTGCACCACCTTTGTAGGTCCTTATATTTTCAGCGATTTCATATAATTTATTAACATTAAATGCTATAATAGCTGTTCTTGGTTTTAATTTAGATATGTTTTGCATTTGTGAATATGATAAACTTGATAATCTATCCCTATTTTCTATTTTTATTGATGGAAATAATTTAACCAAGATTGATTTAATAATAAGTGATCCTAAAAAAATTGTTTCATGAGTACCTCTTAAATTTAAAATTTTATCTGTAAATACATGTCCTCTTTCATAATCTGCAGCAAGCTGTACTTCATCTACTACAACACAGTCTACATTAATTTCAATGGGCATTGACTCCACAGTACAAAAAAAATATTTTGCTTCTCTTGGTACAATTTTTTCTTCACCTGTGATCAAAGCAACTTTATTTATTCCTATTTTTCTTACTGCTTTGTCATAATTTTCTCTTGCTAATAACCTTAAAGGAAAACCAAATATTCCTGAGGAGTATGATAACAGTCTTTCAAAAGCGTGATGTGTTTTTCCAGTATTTGTAGGTCCAAGAAATGCTAAAAGATTTTCGTTATTTTGCATTTAATTAAGCTGCATTTGAAATAATTTCGTTTAGAACAAAATTTAAAATTCCTCCAGCTTTGTAATATTCAAGTTCTTTTTTTGTATCTATTCGACATCTCAACTTGATAACTTTATCTTTTTCTCCAAAAATTTTACATTCTAAATCTTTGTTGGGAGTTAAATCTGATATTCCAGAAATAGAAATTTTTTCACTCCCTGTAATCTCTAAATTATTTCTATTTGTGTTATCTAAAAATTCCAAAGGCAAAACTCCCATTCCAATTAAATTAGACCTGTGTATCCTCTCAAAACTTTCAGCAATAACAGCTTTTACACCAAGTAATTTTGTACCTTTTGCTGCCCAATCTCTTGAGGAGCCTGTCCCATATTCTTTACCAGCAATAATTACAGTATCAACTTTATTTTGAATATATTCTTGTGATGCTTCATAAATAGACATTGGAGTATTAGATATAAATGATTTAGTGAAACCCCCTTCTGTACCAGGTAAAATTTCATTTTTAATTCTAATATTCGCAAATGTTCCTCTCATCATTATTTCATGATTTCCTCTTCTTGAGCCATATGAGTTAAAATTTTTAGAATTTACCTGACGGTTGTTCAAATATTTTCCTGCTGGACTATCTTCTTTGATATTTCCCGCTGGAGATATATGGTCTGTTGTAACACTATCTCCCAATAAAGCTAAAATATGAGCTTCATTTATATCACTTAACTCTGTATTTTTACTTTCATTAAAAAAGGGTGGGTGTTTAATATAAGTACTAGTATCATTCCAATTATAAGTCATATTTTTTTCACTGTATATGGACTTCCAATTGTCATCACCCTCGTAAATTTCTTGATATCTTTTTTTAAACATATCTGGAGTTAGGCAAGAATTTAATAACTTATTAATTTCTTCATTAGTTGGCCAAAGATCTTTGAGAAAAACCTCTTTTCCATCTTTAGTTTTACAAAGTGGATTATTTGTTAGGTTGATATTTATATTGCCTGCCAAAGCGTATGCAACAACTAAGGGGGGGGATGCAAGAAAGTTTGCTTTAACAAATTGATGAACCCTACCTTCAAAATTTCTATTTCCAGATAAAACTGAGCAAACCGTCAAGTTTTTGGATTTAATTTCATCCGATACCCACTCATCTAAAGGTCCTGAATTCCCTATGCAAGTTGTACAACCATAGCCAACAGTATTAAAACCAATTTCATCTAAATATTGTGTAAGGCCAGCTTTATCTAAATAGTCGCTGACAACTTTGCTGCCAGGTGCCAAACTAGTTTTAACCCAAGACTTAACCTCTAATCCCAAGTTAACTGCTTTTTTAGCCACCAAACCGGCAGCTATCATTACACTTGGATTGGATGTGTTAGTACAACTTGTAATTGCCGCAATTACAATATCACCTGAAGCTAAACCTCGTGTTTCATTAAAATTGTTTATATTATCAATTTTACTGAATTCAGTTGGAACATCTTTAAGGAGTATCTTATCTTGTGGTCTTTTTGGACCTGCTAGTGATGGTTCTATAGTGGATAAATCTAGAGTAATTTTTTTACTAAAATTTGGATTGTATTTTTCGTCCACCCACATGGATTGAGTTTTGGTATATTTATTAACTATATCAAGATGATGCTCATTTTTGCCAGTTAGTCTTAAATAATTTATAGTTTCTTGATCAGTTGGAAAGAACCCACATGTTGCTCCATACTCCGGTGCCATATTAGATATTGTTGCTCTATCAGCTAATGATAAATTGGTAAGTCCCTTACCATAAAATTCTACAAATTTTCCTACAACCCCATTTTGTCTTAATATTTTTGTAATAGTCAGAACTAAATCTGTAGCTGTAATTCCTTCTTTTAGTGAACTTGTTAGTTCGAAGCCAACAACCTCTGGTATATTCATTGAAATAGGCTGTCCAAGCATTGCTGCTTCGGCTTCTATACCTCCTACACCCCATCCTAACACTGAAAGTGAGTTAACCATTGTGGTATGGCTATCTGTCCCTACAACCGAGTCTGGAAATAGATAATTTGTATTATTTATTTTTTTTACCCAAATAGTTTTAGCTATATTTTCTAAATTAACTTGATGGCAAATACCTGCACCTGGAGGTACTAAATAAAAGTTATCAAAAGATTTTTGACCCCATTTTAAGAATTCATATCTTTCTTTGTTTCTTTCAAACTCTTTTTTAACATTTTGTTTGAGAGCACTTTTGTCTTTATATTTATCTACCATAACTGAGTGATCAATAACTAGATCAACTCTTGATAGTGGATTAATAATTTTTGGCTCAAGACCTCTGTTTTTTAAAGCATTTCTCATTGCTGCTAAATCTGCAACAGCTGGTACGCCTGTAAAATCTTGCATCAAAACTCTTGTTGGAAAGAATGCTATTTCCAATGTGTTATTTTGACTATTTTTTACTGAGTTGAATGCTGATGAAATCATTTCTTTATTAATTGTTTCATCATCTTCGTTTCTTAGTAAGTTCTCCAACAAAATCTTTATAGATATTGGGACATTTGACAGATTGATATTAAATTGATCAGAAACTTTTTTTAGATTAAAATACTTATATTTCTTATTATTAATCTCTAAAATTTGTTCAGAATTAAAAGAATTTAAGTTTTTCATAAATAAATATAGTTAATTATATTTACACAAATAGTATGAAGATAATTTTTTGTATAGGAAAATGTTAATTTATTATTAGTTTTCTGCGAAAAA
>MDTG01168107.1_pt1 | contig 10518 bp, 7 predicted proteins | sample 811421 | NCBI WGS metagenome assembly MDTG01 (sample SAMN05326645, study PRJNA326480) | marine metagenome | isolation source: seawater | place: Pacific Ocean: South East | collected 2011
ATCCATCAACCAGAAGACAGCCCGCCCCGATACAACAGGCTCCCTGACCGCCATCTGGAACCTTGCAGGTCTCCCACTGAAGTGAATTGCAGCTGGTACCGGCACCCATGAAGGTGTTGTTGCTGTTGATGAGCGTGCACAAACCGGAATTCACGACATCGAAGCAGATCCCGTCATCCCGGTTGCAACAGGCCCCATTGTCGGCAACAAGACAATCCGGATAGTCGATGTATCCATCGATGGCGGGATTCGCCCTTTCATCGACGGCGACAGCCCTGAAACGGGCAAGCTGCTCGGCAGTGAACTCGGTCGTGCACCGCTGTCTGGTATAGCTCATGAAATTGCGGATTGGCGGATCGTAGAATTCACCCGATCCACAAAGGTCCGACTCGGTGGTGCAGACAAGTTCACAGGATGCATTGACTGCCGTCGATCCGTTCTCACAGGTCCGACCGAAGTCCGCGGGGGTGTCACAGATCAGATCTCCAGCGGAATCACAGTTGCTGCCACCGACACACTCTGTTCCCAGAGCGGTCTCGAACGTATGGAAGAGATTGAAGTAATGTCCCACCTCATGGCTGAAGGTCGCACGATCGGAACCCGTAGCCGTGCAGTCGTTATCCATGAGAATGCCCTGGGCGTCACTGAATGTGAATGAGGACTGGCCACACAATCCGGTCAGCTCGGGGACAAACCAGACGTTGAGCGCGCCTTCGACCGGGCCTTGCTGACGAAGCAGATCTCGCTGGAACTCGTTGTCCGGAACGATGGCGAACGAATCGTCGTCGATGAATATGAAATCACCCAGACGAAAGAACTCCATGTTGATGTCGGCCACATGATTATTGAGGTCGCTGATGGCCAGATCGACACGATCTTCCGGAATACCGCCACTTCCATCGGAGAAGCGAACGATATGACATTTGATGGGCACGCAGATCTGAGGCAGCCCGCCTCGACCAATCTGAGGCAGATCCCAGCCACCCTGCTCGACCTTACGCTGCATGTACTGGATGGTCTGTTCATCAGCCACCGTTCCACACCGCTGCTGAGCATTGACATGGCTACCCATCATCAGAGATGCAATTGAGCACGATAGGATCAGGAGCAGCTTTTTCAAGACCAACCTCGATATGGGACTTAGATGAGATGCGGTATCCCGAGATATCGCCGATGGAACCACTTCGCCCACTCAATGGGCTTTCAATGGCATTCTACCCCACTAGTGCCAGCGGTTTAGCAACAAGATGAAACTTCTCCAACAACCTTGAAGCCAGAAAGCCGGGGTATGAAAGCCGCCCTTGACCACCTCAACCCCGATTGCATCATGACCAGCCGGGGTACCCTACCCGGAATGAGTACCGAACCTACCCGAATACTGCGTGCCACCTGTGCTCCTGGCCTGGCCCCCTGGCTGGCCAAGGAGATCGAATCGCTTGGCTATGACATCGAGAACAAGGACCACACGGGCGTCGAGATCAAGGGACGCATGGCGGATGCCATGAAACTCGTTCTTCATCTCAGAACCGCCTTTCATGTCCTTCAAAGGTTCGCGGATCTCTATCCGAAGAACGCGGACGAACTCTTCGAGGGAGCCAGCGGGCTTCCCTGGGAACGAGTCATTCCGGCCGACGGATATCTCACGATCGTGTCAAGTGTTCGAAACGAGACCATTCGAAACACCATGTTCGCCAACGTGAGACTCAAGGATGCCATCGTCGATCGAATCCAGAGGGCTCACGAGCGAAGACCCGATTCGGGACCAAAGGGCGACCGGAGTCTCGTCCACATGTTCTGGAAGGACGACCACTGTCGTCTCGCCCTCGATCTCTCCGGGCGAAAGCTGAGTGATCGCGGCTATCGACGAATGCCGGCCAAGGCACCCATGCGAGAATCGATCGCGGCAGCCGTCCTCATGGAGACCGGCTACGACGGGAGCAAGCCTCTGGTGGTCCCGATGTGCGGCAGTGGAACCATCGCCATCGAAGCGGCGCTCATGGCGACAGGGCGAGCCCCGGGGCTGCTGCGTTCCAACTTCGGACTCAAGCATCTGGTCACCTTCGATGAAAGCGCCTGGAAACAGGAACGGGCCGAAGCCAAGAAGCTTCGCACCGACACGCCTCCCGCCCCGATCGTCGTCTCCGACATCGATCCCGTGGCCGTCGATGCCGCTCGACGAAATGCCGTCACGGCAGGCGTGGATCAGTTCCTCGAGTTCCATACCTGCGACTTCGCTGACACGCCACTGCCGGATACGCCGGGAACCATGATTCTTCATGGTGAATACGGTGAACGGCTTGGCGACCCCGAGCAACTCAAGCAGACCTACAAGCGCAAGGGCGATTTCTTCAAGCAGACATGCGCCGGCTGGGATGCCTGGGTCTTCACATCACGCGAGATGGCCGGCTCGATGGGACTCAAGCCCGTCAAGCGCGTCCCCTTCGAGAATGGGGAGTTCGACTGCAGACTGGTCCAGTTCGAAATCTACGAGGGAAGCCGGCAGCGTGGAGACGACGATCAATCAGAACTCGTACTCGATGAATCCTGAGATGACGAACAGATAGTCGATTTCGCCCGGGCCGACCTTCGACTGGAACTGGTATCTGAAATCGACACCGACGGCCATGCCCTCGATCATGTCCAGTCCGAACTTCACTGCCGCATTGGCGGTGATTCGGAACTCCCCGATATCGGTCATATCCGGAAACACCTGCGCATTGCCGGTGAAACTCAGCTTGTCGAGGAACTGGATATCCCAGATGCCTCCGAGAAGAAGTTCCAGAGCGGGATCGGAGTTGGCACCCGCGAACTCCTTGCGAATACCGGGTGCGACACGCCCGGTGAACTTGAACTTGCGGAACCAGTCCGTACCCGGTGCCCGCTTGGCGTCGACAAGCAGATATTCAATACCGAGGTTGGCATTCACACGCTGTTCCCAGTCGGCCTGCTGCTGGTAGTCGAATGTCGTCACTCCGAAGACCGACCAACGGTTCTTTTTTCCGAAGGCCTTCCATTGTTGATCGAGATTGGCCTGGAACCAGTTCTGCGTGGTCCGCGTCCCCTTCGTGTTGAGAATATAGAAGGCGGTGAGATCGGTCTTGGAACCCTCCACTTCACGCTTGAGTCCGACGTTCAACAGCACGTTCGCTGTGTCGGAGGTGCCTTGCGACAAGGATCCTCCAAGACGGAACCTTCCAGACCACACCTTCTTGGACTTCTCCGTCGCCGCATCGACAATGGCCTTTGCCTGATTCATTCGAGCCTTGGCGGCATCGACATAGGCGTCTTTCACCTTGGCGGTGGTCTCATCGAGCCGCTGCTCGTCAACGGAAACCTTTCCTTCCTCGGCCGCCTCGTCTCCAGTCACCTCCGACGGATCGCCGACTGGTGCAGGCGATCGCTTCAGCTCGCCCTCATCGCCGAATACGAGTTCCACCGGAGACTCGTCCACCGGCTTGATGATCCAGGCCGATGATCGCCACCCGACAAGCAGGCCAGAGACGACGGAACCATCTGCCAGTGTGACCTTGATCTGACCGGCGGTCACATCCTTTGAGGCCAGATCCACCTTGCCCAGGATGCCGTGGGACAACTCGATGCGACCTTCGGGCAGCAAGGTGACGCTGCCATTCAGATCGTCACCATTCACGAGTACCAGGGAGTCGCCGATGGCCAAACCAACCATCGATAGAACCAGAAATGCGATGAGAAGGTGGTTTTTTGACATAGTTCGACAGGATACCCACCATCAGTGGGGTGCGTCTGAACGCACGGACCCCAACTGGTATTCTCAAGGAGCCGTGACATCATTCCTGTTCTATGATTTCGAAACCGATGGAGCCGAACCCTCCATATGCCGCCCAAGTCAGTTCGCTGCCATCCGGACCGATGAGCAGCTGAATCCGATCGAAGATGAGGCGACAACCACGTGGTGTCAGCCACCTCGCGATCGACTGCCTGCTCCTGAAGCCTGCCTCGTGACAGGCATAACCCCTCAGATGGCCGCTGCCAGAGGTCACACCGAGGCGACCTTCTTTGGCGATATCCATCGAAGATTCAACGCCTCTGGAACCATCTCCCTCGGATGGAACACCACTCGATTCGATGACACCGTCTCCAGATTCGGATTCTGGCGGAACTTCCTCGATCCCTATGAACACACCTACAAGAACAATTGCGGCACATGGGATCTGATTGATCTGGCCAGAGCCGCTCGTGCCCTGAGACCCGAAGGTCTCAACTGGCCTGTTCGGGAGGACGGAGCACCCTCATTCAGACTCGAGGATCTCACCGCCGCCAATGGGATCGAACATGGTGATGCCCATGATGCGATGGCTGATGTCAAAGCCACCATCGATATCGCAGCACGTCTGCTTGAACATCAGCCCGATCTCTGGAACTGGGCACGAAGTCTCATCGATACCCAGAAAGTCGAGGGCATCCTCAAGAGCGACCTGCCATTCGTACATACCAGTTCCCGTGTACCGGCCCAGCTGGGATGCACTTCTCCATTTCGAATGCTCGCCCCCCATCCGGTGAACAAACGATCGTTCATCTGCTGGGATCTGCGCGAGGATCCATCCGAACTGCTCGATGCAGACCCGGAAGAGATCATGAGAAGAACCTTCTCACCGGCATCGACTCTCGGGGACCAGCGGAGATTCGCCCTCAAGGAGATCAAGAGCAACAAGGCTCCGTTCCTGGCGCCGACGGGTGTCCTGAAATCGGGCGATCACGATCTTCTGCAACTGGATGAGGATCAATGGCGTGCACATGACTCGATGCTGATGAAGGACAGATCCATCATCCAGACCATTCGAGCCCGTCTCCAGGAAGCCTGGCAACCGCTCGAGCAGGCGACCACCGATGCCGCTGAAGCGTTGTACGACGGCTTTCCATCGGGCTCGGACATACGACTGCGGAACAAGGTCCCCGACACCGACCGTTCCAAGCTCGCCGGAATCGGCGAACGCTTCGAGGACCCGAGACTTCAATCGCTGATGCTGCAGTATCGGGCCAAGGAAGCCCCCGACACACTCGATGCCGCCGAACAGCAATGCTGCATCCAACGATGTCGACAAAGACTGCTCGACCCACCCGGCAAGTCTTCTCTGAGCTGGCCGGCCTGGCTGAAGCATGTGAGAGAACTGATCGAGGATCCCTCCAGGTCCATTGATCAGGTCACGATTCTGAAATCGGTCGAAACCTGGGGAATTGAACTGGCCGATTCGATCGGCCTTCCGGTTCCCGCCGCCGGGCACGAGGACTGATCAGCCACGATTGCGCATGAAGTCCGCGACCTGGGCGAATCTCGCATCGAGAAAAGTCCTCAGCTGACCCTTGATATCGAGCTGATCCATGGCCTTGGCCATGCAGCCAAGCCATTGGTCCCGTTCGGAATCGCCTATCGGGAATGGTGCATGACGCATCCTCAGGCGAGGATGTCCATGCTGCTGGATGTACAACTGCGGACCCCCGAGCCAACCACTCAGGAATTGATAGAACTTCTCTCTGGACGGCTGCAGATCATCGGGATGCAAGGATCGAATGCCCTTGTATTCGGGGTCGGTGTCCATGACCTCGTAGAACGCATCCGCGAGAAGACGCACCCGTGGATCCCCACCGATGGAGTCGTAGGGCGTGTTGTCCGCACCTAATGGAGTGTCTCGAGGCGGTTCAGTCGACATCATGCGGCCCGATCGTTCGTGAGATGGGTCGCCACAGCCTGCCCCAGACTCTCTCGGTTCATCGGCTTGTGATAGAGCGGCTTGTCCTGCAATGAGGGATCGTTGATGTTGTTTCTGCTGTAACCGGTGAGAAAGAAGAACGGAATCCCATGCGACACCATGTAGTCGGCGACCGACTCTGATGTCTCTCTTCCCAGGCTGACATCCAGAATCGCACCGTCGCAGCCATCTCGCTCGAGTATGTCCAGAGCCCTCGCGGAGGTAGGCACCGGTCCAAGCACCTCGAAACCCATCTCCTCGAGGGACATCTTCAGATCCATTCCGATGAGGAAGGCATCCTCGACGACCAGTATTTTGAATCTTCCATCCCGCGATGACATCAATGAGTCTCCTCATCTCGAATCTGCCCACGAACGCGACCGATGTCGATCATGCAGTTTTCCAGTGGGATGGTCGCCTGGAAGCTGACTCCACCATCGATGATCTCGAGATCGACTTCTCCATCGAGTTCGTATGGAATCATCGACTCGATCAGCTGGATGCCGAAACTCCGCCGATCGAAGCTGACCTCGAACCCTTCCGGCATCTTCTCCAACCAGTAGAGTTTCATAAAGGACATGCCATTGAGAATCTCGATGTCCCAGGAGGTGTCCACCCCAAGTCCTTCGGGTGTCAGACCGCCGTACTTCGAGGCATTGGTTATCAATTCGTTGATGACCGAGCCGAGCGTCATGGCGGCATCGACCCCCACGAAAAGCTCATCCCCATGCATCTGCACCTTGGACCATGCAGACTCTCCGGCGAGCCCCAGCACTCCCTGACGGATCACCTGTCCGAGATCGATGGGACGCCATCCCCCATCGGCAAGTAGTTGATGGACCAGTGACATGGATCGAATTCTGGCCGCAAGACCCACCATGGAATCCTTGTCCAGAACATCCGACTCGGCAGCCTTGTCACAGACACCAAGAATGATCTGCAGGTTGTTCTTCACACGGTGATCGAGCTCGCGACGAAGCGTCCGCTCACGTTCCTCTCCAGCACGACTCTCCGTGATGTCCTGGAAGGTTCCGACGATCTCCCTCATTTCATCCGATTCATGACCAAGAATACGTTGACTATCGCGAATCCACCGCAATCCCAGATCGGGTGTCGTGACTCGATACTCCTGTGAGCCATCTCCAGATTCCCAGATCTCCTCCTGGACAGCTTGCACTCGATCGCGATCGTCCTCATGAATGAGTGAATTGAAGCTGGTCTTCTGGAGCATCAAGTCATCCGGATCAATACTGAGGATCTTCATGATGTTTGGACTGATCCACTTGAAGACGGCCCGCTGACCCGCTTGCTGACTGAGGAGATAGAAGACGGATGGACTGTGCTCCATGATCAGATCGAGGTAGCGTCTGACCCTGATGTTCTCGGCTTCAAGCAGTTTCTCGCTGGAGAGATCGCGAATCGTCGCGACAAAGAGGTGCTTGCCCTCGAGGCTGGTATTCGCCACCCCCAGCTCGACTGGAAAACGCACACCATCTGATCGAATGGCCTCGATCTCTATCCGCTTTCCGATGACCGGGCCTTCTCCCGTCTTCAGAAAGTGCTCGATACCCCTGGCGTGGGCCTCACGCATCTCTTCAGGGATGATCAGATCGGACAGCAACCTGCCCTGGGCCTCCTCTCTCGAATAGCCGAAGAGCTTCTCAGAGGCATGGTTGAATTCAACGACAAGCCCCTCCTCGTCTATGACGATCATGGGATCGAGAAGGCAACGGTAGACAGCCTGGGCGACATCATGAGAAACCCGATCGTCATCCGGTAGATTCTCGCCCTTCTGCTTGAAGAAATACTTACGACTCATTGGGATGCTTCCAGTCCTAGTCTTCGAATCCGAATGTTTCGAAAGGATACTTTTTCACCGTGATCCTGAAGTGCCACATGACCTCGACTTCTGCTTCCATAGTCGGGCATGCCTCGAAACTTGCTGTCCTGGACACGCCTGCGCCAGTCATCGGAATCAAGGAAGTATTCGACGATCAGCACACCATTGAGCCAATGCTCGACCTTGTCCCCCTGGACCATCAGGCGAGATCTGTTCCATGATTCCGCAGGAGCCGCGACATCCCATCGAGGTGGGTGCAATGCATAGTTCGAGCCTGCGGAGGTCAGTGGGCTGCCCCCATCCGCATGCCCCTGATTGTCGAGCAGCTGCATCTCCGGCCCCGTGTAGTAGACCGCATCGCCGGTATCGGAGACGTTGAAGAACACACCACTGTTGCCGCCTGGCTCAACCTTCCAATCAAGAGACAGCTCGAAATCATCGAATTGTTCGCGTGTGATGATGTCCCCGGAGGGCCGGGTCCGAATGAGTTGGCCATCCCGAATGGTCCATTCATCTGGAAAATGATCCTTGCCGAATCCTCTCCAGAGATCCATCGACTCACCGTCGAAGAGCAGGGTCCACCCCTGGGCCTCCTGCATCGGCGTCAAACGGTTGTGTCCATCCGTTCGGGTCGCGTGATCGGGCGTTCGTGTCCGACCGGGTACCTGATGCATGGTGTACCAAGCCTCATTGCTGTGAAGAAGCTGCCCCACCTGATTCGACCAGGGACCGACGAGCTGCATGTGAATGAGCGATTCGGATCGAAGATCATCCATCTCGATGAAGACGGAACGGTCACCGGCGAGCACGGTGGCCTGATCGACGAGCAGTCGCCTCGATGCTGCCTGATCCGAACTCCCATCCATGGGTCTTTCGACGATGAACCAGGCGGAGGGATCCGAGGCCACCAGAGGATCGACCGGATCGGAGAACGTGATCATCAAACCGTTCTCGTACGCCTCGATGGATTGCATCTGGAACAGATGATGGTTCATGTTCAGACGGTTGATTCGCGCACCTGCCTCATCATGCGATACCAGATTCACATGATTGTCGGATCCACCCATGATGTGATCGATATTCCCAAGCCCCTGGGAGACCCTGAAACAGGCCCCTTGAATCCCATTGTCATGTCGGTCGAATGCCACTCTTCTCATGCCGTGGCCTGCCCCATCGACAACCAGCAGCTGGTTCTTCCATGTACCGCCATCCAGCCACATGGCCGAGTTCGGCAAGGCTCCATCAGGCAGACGAACGCCCTGAGCGGAAAGATCGTCGACACCGGTGAGCAACGGCACGATTCCGACGGATGCATCCTGATCGATGATCACCGGTCCCAGGCCCGTTCCGTTTGAGAAGGCAATCGGGCTCAGAAGGCCGTCGCCAAGAATGTCCCAGCTTCCATCTCGGGCGATGCGCATCATCGTGCCGCGATGCTCGCTGGCGTGATCACTTGATCTGGTGAGCATTGTGAGAAAATCATCACCAAGTGGCTGAAGTCCACGCGTTTTTCCGTCGTCATGTCCCACCACGGGCCAGCCTGTTGCCATGACGATGTATTCATCAACGACACCATCATCATCAAGGTCGCGAAGTCGCGTGAGCTCCTCCTTCTGAATGACCCATATGCCATCGGTATCGACCACGAGTCCTCCCGGATCGTCGAGGCCCTCGGCCACTCTCGTCATGTCGACCCCATCCTGATTCGAATCGGGGATGACGATGCGCCAGAGACTTCCCCGGTCGCTCAGCAGAAGAAGCGAACCATCCGCCGACACCGCCATACCAGTGACATGACCGTCCAGCCCGGGTAGCGCGGCCTGCCATGAGTCCATTCCCGCATGAAGACCTTCCAGCTTTGATCCATGCCCGGGCAGCCTTGGGGATCTGTCCCTGACGATGGACTTGGGGCCCGGCGATGTCGGAAGATCGTCTGGAAGATTGGTGGTCAATACCGACTCGGGAACGATTGAGAACACAGTCTGTCGTGGCGTTTTCCATGAAAGCTGAAGAACGGCGTCCATTGTTCCCTGGAAGAACTTGACCTGAATCGGATGACGACCGGCATCGAGCGATATCCGACCCTCCGCCCTTTCGGCCGAGTGGAGTCCCCCATTATCGATGACACGAGTACCGGCAATCCAGAGCTCGGAACCGTCGTCACTGTTCAACTGGAACTCATAGACCCCAGGCTCGGAGATCTGCAGATCCGCGTCGGCCAGCAGATAGAAGGTGTCCTCGTGACCAAGAAAATCAGCTGATGTCGTCAAATCCAGCGTAGGCACGACGGCGATGTCATTCGGACGTTCACCAGGCTGCAAGGTCGGCAGATCATGGGGCGACACCTGGATGTTCCATACTCGGATGGTCAGCCCCGGAGAGGAAGCCCCGGCCGACAGACACAGGCATGACGCCAGCCATACGACAGGAAAGATCACGATCCCGACTCCTTTTCAGAGACATTCTTGTGCTGATCGACCCAGTTCCCGTTGAACGAGATGGTGATCTCCGTGCTGCCCGTCTCCCTGAAGACGACATCCGCCATGAAGTTGTCGTTCAGGCCCTGTGGAACAAGATCACCGCTTGTCGAGATGGGAATGGTGATCCCGCCGGGTGTGCCGGTTCGAATCCGCTTGATGATCCTGGTCGATGTTCCATCGGAGCCGACTGACCGGAAGGTACTTCGTATGGCGAGCAGTCCATTCACACCGACAGTCGATTCAGGACGCTCCTGAAGCGATCGAATCTCACCCGTGGGCAAGCGAAGTTCATGCAGAAGAACGACCTGCCCCTGCTCGACGCGATAGCCACGCCAGGCGTAGCCCACGCCGATCTTGTCGTTGTCATCGCGACCGATGAACCAGGATGGAGACGAGACGCCCAGAGCCAACGACTCATGACCATCGGACGATGCGATCAGGGCCTTGACAAGCGTGCCGTTGCGAATGTCCC
>MDTG01210045.1_pt1 | contig 10518 bp, 3 predicted proteins | sample 811421 | NCBI WGS metagenome assembly MDTG01 (sample SAMN05326645, study PRJNA326480) | marine metagenome | isolation source: seawater | place: Pacific Ocean: South East | collected 2011
TATGGTGCATACTCATCTTTACGCCAGCTTCTACCTTCCATACAAAATACACCACACCACTATTTTATATAATCACATTGATTCTCTTTGTTCCCAAACAGAAAGAAAGTTATACAGGTATAGATCAACTTTCATTGCCAATCAATTCACTCCAACCAATCCAATTAGATTTTGAAAGATATACATATATTATATACACGCACACATATATATACATTCACATTTATTTAACTTTATATTGTAATATTAAAATAATTCATACATTTACACGCACGCACAACTCATACTTTTCAAAAGAATAAAAAAAAAATAATATGCCAGTTACAGATTATCAAAAAGTACGTAGTGTTGGAAAAGGTTCATTCGGTACTGTGTACCTTGTTCGTCATTTGAAAGAGAGAAAGAATTATTGTATGAAAGTGATTAAGTTGACAAACATACCAAAGAAAGAACGTGATGCTTGTAGACATGAGGTGCGGCTTATGCAACGTTTGTCTCATCCTAACATAGTTGGTTTTAAAGACTCCTTTTTTGCAAAACAACGAAGTCAATTATGTATTGTTATGACCTATTGCGACGGCGGTGATTTAAGTGAAAGGGTTAAAAAGCAATCGCGAACTGGTAGAAAATTTAGCGAAGATCAAATTTTAAATTGGTTTGTACAAATTAGCCTTGGTCTTCATGCAATGCATCAAAATAATATTTTACATCGTGATTTGAAAACACAAAATATATTTTTATTAGGAAATGGGCGTCTTGTCCTTGGTGACCTTGGTATTTCAAAAGTTCTTGGTGGTACAATGGATATGGCAAAAACTTGTATCGGTACGCCGTATTACATGAGTCCGGAATTATTTAGGAACGAGCCTTATAACAACAAAAGTGATATTTGGGCCATGGGATGCATTTTATACGAATTATGCACGCTGAAACATGCATTTGATGCTAACTCGTTGAGTAACTTAGCATCTAAAATCATACGTGGACGATATCCACCAATTGATCGCAAGTACAGTTCGGGAACACGTGATTTAATCAAATCCATGTTAGCGCCAAAGCCGACTCAACGGCCTTTAATACACGATGTTTTGAGAAATCCGCTTATTAAACGAAATATTGCAAATTTCATGTCCGACATTGCGGAAAGACCAAAAAATCGAATTGGCGATGGTACAATGGTTGTGCGTAAAGCTATTTTAAAAGTTGCGAATGGTGGTGGTAGTAATAATTTAGGCCAAACCATGAGACGTTTAGATAATAATGCTGCGAAAGATATGGAATCTTTAATTCAACAATTGAAATCTCTTGGATTGGACAATGTTGTTAGAAAAGCGTTAAAATCTTCCTCCGCATCTGCAGGTGCAGACGATGAGACGTCTACCACATCCTCCTCCCGTAATAGCAATCGAAGCAGTAATGATAATTATCGAAAAAAAACAACTTCTTCGCATAGCAACCATTCACGTGGTGGCGGTCGAAGACATGGGCCACCTGCACCATCACGAAGAGAGATTGAGGCACGCAAACGAGCTGAAAGGAAACAATTAGCCGCGCTAAGGCGCGAGGAGGAGCGGAAAAGACAAGTGAAAGAAACGCTAGAAAAGTTAAGAAAAGAACGCGAAGTTCGACAAAAAGCACTTCGTCAAAAGAAAAGAGCACAGCAACGCAATAGGATGATGGCAGGAAATAGATATGGACATGGAGGTGGCGGTGCAGGCGCAGCGCGTGCCGCCAGACAAAGATACAAAGGTCCAGTACGTGGGGGTGGCATGGCAAATCAAGCGAGATCAAAAGAGGAGATGCTAGCAATTGCAAGGGAACGTTCTAAACAGCTTGAAAGGGAACGAAGGAGCAAACTTCAAGAGGAGGCACGAAGAAACCAAGAAGCGGCAGAGAAGCGTTTAAAAGCCAGGAACAAACGTCACCAGCATCATGATAAACATAGTAATAAAGACCAACGTGCTGAACGACGCAACGTGCGGGATTTAGATGAATGGGAAGTAAAGCAAAAAGCAAAACAGGACCTTGTCGCACAACGTCGGGAACGTGAAGCAGTTGCGTTTGAAAGGCGAAAAAAAGCCGAGGAAGAGCGTGTTACGAATTTAAAAGCCAAATGGAAAGATGAAAATGATCGCATGGGACGTATGCTAGCAGAAGCGAAAAGGAAGAGAGAGGAACGCGCTAAGCAAGATAAACTTGCGAAAGAGGCAAAAGCTCGAGAAGATCGTGATCGTAAATTAGCAGAGTTGAAACGCCAAGAAGAAATGGCTAAAGCTGTGAAAATAGCACAGGCAAAGCGGGAAGCTGCTCGTGAGCAAGAGAGGCGATCTGCGCAAATGAAAGATGAGGGTATGGCAGCTCGTAGACGTTTAGTGCAGCAACAGCGTCGTGAACGTAGCCACAAATCTCGTGAAGAGCCAACTAGTAGAAACAATGACAATAGGAACGAAGCATGGGCTACTGGGATGAATGAAAAGGAAGTTGCACCGGTATGCCCATCTTCACCATTACCAGTGAAACCAAGGCGCACGGATTATTCTGGTATGACCGCTCGTGAAAAAGTTATGGCTAAAAAGAAAGAAAGGCAGCGGCTGAAAGATGAAGAGGCGCAAAGACAATTTGATATGGCAAGGCATGAAATTCAAAAAGATCGCCAGTGGGCGAAACATGCTGCGCAATATCAACGCATGTCCTCTGAAGCCGTTGTGAAACGAACTGGTATGGCCCAAGGCACGCAACAAGTTCATAACAATAACGATCATGTTAAAAAATCTGCAAACAATAATAACAATATCAACACATCATATGAGCATGAGGATATCGCTGATGAAGTTTTAAGCCGCCATGACGATTTAGCATTGGCTGCACAAATGCCAGGTTCTAAGTATAGTGATGAGGATGATAGTATTGATCGTACGGTAGACGATAGCATTGAGGAAAATGTCGACAACAGTATTGATGGGATAGCAAATAATGAAGATGAAAGTGTCATATTAGAAGAAATCACCAGTAACACTAGGTTACACGAGGATCACCCAATATTTCAAGATAGCGATGATGATGACGTTTTCGATGATGTGGAACAAAACAACAATAATTCAAAAGCTAGTGCTGTTGAAGAGGAGGAAGAGGACAATGATGACGACGCTGACGATATTTATGCAGAACGCGAGGAGGAATTGCAAGAAGAACTTAAAATGGCAACTATGAGGTGTGAAACATTGAAACAGTCCTTGTTGAAGGCTCGGCAAGACCAGGAGAATGTACCATCATCACATGAATCTAAATATAGTGATGATTCCACTACAGAGCAACAAGAATATTCCGCAATAAATAATAGTATTAAACCAATAGATATATTTGAAGAGATAGAAGAAGGCTTTGATGAGACATATAGTGAGAGTGATGAGGAGGACTATGGTAACGATTTCAATGACAGTGGTGCACAAGATAATGTCCCTCCATCAGATGCGCAAACAGGGTATTTAAGCAAGATTGAAAAGCGCCAAAAATTAATCGAAGTAAAATGCATGGAAAAATTAGGCCGTGTACGATTTGAAGCTGCATTTGGTGTTATACTTGAAAGATATAAACGCTGCGAGCGAGGGGATGGAGATGAGGATGAGTTAGAATTTACGCTCGCTATGTCAAATTTATTAGGTCCTGAATACAAAGAATTAGTACAGTACCTTGAGCAACTAGTTTTGATCAAGGAAGGTTATATGATGTAATGTCCTGAGAAAAGAAATTTTGTTTTATCCGTGTTTATGATACGTCTTCTTGTTTATTCTGTGAGAGAGTTTTTGTTTTAAATTTTTATATAATATTGGTCTACATGGCACGGTGTTTGAAAATCATTTTTGTAAAAAAACATATTCCAGCGAGTGTATTATTTTGTGTGTGTGTGTGCAGTTGTTACATAATATAAAAAAGGGGAGGATTTTTAAAATTAACAAATAGAGAGTATCATATGGTATGTATGACATACTCGTATGATTATGCATATTATATACGCCGCGCGTACATTTATATATTATAATATGTGAGAGAACATAAAATTACGACATCGTATTATATGTACTTGTAAAATTTTTACCGTCGGGGTACGAAAAAGTACTACCACGGGTACTCTCTCTGTAACCTCTTTTATGACAATAATGCAGCCATAGCATTTTTAGAATCTTCTGTCTCTTCAATAATTTCTTCTTCTTCTTCCTCCTCCCCCTCAATGTCTGTGCTATTTATTTCTTCCCCTAACAATAGTGCCATTGCCTTTTTAGAATCTTCTGTCTGTTCAATCACTTCATTTTCTTCATCACTACCCACTAAGCCTAACAGCGCATCCATTGCATTTGTTGATTCAGCAGTAGGTTCAACTTCTTCATCATCTGTACTTTTTTCAGCGGCAATATTAATTAGAGCTGAGAGTGTATCCTCACTACTCATGGTTTTATTGACTGTTTTGTTGTTCAAGTGAGTTGCAGGTAACATAATGGCTTTTAATTTAAGAAAATGTCTTTTTCTTATTTCTCTTGCTATTTGATCTACTGGTAATAATTGCTTCTTTAAAGCTTCCAAGCGCCTTGAATTCTTTAATCGGGATTGTTCTTCCTTCATAGCATGAACAGCAACTTCCCATAAAGTTTTATCTTTCGTTGTAGTATGTACAGTTACAGTTGGATTTTTGCGTAAATAATTTCTCCAACATTTTTGTATTGTTCTAATTTTTAATAGGAAATTATTATAAAAATAATCTTTCCATCGATCTTGGATTACAGATGCACATTCATTATCAGATTCAGGCCAAAATTCCTTCATGTTTACGTCATTTTCTGGATCTATAATATGATCCCAATCACTATGAATTCGTTTACCTAAATAATCCTCGTCTTTGTCTTCTATTTTCCCATTATTCCAAACACCTTCTATAACATAGTCTAATTTTCCTCTCATTCGTTTTTCAACGCCTGGGCCTTCAAACAGGCCATTATTAAAAGACCCCTCATAAAAACTTTTACCACCAGTAAAAATATATTTACCAACTCCATGAGGAACACCTTCCTTATAGTCACCTTTATATTCTATTGTACAATCAGACCTATATGTTATTCCTGATACTATTAAATCATCTACAAAAGTGCCTTCTTGGAAAGGCGCGCCAGAACGATGAAAAGTACATCCATCTCCATGTTTGTCACCCATACGATAATCACCTTGATATATTTTTACACCATGTTGATTATACATAGTACCATAACCATGTGGTATGGGTTTTCGGCCCATACGCCCATGTAAACCTCCCACGTATCTTTTTTTCTCATCTAAAAATATTCTTTCACCTTCAATGAAATAACTTTCAGGCCTTTTTCTCTTCTGAAATATGATCTCATTTTCTTTTCTGCGTCTAGTTTTTTTTTCATCTAGATAAATTGTTCTTTTTCGCCTTTCCTTCCATGATTCTTTTTCCCGCATCTTTAAGACCCTTTTAGATTTTAAATAATATTTTATCAATTACTTTCTATGCATGCATAACAACGAATTTTATTCATTCGTGAATGACTATTGTATTTACTTCGTGTAATCTTTAACAATAATAAATGTGCAATGGGTAATAACCACATACTGGCATACTCACATCACAGTAGTACTATACATGAAACGTAAAAATGATAGAATTTGTAAACTATTATTATAATGATACGGTATGCTATGGGCCTGCTACATTTAATGATATAGGATAACTACTGTACAGGTAGATATTATTTGAGTGTACTTGGAACAAAAACAACAAAACATCAACCTGGCAACCCTCAAATCTCAAATATACACACAGAAAAATACTGCTAAAATAAAATACTGTAATAAAAAATATACCACACTGTATAATACGAATAAAAATATTTTTATTAAAAAAACGTTTTACTTCAAAGAATCGATAAACAACTCTTTTAGTCCATTACAAACACGCAATAAACGATTAATCCCTTTGCCAAATGATCGAATATCAAAATTGCGAATTGGTTTAACGCCAAAATCACTTTTTATTGTAACTTCCATTTCTCCTGCTGGGTATCCAAAACCAATGAAAAATTGAACTGTCCATTTAGTCGTAATTTCAGATTGATCCAGTACGGCTTTGCTGTTCATCATTTCTTGTATCCCTAAATTTGTGAAAGCTGTTGAAAAAGAAATATGATTTCCACGCCCAAAAATAATATCTTCGCATGTAAAATTAGCCTCAATGTATTGAAATTCATTCGCAAGTAATCTACAACGACCAAACATAACATCCATTGCTAACATTGCGTCTCTTAACTCTAATTTCGTTTTAACATGTTCCATCATGGTATCGCATGCAACATCTTGAACTGAGAGCAATTCCTTGAAAATTGAATTGTAATTATCTTTGCTATTATCTTCCATCCATACCTCACACTCCATGATTGTTGTCCCATTCACAGTTGGTGCATTTATTCGGACCATATGTTTCATACCATTGTGATGTAGGCGTTCAAATCGGATGCTGTCTGCTGTCATTTCATTACATTGCCAACTGTTAAATTGTTTAGATATTTCGTAGACATCTTGTATAGAGGACAATTCCTTAGATAAAATTTCCTTCTTTTCGATAGTTTCATCATATGTATCAATTTTACTTTCTAGATCTTGTTTCATTGCAGCAGAGTAGCTTATATCCTCCTTTGTTTGTGCAACATGTTTATGAACTTTTCCCACTCGTTGCTGAAACAATGTTACCATATCTTGTTGCTCAACAATGTCATGCTGAAAGCTTTCAATTTTTTTCAATTTTGTAAGCTCCGATGCATGTTTCTGTTTCAACGTGTCTGAGCGGGACGATTCCTCTTGCAAGGCGCTTATATCACTCTCTAACTTTTTTATTAAGTCTGAATAATCTTTTGACAAGCGTTCTTCAATTAATGCACGCCATTTGCACCATTCTTTAGCTGCAACTAATTTATTTAACTCCATGCATAATTTAGCTTTTGCACGAGTATCATAATTGATCAAATCTACTTGACGGTATATAGCTGGTTGAACACGTTGAAGCCTTTCAATAGTATCGTTCAAACTTCCTACATTTTCCTTCAATATTTTTTGAAGTTCCACGCATGCCCATTCATGTATTGCAAAATCTGGTACTTGATGTAATAAATGAAGTGATGTTGATGCTGTCTCTATTGTACTGTCTAATGAATACAATAGGGTGTTTTTATTTAAATTGAAGGCTGGTTGCGAGAAGTCTGTTTCATTAGACAAATCGCTTACGGTTGAAAATTCATTTCCTACACCTAATGCATCAGCTACTTCTTGCGTTGATGTACGTTTCGACATTTGCACAATTCTACCAAGATCTTCAGTGATATCCATCGATTCATTTAATACTATGCTGCCTCGTCGTAAAAGTTTTGGATCATCTACACTATCATCTTCATCATCATTACTAACATTATCATCCTCTTCGTCATCTTCATCGGAATATATATTATTTTGTATTAACGCTTTCAATCCACCAGCTTCTAATTCAATGGTTTTATCCTCTTCAACATCCATGGACTCTTCTTCCATAGAATTATCATCTATACCATTTACAAAATTTTGCAATGACTCTAATGCTACTGTTTTTTCATCATCGATCATTTCGTTATTATTATTGTTGTTGCTATTACTAGCATTGATACTTTCATCATTATTGTTACTAAGATCTGATGCCCCGCTTTCATTAAAGTCTTGTATAAGTTGTTGCATATTTCCTAACTCAACTGTCTTTTCATCATCATCATTTACATTGCTATTGTTGCTATTGTTACTAACATCCAAATCTAAGCGTCTGCTTGGTGGCGTGGAAGTTTTCCTTTTCTTGCTATTAGGATTATAGGATGATGATGGCGATTCTGCATACATATCAGTTGATCCTCGTTTCTTGTTGGAATCAGAACTAGAATTAGAATCCGTGCTATCGTCAAGCGACATATCTTCTACGATTACAGCGGTATGTCCATCATCCGCATCGGTATCTTCATCCTCCTCCGTCTCGTTCGAGTTCATACTATCGTTTACTTTAGAACTTTGTTTGGAATTACTAAATGTAACTACGTCTTCTTCTTTATAAATCGGCTTTTTGGCACTATTATTAAATTGTATTTCATTATCTTGAGAAGCAATTGAAGCTGATGATGTTCTTCTATCATTATTCTTATTTATAACTTCAAGATCATCATTATTGTCATCTAGTGATACAGAACCTTGATGATTAAAGGAAATCTCATCATCCATACTCTCCGCTACACTTACTGCGCTTTCAATACTCATATTAACGGAAGAGATTGACATATCAACATCTGCTACAACTGTTTGGCGTCTTTGATTAATTTTTTTATCACTATCCTGATTGTGCTTACTAGCACTATTGTTAAAACTTATATTGATTCCATGTATGGATGATTTTCTACGCATCGATAATTTACGGAATTTTTTTTGTCCAGTAACATTATTAACGTTATTATTATTATTATTATTATTACTACTACTACTACTGTCATCTTCGTCGTCATCGCTATCGGAATATTCCCCGGCTTCTTCTAACACAGAAGAATTAGCAGCAGTTTCAGGATCGTCATCTTCTTCATCATCCAATATCTTTTTATTTCCATCCATTGAAAATAATTTTTTTGCATCTTCAGTTGTTAGTTTTCTCAAGGAAATAGGAGGTGTGTTGCGATTGAATTCAGCAACCGCTGGTGACCCAAAATTCACGCGAGGGGAATTTGATTTTTTTGTCGTCTTTCTTTCGCTAAAACAACTTTTTAATTTTGGCTTCGGTGCCATCATTGTACCAATTATTGAGCCGCTAGTATCATCGGAATTCTTTAACAAACTTGTTGTATTCATGGACGTGTTTTTCTGCAATAAACTTGTTGTGTTCATCGATGTATTATTGTTGCTATCATCATTATTATCATTATTATTATTATTGTTGTTATTATTATTGGTAATACTTTTCATTAACGCAGATGTATTTTCATAATCTAAATCGTTATTATTATTTTTCTCATCACTATTACGATCATCATCATCATCGCTATCGACTACTCCGTGAAGCAACATGCTTAAAGTATCCGGAGATGCAGTTTCTCGTCGCTTGTTGTTATGATTTGTAGAATTTGATTTTGTCGAAATACCGGATGTGTTCAAATCAAAATCAGACATAGCTGGGGACATCGAAGTATTGGAAATCATATCATCGTCATCCTCACTATTAAGCGATTTAAAACCTCCAAGCAATTCTGGTGTTGATATCGATTTTCGTTGCGCTGCTTGGTTTACACTTCCAGCATTACTATCATTATCATTATTATTGCCATATGCAAGCTTTTCTGTATCATTTGACGTGACGTCATAATCATCATCCTCATCCATTTTTGTATTATTCGTAAAATTAGTCATATGGGTATTAGACATGTTAAAATTTCCCATTGTAAAATCACCTATGGTAGCAGTTACGTTACCATTTGTCATATTTTCATTAGCATTAAAAAGTGATGCTATAGAGCCTAAATCTGCAGTATCATTCCGTTTTTTCGCACCGTCATCATCGATCGTTTGTCCGTCCCTTGTTTCTTGCTCTTGTTGATGGAGTTCCGGCTGTGCAAAAGTTTTAGAGTCACTATTTTCAACGTCATTTAATCCTGTTGTTGACGAGTTATTGACATTCATATTAGTCGAATTGTAAGTATTTTCGTTCACAATGGATGTACTTGAATTATTCATAATATCTATCCTAGAGGCGTTACTTTCATCCGTCATGGAATCTTCATTGCCAGATGTAATGGTTGAAAGACCAGCTGAAAGTAAGGAACCTTTATTATTCGAACTGTGAGTATCACTGCTACTATCATCTTTTTGAAATGTAAACTGTGGTACAAGACCAACCATTGTATGTCTCCTATTCTTTCTGCTATAACCTAAACTTTCTCTCCTTTTCTTTTTTCTATTTCCACCAATACTTTGCCTAGCTTTCCTATTATAGTTTTTGTGAACGTTTTTGTTGGTAACATGTTCAATAGGTTTATTTTCATCAGTCGAAACTCGTGGCATTTTTAACCTTGTTTTGTTTTATTTGATTGTTGTTTTTGCAAAATTAAAAAAAATAAACTATATTGTTATTAAAGAAAGAAAAAATAATATATATTATTGTTTCAATTTTCTTTTGTTATAATTGGTAATTATATATCTTTTTACAATAGCTATATAAATCAATCTGTTCGTTGTATTAATATATATATCGTTGTTGTGTATTTTGAATAAGTTTAGTTGTTGTTTGTAATGTGATTGTCTATATTGTAGTGTGTGTGTATTTAGTGTGCTTTGCAATCTGGCAATGTGAATAACGGTGTAGTGGTGTGTACCTGTAAAAATAATAGAACGTTGTGTGCGAGAATTATAATCTTACCAGCTTAGGTATCATCTGCATCTCTTCTGGTTTGCCTCCGAAAAAGA
>MDTG01299174.1_pt1 | contig 10518 bp, 10 predicted proteins | sample 811421 | NCBI WGS metagenome assembly MDTG01 (sample SAMN05326645, study PRJNA326480) | marine metagenome | isolation source: seawater | place: Pacific Ocean: South East | collected 2011
CCATAATTTTTTTGTGTCAAGTCATCACACTCAAAATACTCATCCATGGTATTTTTCTTATAATTCTTTATCAAATTTACTTGAAATATGTGGCTTTAGAATAATAAAATATAATAGGTATTATGACGAAAATGATTTAGTTGTAATTGCTCAGAAGAAAAATAAAAAGAGTCATAATCCTAAAATTAAAATTGATAATTATAATATGTTAAATAAATTTTTCAAAGAATGGGAAAAAAATAGTAAGTTTTTAAAAAAGTTTTTTTAAAAACTTATGAGTACTAAAAAAGTAAAAATTATATGAATACAATTTTTAGAGCATAAATTGTTGGCAATTATTCAAGCAAGAACAAACTCAAGAAGATTTAGAAATAAAGTTTTATTTCCTATTTATGGAGTACCAATTATTCAATATGTTGTTACTAGAGTAAAGGCATCTAAAAATGTTAAAAAAGTTATAGTTTCATCCTCAATCAATAAGTCTGATGATAAATTAATTAGATATTTAAAAGATAAAAAAATTAATTTTTATAGGGGTGATCTTCAAAACGTAGCTTTAAGATTATATAAAACTGCACAAAAGAATAAATCAAAATTTTTTATAAGAATAAATGGAGACAGTCCATTAATTGATACTCATTTAATAGATAAGGCTATAAAAATTCATAATAATTCAAAAAAAAAATTTGACCTTATAACTAATGTTTTTCCTCGCACATATCCTAAAGGACAATCAGTAGAAATTATAAAAGTGGCACTTTTCAAAAAACACATCAAAAAATTTAGTGCTCTAGAAAAAGAACATGTTACAATGTATTTTTATAATAATTCTAGAAATTTTAATATTAAAAACTTTGCTTTCAAAGGAAATAAAAAAATTATGAATTTATCAATTGATACCAAAATTGATTTAAAAAGAATTTTGAGAAATTTTACCAAAAAAACACTTAAAACCTTTTCTCTTTCCAAATGAAAATTATAGCTGGCATAATAGGAATGGGAATAGGTCAAAAACATTTAGATGCAATTGATAAATATAAAGGGTCTATTGTAAAAATGATATGTGAGTTAGATAAAAAAAAGATTAGGTTTTTAAAAAAAAAATATCCAGACAAGATAATAACAAATAACGAAAATAATATTTTTTTTGATAAAAGTATTAATTTAGTTTCGATAGCAAGTTTTGATAATTATCACTATAAGCAAATTCTTAAAGGTATAAAAAATGATAAACAACTTATTGTTGAAAAACCATTATGCCTAAATATTGCACAACTAAAAAAAATAAAAAACTTATTAAAAAACAAACCTAAGATTAATATTACTTCAAATTTAGTTTTAAGAGTTAATTCTCTATTTCAAGAATTTAAGAAAAAAATAAATAATAAAAAAATTTATTATATTGAAGGTGATTATATTTGGGGTAGAAAAAAAAAACTTTTAGGGTGGAGATCTCAAATAAAAGATTACTCACTAGTTCTTGGTGCAGGAATTCATATTATTGATTTGATTATGTGGTTAACAGGGCTAAAGCCTACTTCAGTTTATGCAATAGGGAATAAAAAACCAACAGCTGGTTCAAAATTTAAAAAAAACAGTTTAGTGATAATGTTGTTTGAATTTCCAATGAATATTCTGGTTAAAATAACAGCTAATGGAGCAGCTATTCACAGCCATCTACATGAATTAAAAATTTTTTCAAAAGATCAAACATTAGTTAATTCAGATTTAGGTTCATATATGTATAAAAATAAAAAAATCTTAAAAATAAAAGCTGCTTATCCTGATAAATCAAATAGAAAAAGATTAATTCAAGCTTTTTTAGATAATTTAATGAAAAGAGATAAAAAAAAAATAATAACATTTAAGGAACAAATTGATTTGATGTCAGTTTGTTTTTCTGCTGAAAAATCTATTAGATTAAGTAAAAAGATTAAAATTAAATATTTATAAACTTATGAAAGATATTAAATTTTCAATTTCAAATATTTCACCTACAGATATAAAATTAGTTGGTGATATATTAAAAAGTGGTTGGCTTACTCATGGTAAATTTACATCTCTTTTTGAAAAAGAAATTAAAAAATTTACAGGGGCAAAATACGCAATTTCCGTTTCAAGTTGTACGGCAGGTTTACATTTATCTTGCTTAGCATCTGGTTTTAAAAAAGGAGATGAAATTATAGTACCAGCGCAAACTCATACAGCAACAGCACATGCAGTAGAATATACAGGAGCGAAGGCTGTATTTTCTGATGTAGAACCATTGACAGGAAATATTACTTTAAAAGAAATAAAAAAAAAAAATTACAAAAAAAACAAAAGGTATAATTATAGTTCATATGGCAGGTCATCCTTGTGAAGTTGATAACATTTTAAAATTTTGTAAAAAAAATAAGATAATATTAATTGAAGATTGTGCGCACGCACTTGGAACATTTGTGAAAAATAAACATGCAGGAAACTTTGGAATATCAGGAAGTTTTTCATTTTATCCAACGAAGCAAATTACAACTGGAGAAGGTGGTGCTGTAATTACTAATGATAAAAAATTTTATGAAAAAATTAAAAAATTTAAAGCATTTGGAATTGATACGGATATTAAGGATAGAAAAAAACAAGGAGATTATGATGTGAAATCTTTAGGTTTCAATTATAGAATGACTGATTTTCAAGCTGCTCTAGGTTTTAAACAATTAATTAAATATAAGAGTAATTTAAAAAAAAGGCATTTAATTGCCAGAAGATATATAAAAAATTTTTCCAAAACAGAAGAAATCACACATATGCCTTATTCTACCAATAGTTCATTTTTTGTATTCCAAGTTTTTTGTAAAAAAAGAGATGAGTTACTTAAGAAATTAAAAAAAGAAAAAATTGGAGTTAGTGTACATTATTCAAAACAACTACCCAAGATGACATATTATAAAAATAAATATAACCTTAAAGCAAAAAATTTTATTAATGCCAATGATTATGGTAATACAAATATTTCATTGCCAATTTATCCAAAACTCAAAAGTATACAGGTTGATAGAATTTGTAAAATAATAAAAAACTTTTTGTCTCATGGAAAATAAAAAAATTCTATTAGTTGGTGGTTGTGGCTTTATAGGTCATAATCTTGCATTACATTTGAAGCAAAAAGGGCATGAACCCATAATTGTTGATAGTTTATCTATTAATAATATTTATTCATTGGATAACACTGAAATAAAAAATCAAAAATTATATAAATTAATTTTAGAAAATAGGATTGATTTATTAAAAACAAACAAAATTAGTTTAATAATTCAAGATGCGAGAAACTATCATGCGGTTTGTAAATTATATTCACAGATAAAACCAGATGTAATTATTCATTTGGCTGCTGTCTCACATGCCAATAGATCAAATAAAGATCCCCATACAACTTTCGATCATAGCTTAAGAACTCTAGAAAATACTCTTGATTATGCAAAAACTGAAAAAACACACGTAATATATATGTCATCAAGTATGGTATATGGAAACTTTGAGACAAAAGAGGTTGATGAAGACTCACCTTGTAAGCCTATTGGAATTTACGGTAATTTAAAATTTGCAGGCGAACTGATGATGAAGGCATACAAGCAAGTTTTTGATTTGCCATATACAATTATAAGACCGTCGGCTTTGTATGGTGAAAGATGTGTTAGTAGAAGAGTAGGGCAAATATTCATTGAAAACGCAATTCAAAATCTAGATATAAATATTAATGGTGATGGAGAAGACAAGTTAGACTTTACATATATTGAAGACCTAGTGAAAGGTATTGCTGATTGTTGTGATAACAAAAATGCATTAAATGAAACTTTTAATATAACGTTTGGAAATGCAAGAAAGATAAATGATTTAATAGAAATTTTAAAAGATGAATTTCCCAAAATGCAAGTTTTTTACAAAGAGAAAGAAAAGTTCATGCCTGAAAGAGGAACGTTAAAAAATGATAAGGCAAAAAAGCTTATAAATTTTGAGTCCAAAAATTCTATTGAAGAGGGGTACATTAAATATATTGCATGGTATAAAAAATTTTGGGAAAATATAAAATAACTCTCAAAATTAAAATATGAAAATAAAGAACCTTAATATAAATAAAAAAGTTTTTATAATTGCTGAGGTAGGAAATAATCATGAAGGAAGCCTTAAAGTTGCAAAAAAACTAGTTATTTTAGCAGCGAAAGCAGGTGCAGATGCTGTTAAATTTCAAACTTTTAAAACAGAGGATTTTGTAAAAAAAGAAGACGTAAAAAGATTCAAACAGTTAAAAAAATTTGAATTAAGTCAAAAAAAATTTATAACTCTAAAAGAATTAGCTCATAAAAATAAAATAAAATTTATCTCTACACCCTTAGATTTACCAAGTGCTGATTTTTTAATAAAAAATTCTGATATTATCAAAATAGCATCTGGAGATAATAATTTTTTTCCAATGATAGAAAAATTATTAAAATCTAAGAAGCCATTAATAATTTCCACAGGAATGATGACTTTTGCTGATATTAAAAAATTGTCTAGATTTATTAATAAATTTTTGACAAAAAAAGAGGCCATTAAAAGAATTGCTTTTTTACATTGTGTAACAAGTTATCCAGTTGAAAATCAACATGCTAATTTAAAGTCGATTCCATTTTTAATAAAAAATTGTGAATTTCTAGTTGGATATTCTGACCATACAATTGGAAAAGATGCATGTTTAGCGGCAGTTGCGATGGGAGCACAGATAATAGAAAAACATTTTACTTTAGATAAAAATTTTTCAAATTTCAGAGATCACTCACTTTCTGCAGATTTTAAAGAATTAAAATCTATTGTATCATCGATTAGAAATATTGAGCAATTAAAAGGAAAATTTGAAAAAAAATTACAATTACCTGAAAAAAAAATTGTAAAAATAGTGAGAAGATCTGCTTTTGCAAAATGTAACATTAAAATAAATGATAAAATTGATTTTTCAAATACTATATTTGTTAGACCTGCCACATCAAAAAATTTCTCGAATTTAATTAATTTAATTGGAAGAAAAGCTAAAAAAAAAATTAAAAAAAATCAAAAGATAATCAATCTTAAATTATACTAATGTGTGGAATTAGCGGCTATATAAGCAACAAAAGTCTATTAAATGTTAATGGTATAGATCATACACTCAAATTAATGAGTCGAAGAGGGCCAGACTCAAGCAAATATTATAAAGAAGATTTTGGATCAAAAGAATTAGCTTTATTGCACACCAGGTTAAGTATCATTGATTTAAATAAAAGAGCAAGCCAACCTTTTGAAGATAAAAATTTTACGGTAATTTTTAATGGTGAAATTTATAATTATATAGAAATTAGAGAGGATTTAAAAAAAAAAAATTACAGATTTCAAACTAATTCAGATACTGAAGTTTTATTAAAAAGCTACCAGGAATATGGAAGTAAATGTGTAGATCATTTTGAGGGTATGTGGGCATTTGCAATATGGGATTCAAAAAAAAAAAATCTCTTTTTATCAAGAGACCCATTTGGTGAAAAACCTTTATATTATTTCTCTAATAAAGATGGATTTTTTTTTGGTTCAGAGATTAAGTTTATTAAATCTTTATATTTAAATAAGTTTAAAATTAATAATGATTTATTGAATAAAAATTTGTTCTCAGGTTATAAGTCTCTCAACAAAAGTACAGAGACATTCAATAAAGATATTTTTTTATTAGAAAGTAGTTCAAATATGTCTGTCGATTTAAATTTAATACCTATTAAAAAAAAATACTGGACACCTAAGTTTAATATTAATCATAAAATGACAGTTGAAGAAGCGACGGATGGTGCAAAATTACATTTAATTGAAAGCTTAAAATTAAGAATGCGATCTGATGTTCCCTTAGCATTTTGCCTTAGTGGTGGAATTGACTCAGGTATTTTGGTATCTCACGCAAAAAAAACATTTAATAAAAATGTTTCCTCATTTTCAATAATAGATAGTGACGAAAGGTACAATGAAGAGGAAAATATTAAGCATGTAGTTAATGACATTAATTGTGATTCACATTTAATAAAGATTAATGATAATAAAGATATATTCTTAGACAGATTAAACAAACTTACAAAGTATCATGATGGTCCAATAGCTACTCTTTCTTATTATGTGCATTCTTTCTTAAGTGAAAGTATTTCAAAAAAAGGTTTTAAAGTATCAATTTCAGGAACTGGAGCAGATGAGATTTTTACTGGTTATTATGATCATTTTTTATTGCATCTTGAGTCAATGAATAAAACAAAATATTTCAATGAAAATTTAGCTTCCTGGAAAGAATTTGTGTTACCCAGTATACGTAACCCATACCTTAAAAATCCAAATTTATACATAGATGATAAAGACAATAGAGATATCGTTTTTGAAAAGCATTTTGAATTACACAAGTATTCTGTAATAAAAAAAGAACAGAGCTTTAAAGAAATCAAATATTGTGATGAACTTTTAAGAAACAGAATGCTCAATGAATTATTTAATGAAGTTGTCCCAGTCATATTAAAACATGATGACTTAAATTCAATGTATCATTCAATTGAAAATAGAAGCCCATTTTTAGATAGAAAATTATTGGAGTTTACATTAACAATTCCTCCTCATTTACTAATTTCTCAGGGTTTTCAAAAACAAGTATTAAGAAATTCTGCTAAAGATATTTTAGTAGATGATGTCAGACTTAGTAGGCAAAAAAAGGGTTTTAATACCTCAATTAACTCTGTTATTGACTTAGAAAATCCTGAAATTGTAGATTTTATTTTTGATAAAAATTCTCCAATAAATGAGTATGTAGATTTAAAAAAATTAAAAGTGGATATAACTACTAAAACCATACCTAACCATTTGTCAAAATTACTTTTTTCAGTAATTAGTACAAAACTTTTTTTGGAAAATAAGACAAGTATATGAAACTTGGAATAATTGATTTAGACACAGGCAATCTTGCATCTTTAGTATCCGCCATGAATAAATTGAATATTAAATTCAAAATTTGTAAAAATAATTTTGATTTTCAGGATGTAGATAAGATTATTCTACCAGGAGTTGGTGCCTTTAAAGACTTTATGAAAAAAATTAAAAATAATGGAATAGATAAAATTTTAAATAAAAAGATAGAAGGTAAAATTCCATTATTGGGAGTCTGTGTTGGTTTCCAAGTTTTATTTGAAGAAAGCAATGAACATGGTAGAACCGAGGGCTTAAATCTATTGAAAGGTAAAATTAAAAATTTTAAGGATATTTCGACAGACATTAAGATTCCACATGTTGGTTGGAATGAATGTAAATTAATAAACGACAATAAACTATTTCAAGGTATTGAGGATTCTTTGGATTTTTATTTTACTCATTCATATTTTTTGGATGATTGTAAAAGTGAATATATAATTTCTAAAACAGATTATGACACAAATTTTGTGTCATCTATCAATAAAGAAAATATTTATGGTGTTCAGTTTCACCCAGAAAAAAGTCAAGCAAATGGTCTTAAAATATTAAAAAATTTTTATGAGATTTGTTAAATGTTAAAAAAAAGAATAATTATATCTCTGACATTTTTAGATGGTATTTTGTTTAGAACAAAAAATTTTAAACCTGATTATCGATATACGAAAAATTTTATTGATCTATGGAGTATAGATGAGTTAATTATTATAGATATTTCTAAAAAAAAATTTTCAATTAAATTTTTAGATTTAATAAAATTTTTTTCACTTAACTGTTTTGTGCCACTGTCTGTTGGGGGTGGAATTAAAAAATTATCTGATGCCGATATTTTTTTTAAAAATGGAGCTGATAAAATTGTGTTAGGAACTAATTCATTGAATGACACAAATCTAATTGAAGAAATATCAAAAAAATATGGGAATCAGTCAATAATTCAATCACTAGATTGTAAAAAAACCTCATCAACTAAAATGAAATACACAGTTATGTCAAATAGTGGAAAAGATGATTTAAATTTAGATCCTGTTATATCTGGTAAAAAAGCATTAATACGTGGAGCGGGAGAGTTATTAATAAACAGTATTGATAATGATGGTGGATTATTAGGTTATGATTTAGATTTAATTAATTTATTTTCAAAAAAATTGAATTGTCCTATAATAGCTTCAGGTGGAGCAGGAAACTGGCAGCACTTTCTTGATTTATTTTTAAAGACCAATATTTCTGCTGCGTGCACACAAAATATTTTTCATTTTACGGAAGAAAGCATAATATCAGTAAAAAAATTTTTAAAAACTAATACAATTCAAATTAGAAAATAATTAAAAATGATAAAATTTTGCAAAAAATGTATAATGCCAAGTTCTCGACCTAGAATAGTTTTTAATAACGAAGGTGTTTGTAATGCATGTCTTCATAGTGAAAAAAAAAAAAAATAAACTGGGAAGATAGAAAAAAACAATTTATCAAAATAATCGATAAGATAAAAAAAGATTCTAATATAACTGGGTCAAGATATGACTGTGTAGTGCCTTGGTCTGGTGGCAAGGACTCAACTTCAATTGCTATAAAACTTAAATTTGAATTTGGGCTTAACCCCCTTTTAGTTACATTTTCACCATTAATAGTTAACGATTGTGGTAAATTTAATAGAAATGAATTATCAAAAATGGGGTTTGACTCAATCTTTTTAGATCCCAATCAAGATATTTCTAGAAAACTTTCAAGAAGATTTTTTATAGAAAGAGGTAACCCTAAAGTTGCATGGGATGCGGGTGTTAATGCTGGGCCAATCCAGGTTGCATTAAATTATAATATTCCAACGGTATTTTATGCAGAACATGGAGAAAGTGAATATGGAGGATTAGTTTTAGATAAAGAAAGTGAAAAAAAAAGAAGTTTTAGAGAGGTTATAGAGCATCAAATAGGAGACTATCCAGAAAATTGGATTAGTAGCCAAATAACTAATAAGGATATTGCGCCATATGTTTATCCTGATGAGAAGAATATTAATCAAATAAATTTAACTGCTTATTATTTTAGTTATTTTTTTAAATGGAGTATGCTTGAAAATTATGAATATGTGAAAAAAAAATTACCAAGTTTTAAAACTAACCCTAACAAAAGAACAGAAGGCACATTCACTGACTTTGATAGTTTGGATGATAAAATCGACTGCTTATACTATTATATGCAATATATTAAATTTGGATTTGGAAGAGCTACAAGAGATGCATGTAGAATGATTCAAAACAATCAAATGAGTAGAGACGAAGCAATAGAATTGGCAAGAAAATACGATAATGAATTCCCAAAATTTGATTTTATTGAGGTTTTGGAGTACTTAGGCCTTGATCAAAATAAATTCGAAGAAATAGTAAATAAGCATAGAAATACAGAAATCTGGAAAACCAATTTAAATAATAAATGGGAGTTAATAAATTCCATATGAAAAAAAATCTTAAACAATCCAAAATAGATAGGCATGGCTTATGTCTAAATGAGTACAAAAAAAACTATAATAATGCAAAAGTTTACTTCGATAGAGCTACAGGCAAATCTCCAGAAATGGAAGTTTCAAAAGCAATGGCTAACATATTAAAAAAAAAAATTAATTCTGATAACAAAATACTTGATATAGGATGTGCTTGCGGTCATTTTTATAGGTCTATAAAAAAAAGAGTTAAGAAAAACTTTTATTATACTGGAACTGATCCATATCCAATTTTTTTAGATAGAGCAAAAATAGCGTGGAAGAATGATAAAAATGTCAATTTTGTAAAAGGAAACATATACAATTTACCATTTAAAAAAAATCAATTTGACTTATCATTCTGCAGCAATGTTTTTATTCATCTAAATGATGTAAAAAAGCCATTGAAAGAGCTTTTGAGAGTTACAAAAAAAACTATAATAATAAGAACTGTTCTCTATGATGTATCCTATAAAATACAATTAGTTTATAATAATAAATGGTGGAGTGATACCAATGTTAGGCCAGCAGAAGAATTTGACAACAAGGGAAATCCAAAAGCGTATTCATACTTTAATATACTTTCTTTTGACTATATTACTGCAAATATTAAAAAAATAAATCCAGACGTTAGTATAAAAATTGTTAAAGATAATTTTTTTAATAAAAAAGTCATAACAAAAAGTCAAAAAAAAGAAAAAAGACCTTTAGCTACCCGTATAATTGGAGATGAACAAGTCTCGGGGTGCATTTTGCAACCACACTACTTTATAATTATTGATAAAAAATAAATGATATTGATTAGACAGAAATATTTAAAGAAACAGATATAAATTAATTGTGATCAAAAAAGAATTTAATAAAATATTTAAAAAATATCATAATTTTTTTACTTATGATAATTCAATTAAAAATAATATTTTGCTTCTTGACAGAGGTAAACCAATAAGTATTTTTAAAAGTATTATTATTTCATTTATACTTTTAAAAAAAAAAAAATTAAATCTTACTATTTTATCTTCATATAAAAAAAATTCTTGGCAATATTCAGCATATCAATCTTTTGGCAC
>MDTG01352914.1_pt1 | contig 10518 bp, 8 predicted proteins | sample 811421 | NCBI WGS metagenome assembly MDTG01 (sample SAMN05326645, study PRJNA326480) | marine metagenome | isolation source: seawater | place: Pacific Ocean: South East | collected 2011
CGAGCCATCCGCTGCGCGCTGATCTACGCCGTCCGGCGCGGGCGCGGCACCGTCGCCCCCGAGCTCCGCGGCGCGCTCCGGGGGACGCCCAGCGCGCCCTGGGTCGACGAGTCCGGCTGGGCGCGCATCGGCGCCTGGTACCTCCAGCTCGAGGGCGACGACGAGGTCCTCCTCTCGCGCACCCTCTCCATGACCGACCGGGCCCGCATCGGCCTGCGCGCCACCGCCGTGAAGCGCGGCGGCCAGTGGGTCGTGACCTCCATCGACAGCGTGATCTCGCACGCCCGCCGCTGAGCGCCGAGGAGCGAGTCCTCCCCCGGCGGCCCTATTCCGGAGCGCCAGGGGGCGGTGGCGTCTCGAGGCTCGGCGCGCCGGCGCAAGCGCGCCGAAGCTGATCCAGGAGCGCGTCGAAGCGGCGCCAGGCTTCGGCGTCCCAGTCGCCGCTCCCTCGCTCCGTGAGGAGGGCGTCCACGCGCGCGAGCGCGTCCTCGCCCGCCTCCACGCGTGTTCGCCGCCGCTCGAGGAGCGAGTCCTCCCGCGCGGAGGGAGCGAGCCCGTTCAGGGGGTCGAAGCGCGGGGCCGGCGGACCGCAGCGTGCCAGGTCCTCCTCGCCTTCTGCGCACGGCCGGCCTCCGAGCTCCGGGGTCGCGATGGGCGCGCCGTCGCGCTCCTCGGCGGGGCGCGCGGCCATCAGCACGTTCACCAAGGCCCACGCGAGGTAGGCGGCCACCGCGAGGGCGCGCTGGCGCCGCCGCTCCGCCGCGATGGTGACGTCCTCCGCGCGCTCGACCGCCCGACACTCCGACAGGACCTGCGCGAGCGCGCGGCGGGCCGGGTCGTCATCCGTCCCGACGGCACCGGCCGGAGGGGGGTCGAAGGGCACGAGCGGCGCAGGAGGAGGGCGGCCGCAACCCATTCCGAGAGCGACGAGCGCTCCGAGCCCCATCCGCCATCCGAGGCCCGGCATCGCCATGTGTCTTCAACCCCCACTCGTGCCCACCATTCCCAGCGGCCGGGCGAAGAGCACGGCGCCGGGGCCCGAGCACGGGGCCCGAGCTCGCGCAGAAGCTCGTGCCCGAGCGGAAGCCCGAGCTCGAGCGGAAGCCCAAGCCGAAGCTACGGCGGGAGCTCGAGCCGAAGCTGCAGCGGGAGCCCGAGCGCAAGCAGGAGCTCGAGCTCGAACCCGAGCGGCAGCCTCAGCTCGAGCAGGAGCTCGAAGCGGCCCCGTCAGCCCGAAGCGCCGCCGGAGATGGAGAACGAGCGACGCCGCGCATCTGGACGGCTTTCGCCGCCACCCGTCGTCACCGCCCGCCCGGCCGAGGGAGCGCCCCCATCTCTGCCCGTAGCCCACCCACGGAGCCGCCTCCCCCGAGTCCTGTCCAGGCGTACGGTCAGCCCGAAGCGCCGCCGGAGATGGAGAACGAACGACGCCGCGCATCTGGACGACCTCCGCCGCCGCCCGACTTCAGCCCCCGCCCGGCCGGGGGAGCGCCCCCATCTCTGCCCCGTAGCCCGCCCACGGAGCCGCCTCCCCCGAGTCCTGTCCAGGCGTGCGGTCAGCCCGAAGCGCCGCCGGAGATGGAGAACGAGCGACGCCGCGCATCTGGACGACCTCCACCGCCGTCCGTCTTCACCGCGCGCCCGGCCGGGGGAGCGCCCCCATCTCTGCCCCGTAGCCCACCCACCCACGGAGCCGTCTCCCGCGAGTCGCGCTCAAGCACCCCGCCACCCCGAAGCGCCGCCGGAGATGGAGAACGAACGACACCGCGCATCTGGACGACTTCCGCCGCCGCCCGTCTTCAGCCCCCGCCCGGCCGGGGGAGCGCTCCCATCTCTGCCCCGTGGCCCGGCCCCACGGAGCCGCGTTCGCGCACCGACGAAGAACCGACGCATGTGACGCGGCGGCCACGCCGCGCCGAGGGCCCGACGGGCCCGCTGGTAAGGGCCGCGAAGCGGCCGAGATAGCGAGCGGAGCGAGCGGACACCGCCACGCCGCGCCGAGGGCCCCACGGGCCCGCTGGTAGGGGCCGCGAAGCGGCCGAGATAGCGAGCGGAGCGAGCGGACACCGCCAAGCGGCCCACGGCCGCGCGGTAGGGGCGCGCAGCGCCCAGATCAATCCGTGAAGAGCATCGTGACGACGGTGATGTTGTCCTCACCGCCGTTCGCGTTGGCCGCCGCCACCAGGTCGTGCGCGGCCTTCTCCATGTCGTCCCCGGCCTCGCCGACCAGCCGCAGCAGCTCGTCGTCGTCGATCATCCCGCTGAGCCCGTCGGAGCAGAGCACGTACACGTCCCCCGCCTGCGGCTCGTCTGGGACCATGTCGACGGCCACCGAGTCCTGCATGCCGAGCGCCCGCGTGATCACGTTCTTCGGGAGCTCGTCCTTCTGCTCCTCCGTCATGTCGGGCATGACGAGCAGATAGTCGTTCAGCAGCGAGTGATCGCGCGTGAGCTGCGTGATCTCGCCCCCCCGGATCCGGTAGGCGCGGCTATCGCCGACGTGCGCCACGTAGAGCTTCGACTTGTCCTTCGAGAAGAGCGCGCCGACCACCGTCGTGCCCATCCCGTGGACCTCGCGGTGCTTGATCGACGCCTCGAAGATCTTCCGGTTCGCGAGCTTGATGCCCGTCACGAGCCGGTTCTCGTCGATGCTCAGGTGCGGATCGAAGCTGAACGGCCAGGTGGCGTCCTCGTTCGCCGTCGCCTGGAAGAACGACGCGATCGAGTGCGTGGCCATCTTGGAGGCCACGTCTCCGGCCCGATGACCACCCATACCGTCGGCCACGATGAACAGCCGATGCTCCGGCAAGATGCAGAAGCTGTCCTCGTTGTGCTCCCGTTGGAGCCCGACGTCCGATAGACCTGCCGCGATGAAGTTCATGGGCCAGCCGGGGCAGGTCGCAGATTCCTTTGGGGACGCTGGTCGTGTCAAGGTTCCCGTGTGTTTCCGGCCGGTATTCGTCTGCTCTCGATGACCCTCGTGGCTGCGCTCGCGGGCGCATGCGGCTTCGGGGGGACCCCCGATCCGCGCAACCTGGAGGGTGCCATGGCCTACGCGGCCCTGGCGGTGGAGCGGGACGACCCCGCCATGCTCTTTCGTATCGTCGACGCGCGCGCGCGTCACGCGATGATCTCCATCGTGAACGATCGGCGCGCCGCCGCCAGCCTCGTTCGCGAGACCTATCCGGAGGCCGAGCGGGCCGCGGCCCTCGCGCGTCTCGGCGACGCGGCCGAGGTGGAGAGCGCGCGCGAGCTCTTCGCGCGCCGCTGCGACGCGGCCTGCCGGAGCACGATCGGGGGCGACGTCGGAAAGCCCGAGCGCACCGAGACGGAGGGCGAGGAGACGATCGTGCACACGGCGCGCGGCACCACCGTGCGCGTCTGGCGCGCGGAGGAGGGCGACTGGTGGGGTCTGGTCTGGCACACGGACGAGCTCGACGAGGAGCGCGCCCGCGCCAACCGCGATCTCCGCCTCATCGAGGAGAACGCCGAGACCTACCGGCGCCGCCGCGAGCTCGAGGGGAGCGAGAGCGACGCGCCGACGAAGGCGGACTGAGCGCCTCTCCCCGAGACCGGCCCTCCGATGAAGCCGCAGCTGTCCGGGCAGAAGTCGCGGAGGTCAGAAGTCGCGGAGGTCGCCGTCGCGGACGACGCGCCGACGAAGGGGGACCGAGCGCCTCTCCGCGAAACCGGCCCTCAGACGGATCAGATGGAGCCGCAGCTGCCCTGGCAGAAGTAGCGGAGGTCGTCGTCGCGGATGGAGCCGCAGCTGCCCTGGCAGAGGTAGCGCGTGTCGTTGTCGCGGATGGAGCCGCAGCTGCCTTGGCAGAGGTAGCGGAGATCGTTGTCGCGGCTCGAGCCGCAGCTGCTCTGGCAGTAGTAGCGCGCGTCGTTGTCGCGGATGGAGCCGCAGCTGCCCTGGCAGAGGTAGCGCGTGTCGTCGTTCCGGATGGAGCCGCAGCTGCTCTGGCAGAGGTAGCGGAGATCGTTCCCGCTCGCGCCGACCTTCCGCGCGACGACGGCGGCGCCGCGCCCGCTGCCCTGCGCGACGGCGAGCGTGGCGAAGCTCCCCGCGCAGAGGGCGAAGAGGAGCCCCCGCACCCAGCTCGTCCCGGAGATGCGTCCCATGTCGTCCTCTTACGGCGTCTCGCGCGGCGCGCTTCCCTCGCGGCCGTCTCCCGGGCGCGCGAGCTGCGCCTCCTCGAGGGCGAGCACCCGGTCCATGCGCTCGAGCACCCGGTCCGCCCGCGCGAGCGTCCCCTGCCCCTGCCGCACCAGCGTCGTCGCCTCGTCCACCAGCTCGGTCGTGCGCCCGACCAGCGCCGGCACCTGCTCCACGAGCAGCGGCCGCAGGTCCTCGAGCAGCTCCCCGAGCGTCTCGACCAGCGAGCCCGCCTTCGCGACCAGCCCCACTCCTCAGCCCACCATCTCGCGGAGCCGCGACACGATCCAGTCGCCGGTCTCCCGCGTGCCGAGGTCCCCGCCGACCTCCGCCGTGCAGTGCCCGGTGTGGACGGCCTGCCGCACCAGCTCCGTGAGGATCTTCTCCTCCCCCTCGTAGCCGAGGTGCGAGAGCATCATGCCCACCGTCAGCACCGTCGCGAGCGGGTTCGCCACGTTCTTCCCGGTCAGCGGCGGCGCGCTCCCGTGCACCGGCTCGAACATGCTCACCTTCCCCGGGTGCACGTTGCCGCTCGCGGCCATGCCCATGCCGCCCTGGAGCGCCGCGCCGAGGTCCGTGACGATGTCGCCGAAGAGGTTGCAGGTGACGATGACCTCGAACTGCGAGGGGTCGAGCACCAGGAAGAGGCAGAGCGCGTCCACGTAGACGTGCTTGGCCTCGATCTCCGGGTACTCCTCGGCGACCTCGAGGAAGCAGCGGTGCCAGAGCTCGTGGGCGTGCTTCATGGCGTTGTGCTTGTCCGCCATGTGCACGGTCTTCTTGCCGTGGGCCTTCGCGAACTCGAACGCGGCGCGGATGATGCGCTCGACGCCCTTGCGCGAGTTCACGTCCTCCTGGATGGCGATCTCGTCGGCCGTGCCCTTCTTGAAGTGGCCGCCCATGCCCACGTAGATGCCCTCCGTGTTCTCGCGGAAGACCGTGAAGTCACAGTCGTGCGCGGAGTACCGCTTCAGGGGCATGAGCCGATCGTGGAGGCAGACGATCGGGCGCACGTTGCAGTAGAGGTCGAGGCCGAAGCGGAGCCCGAAGAGGATGTCGCGGGCGTGCTTCATGTCGGGCACGCGCGGGTCGCCGAGGGCGCCGAGGAGCACGGCGTCGCACTCCTTCTCGATGGTCTCGGCGACGTCGGCCGGGAAGGTCGTGCCGTCGTCGAGGTAGCGCTCCGCTCCCAGCTCGAAGGGCAGGAGCTCGAGGTCCCAGCCCCGGATCTCCCGGAGCGCCTCGAGGACCTTCACGCCCTCCGCCACGACCTCGGGGCCGATGCCGTCCCCACCGATGACCGCCACCTTCTTCGTCATGACGCCGGGCATACCGCCGCCCCCGAACCCGGTCCATGAGCAAAGCCACGACGACGACCCGAACCGAAGACCCGTGCCCGTGCCCGTGCCCGTGCCCGTGCCCGCCGACGAAAGAACCCGAGGAGCAGGTCACGCGAGCCCCCGAACCCAAGACCCGTGCCCGCGCCCATGCCCATGCTCATGCCCGCCGACGAAAGAACCCGAGGAGCAGATCACGCGAGCCCCCCCGAACCCAAGACCCACGCCCGTCCCCGCCGGGGAAAGAGCTCGACGCGCGAATCCACGAGCCCGCGCCCCCTCGAACAGAGCGAAGACCCCGTGCCCGTGCCCGCGCCGTCGCCCGCGCCGCGCTCAGTGGGCCGCCAGCGCGCTCGAGCCGTGCGTGCACCAGACGCCGCGCCGCCGCCGTACACACACGTCGGCGACCGCGTCCCGGTTCAGCCGCCCGATCTGCATCGTCGAGCCGTAGCGGTCGGCGCCCCAGCCGGCCTGGTTGCTGAGCTCGACGTTCGTGAGGTGCTGGTAGGGACGGAACTCCTCGCCGTTGGAGAAGGCACAGACCACACCGGTCACGGCTCGCCCGCACACGTCCGCGTCTCCGTCGCCGTCGACGTCCACGAGCTGGAGCGAGCCCCAGCTCGAGCGCCTCCGACGCCAATCGTCCCGGTCCGAGAAGCGGCGACCGCTCCAGAGCCGCGTGGCGCCGAAGCGGCCGCCGAGGTTCGGGGCGCAGTAGATGCCGAGGGGCTTGCGCATGCAGACGTCGGCGTCGTCGTCGCCGTCGATGTCCCCGAACATCAGCGTGGTCGCGTAGCTCAGGTGGCGGAGGCGCGAGTCGTCGTCGTCGCCGAAGTCGTCGTCGAGCCAGCCCTCGAGCGGCCCGAAGCCGCCCCTGCGCCGCGCCCGCGCGCAGACGATGCCCGCGTTGCTCCGTCCGCAGAGGTCGGCGCGGTCGTCGCCGTCGACGTCGACGAGGCGGAGCGAGCCCCAGTAGCGCTCTTGGCTCCAGCCGCGCCCGTCGGAGAAGTCGCGCGTCCAGCGCACGGGGACCTGCTGGAAACCCACGCCCGAGTCCCAGAGGCTCTTCACGCAGTACACGCCGTCCCGGTAGCGCGCGCAGATGTCGTCGTCCCCGTCGGCGTCGAGGTCCCCGAACATCAGCGTCGCGCCGTACCGATCCGGGAGGTACCCGTCGGCGTCGGAGAAGGCGGCCGTGTAGGTGCGCGCGGAGGTGAAGCCGGCGCGCCTGCCGAGGTGGTACGTGCTCACGCAGCGGACGCCGGTGTTGCCGCGCCCGCAGAGCTCGAGGCGGCCGTCGCCCTGGAGATCGGCGAAGCGGAGCGAGCCCCAGTGGCTCCGGGCGACGTCCCAGCCGACGTCGTCGCCGAACTCGTGCGTCCAGACCGAGAGCGCCTCCTCGTCGAAGCGGCGCGGTCCGAGGACGCCGGGGATCGCGTCCAGGGGAACGAAGGTGTAGCCGAGCTCCTGGAGCGCCGGGATGAGCCGCTTCGTCAGCGAGACCGCCTTGCGCGTCTCCCAGGACGTCGGTCGTCGGTCGTGGAGCTGGACCACGCCGTGCGTGCTGCCGTCCCGGGCGACGTGCCGGAGCATGACGTCCGTGCACTCGGCGGAGGACATGTGCACCTGCTCGAGGCAGCCGTAGTCGTGTTCGGGGCGGGACGCGGGCCCGGGGACCGTGTGGTAGATCGGGCCGAGGAGCGTGCCGACGTAGGGGTCGTCCTTCACGAGCTCCCAGGTCGCGTCCGACCAGCCGTTGCCCGGGGGACGGAAGAGGCGGACCTGGTCTTCGATGAAGGCGTCGAGCGTCCGCTGGTTCTCGGTGAGCTGGTAGAGCGTGTTCGGAGGCGCTCCCGTCACGACGGCGTGGTCCTGGGTGTGGTTGCCGACGCGATGACCGAGGCGGATGAGCTCCGCGTAGAAGCCGTGCGGGTAGCTCGACTCGTTGCGGATGCAGGAGCCGGTGCCGTTGGAGTCGGCCGGTGGGGCGCCCTCGAGGTGGCAGCCGTTCACGAAGAAGGTGGCCGGCACCCCGCGGGTGGCCAGGAACCGGGCGATCTCCAGCGTGCCTTCCCCGGGGCCGTCGTCGTAGGTGAGCGAGAGGTAGCCGGCGGGCAGCCCCCAGCCGTCGATCTGGTGCTCCGAGAGGGCCTGCGATGCGCTCGCCGTCTCCTCCACGCCACCGTCGGCCGGTGGGATGATGTCGAAGGGCGCGTGCGCGGCCGGCGCGGGCTCGGAGCAGGCCGGGGTCAGGGCGCAGGCGAGGAGCAGGGCGAGGGGCGAAAGGCGCGTCGGGATCGGTCGGGGCATGGCTCGCTCTCGGGTCGGAGGGCGCGAAGGGGGCGCCCTCGCAGATCCCGAGAACGGCGCGAGCCGATGTGATGGCGTCGCGTGTGGGTGCTCAAGCTACAGTGAGCGACACGCGCGAGCGCGAGTCTCGTTCGCGCTGCCGTCCCGGAGGCGGCCATCCCGCAGGATGCGGCCGCGCGGGATGCGGCCGCGCGGGATGGGGCCGCGAAGGATGCGGGGAAGGCGTTCGACGCGCGCGCCCTACTTGCGCGACTTCTCGAGCAGCGCCTCGACCGGCGCGAGCCACCCGGTCAGCGACTCGACCACGTGCGAGACGTCGACCTTCAGGCGCTCCCCGAAGAGCGTCAGGTCGAGCACCAGGTTCGAGATCGCCATCTCGATCAGCGACACCTCGTCGGTGACCACCGCCCGGTTGTCGCTCGTCTCCTCCGCGCGCCCGACCAGCAGGTTCTGCTTGTCGACGAGCAGCACGATCCGATGCTCCCAGTGCTCCTCGAGGTCGGCCGGCTCGATGCCGTAGCTGAACTGCGTCCCGACCTCGTCGGGCAGCGGCGTGAAGCTGAAGAGCACGACCTCCACGCCGCGCTCGACCGCCTCCTCGAAGGCCTTCTGGAGCTGCTCCGCCTCGCGCCCCCAGAGCGACGCGACGACCCGCTGCTTGGCCTTGCCGACGAGCTGCTCGGCCTGCTCGAGCATCGCCTCGTAGCCCTCGACGGTCCACGTGACCGAGCCGTTCGGCTCCTCGTTCAGCGCCTCGAGCCCCTCCTTCAGCGACTCGAGGTTGCGCCCGAAGCGCGTCTCGAGGAGCTGGAAGAGCTTCTGCGGGGGGAGCGGCACGTAGCGCGCCGGCTTCTCGTTGACCGCGTTGATCAGCCCGAGCCCCTGCAGGCGCTTGAGCACGTTGTAGATGGCCGAGCGCGGCACGCCCGAGCGCGTCGCGAGCTCGTACCCCGTCGCCGGGTGCTGCTTCAGGAGCGCCAGGTACGCCTTCGCGTCCGTCGCGTTGAAGCCCAGCTGCCGCATGGCAGCCACCACCCGCTCTTCGACCTCCTCCGCCACGTATCGCTCCCGATCCAGCCCTGCGCTCGGCAGATCTGCCCCGACACTACCATCGGAGACACGTCCGCGCGCGACCCGCTTCCTAGCACACGCTTGACACCCCGCACGCAAGTAACTCATAAGAGAGTTACATGTTTCGTCAGCATTTCGATCGGACCTCCCGCGCCTTCTGGGCCAGCCGGGGCCGATCGAGGCTGGCGAGGCGGGGTCGGCGGGGCGGAGTGGTGTCTCCCCGGTGACGCCGGGGGGTCCGCCGCCGAATCGAGAAGGGGTGTGCACGTGGCCGAAGGACTCAGGCTGTCGCGGATCGGGGCGCTCGTCGCGCCGTGGATCGTCGCGTGTGCCGGAGGTGGCTCCCCCGCGGGCCCCGGCCTCCCGCCGGGCTCGGAGGGCCCGGAGAGCTGGGATGGCGCCGCCGTCTACGCGGAGCAGTGCGCGAGCTGCCACGGCGACGCGGGGGAGGGCGGCCTCGGCCCGGCCGTGTACTCCTGGGCCGACGGCCGCGACGCGCTCGTCGCGAACATCGACGAGACCATGCCCTACGTCGACCCGAGCGAGTGCCGCACGGGGGGCTGCGCGGAGGCCGTCGCGGACTACGTGCTGGGCCTCGACGGCGTGGTGCTCTGCGACGACCCGCCGCTCCCGGCGCGGCGCCTGCGCTTGCTGACGCGCCGCGAGTACGCGGCCACGGTCCGCGACCTGCTCGCTCCGCTCGGCGGCATGAGGGAGACCGGGCCGGACCCCTGCACGGACGGCACGACCTTCACCTACGACGCCGGCGGCCGGAGCCTCGGCTCGGTGCACGTGGCCGGCAGCTTCAACGGCTGGGATCCGGCGGCCTGGCCGATGCGCGCGGAGGGCGGCGTCTGGACGCTCACGCGCGTCGTCCCGGAGGGGCGCCACGAGTACAAGCTGGTGCTCGACGGGGGCGAGTGGATCACGGACCCGGCGAACCCGGAGACCGCGCCGGACGGCTTCGGGGGCGCGAACTCGGTGCTCGAGGTCGCGTGCGCAGGCGGCGGCGAGCCCGGGGGCGCGGTGGCGATCGCGGACCTGACGCGCGCCATGCCCGTGGAGACCCGGCCCGAGGCCTTCCCCTTCGACAACGCCGCGGACCCGGCGGTCGTGACGAGCGTGCACGCGCAGGAGTACCTGAGCGCCGCCAAGCGCGTGGCGGACGCGGTGGGCGCGCGCGTGGTCGAGCTCGTGCCCTGCGAGGGGGACGACGCGGGCTGCGCGGAGCAGTTCGTGCGCACCTTCGGCCGGCGCGCCTTCCGGCGCCCGCTCACGGACGAGGAGCGGGCGCGCTACGGGGCGCTGGCGACCGGGGAGGCGAGCCGCGCGGAGGGCTGGCAGGTCGCGCTCCACGGCCTGCTCGCGTCGCCGCACTTCCTCTACCGGAGCGAGGTCGGCGAGGCGCACGAGGGGGCCTTCCGCCTGACCGGCTGGGAGATGGCCGCGGCCCTGAGCTACGGCCTGCTCGGCACGACGCCGGGCGACGCGCTCCTGGACGCGGCCGCGGCCGGGGAGCTCGACGACGCCGAGGGCGTGGGCCGCTGGGTCGACCGGCTCCTGGCCAACGAGGGGGCGCGGGAGCAGCTCGGCGTCTTCGCGCGCCAGTGGCTCGGCGTGGAGGGGCTCGGCGAGCTC
>MDTG01432398.1_pt1 | contig 10518 bp, 7 predicted proteins | sample 811421 | NCBI WGS metagenome assembly MDTG01 (sample SAMN05326645, study PRJNA326480) | marine metagenome | isolation source: seawater | place: Pacific Ocean: South East | collected 2011
CCAGCTCCAGCCGCATCATCAAGCGCACCAGCTCCAGCCGCATCATCAAGCGCACCAGCTCCAGCCGCATCATCAAGCGCACCAGCTCCAGCTGCAACAGGTGGCTCATCCCCGAACATTCAAGGAGAACTTCGAGTATCAGTCCCTGAAAAAGAACCAGAATCACCTTCATCGCAAAAACTTGAAATAAAACCATTTTGTGAAAAAATCTTTCCGCCTGGTTTTTTTCATCTTTGTTCAACATATGACGAAGTCATAAGTGCAATGGGCACACCAGATAACTTGAGTCCGAATGAGTATAATGTTGGAGAGTCTTTCCCTTGGTTTAAAAGAAACGATAGTTTATCTAGAGATGACAAATTATTTAATGGATATATTCAATATAAAGATTCTCCAGATAGCTTTAGCAAGATATATTTTTTTGATGAGAAAGTAATATCTTGGGAAGATAAAGGTAATCTGAAACTCTATGATTTTAGTAGTGATAGTGAATTTGTTTCTGCATTATTCAATAATCCTGAAGATAAAGAATTCAATGCAGGATCTAATATTAGCAAGGTTCTTGCCCTTCAAGGTAATCCGGCAATAATTTCTTATGAGGTTTTAGACATCGGCTGCTGTACCACAACAGAGCGACGTAAATGGATTTATGAAGTAAAAGATCAAGCTCAAGATGCATCAGTAAGTTTCACTCCTGTTTGGGTAGATGCATACAAGAAAGATGAAGATGGAGAGTCATTAGGTATATATAAAGATGCGTATAATGAAAAATTCAAAATTCCAGGTAAATTTGATTATAGAGTTGAATGCTGGGATCAGGTGCAAGATATATTAAAGGTTCCGCCACGTACTCCTGAGTGTGATGCACCAGCTCTGTCATTTAGTGCAGAGCCAGCACCAGCTCCATCATCAAGCGCACCAGCACCAGCCGCATCATCAAGCGCACCAGCATCAGCTGCATCATCAAGTGCACCAGCATCAGCTGCATCATCAAGCACACCAGCACCAGCTCCATCATCAAGTGCACCAGCATCAGCTGCATCATCAAGCGCAGCAGCACCAGCTGCAACAGGTGGTTCATCTCCACTCCCACCCCCACCTGTCCAAAATGATAATTCTGCAACTTCAACCGTTGAGTTTATAGATAAATCTGTCGCAATTAATTTTGCTAGTGGCGCTCGACCATATCAAATGATGAAGACTCTGTCGGGTAATCATATTTATGTATCTAGTGGTAATGACTCTAATATACATAAATATGATTCTAGTGATTTATCATTGGTAAGTAGTTTAAATATGGAAGGGGCAGTTACAGGATTAGACAGAGCATTTGATAGCGCATCTATAAATTTTAATGGTGAGGGCTTTTGGAGTACACCAAAGGATACAGAAAATATGATATCTTTTGCCGATGATACTAAAAAAGTATTTATAAAAAATATTCTTGGCAGTGAAAATATATGCACATGGCAGCTGCCACTAGACTCTGCTTTGCTTGATGTAGCATTCCACGATAACAAAGCATATGTATTGGATGATAATAATAAAAGGATATATAAATTTGGCTTGTCAGGAGGGGTTCCATGGCAATCTGACGGCTGTGGTATTAGTCCATACGTTGAGAACAATGGATTATCAAATATAAGGGGCCATGCATTAGCAGTCAGTGATAATGGAGTTTATGTAATTAATACGAATGCAAATAGAGTTGATGTATACAGTCTAATGCTTAATGAACGCATAGATTCTTGGGGATCTTTTGGAAATGGTGATTACAAATTTAATGCCCCTCAAGGAATAAGTATTGATTCCTCGGGTAACGTATATGTGATGGATACAGAGAATCATGCTATAAAAAAATATAATCATGAAGGTGAGTTCATTGCTAAGTGGGGGAATAAAGGTAAATATGGTGGTGATGAAGAATTTTATGAGCCAGTTGACTGCATTTGTACTTCTGAAATTAGTTGGGTGCTAGATAGGCATCCTGATCGTAAGCATATAAAAAAGGTGAAGCTTACTGACAATATTCTTTCGTCACCTGCACCATCACCCGCTCAAAATTCATCCTCTTCCAATGGCAAGATCCTTTATTATAAAGATAGAAATTTATATTATATAAAACCTGATGGTTCAGATAACACACTAATAAACTTAGGGTTTACAGGAGTATTCTCTCATCCTATTTGGCACCCTGATGGTGATAAAGTGACTTTTGCAATAAATGGTTTAGCTCTTTATCCAAACACCAATGATGATACACTTCAAATTCATAATGCTTACATAGATGGCTCGGGTGCTGAGCCAGAAATCAATAGATACACAGACCTGATTATTAATACTGGCAATAAGCATGAAACAGAACCATTTTGGTTAAAGAAAAATTCTGGAGTTATTAATTCTAGTGGCCACTCCCTGATTTTCACCAGTTATAGAGTTAATGGAAATGGCGAAATATTTGTGGCAATTAACGGAGAAGGTGGTGGGGTTAATTGGACAAATACTTATGCTGGAGGCTTAAATGGCATAAATGAGGAACATCCAGAATTCTGCCAAAATGGCAATAAATGGGTTTATATTTCGCATGTTGATGGAAATAAAGAAATATATATTGCAGATCCTTATGGATATGGAACTACAGTAACAAATATTAGTAATACTTCTGGAGATGAACAGTATCCGACATGTTCGCCAGATGGAACAAAGATAGCATATGGTTACAGTTCTTTTGGTGGGCCTACAGAAATTTGGACAATGAATTCTGATGGATCTGACAAAACAAAATTAGTATCAGGATATAGTAATAATCCTCAATGGTCTCCAGATGGAACAAAAATAGCTTATGAGAAAAATAATGGACAAATTTGGACAATGGATGCTAATGGATCTAATCAGCAATATTTAGTTGATGGTGAGCAACCTGATTGGGGTCCTTAAAAAATATGGAATAATAACTTAAGGCTAAAATATTTTCTACTTCATTCCATTGGATTTACAAAGGCCGTTTGTATCTACTAAAACCTCCCCAAAATCTTACCTAATTCTTACTATTTTCAAACCTAGAATCACCCAAATCGGCAGTAGAGTATAGATATAGTTTTTATTTAACGGAAAGGAAAATATTTTGAAAGATATTAATAAGATAACAAACCTTACTACTCAAGATCTATTAATGGATCTTGACTACCAAACCAAGGGTATACATCCAGACTCTTGGGCTGATGACCTAAAACTGGTTTAGGTCATCTGAGTAGTTTTATGAATTTCTTACCTAATTCTTACCATTCTCTGACTAGTTAGAGAAAAAACAGTAAGTGAAGTAAGAATAGCTAGAAAAATTAAGGAGATTTTATGACAAAAAAATTTAAAAAATTAGCAGACGCAATAATTGAGTCTAGTTTGAAGGAAGACGTTAATTATTTATGGACTGAAGATGGGAAGTTTTGGACTAAATATAGCTAACAATTTTTAAAGGGGCACCGGCTTCCTTTCTTGCTAAGCTGTTTAATTGGTTCCTCTCTGATAACTAGGTGCCCCAGAGGAAAAAATAAAAATAGGAGTATAAAAATGAAAAAAATAAAAAATAAAAAATTAATTCCATTATTAATAATAGGTATATTTGTATTATTAATTTGGACATTTCTAATATTAATTCCTCTTTTTAATGAATTAATAATGGTAGTAAACAGTATGGTTCCAAGTAATTATAAGCTACCAATTGCGTTGTCAGTTATTACAATAATTTCGCTATCATTTTCGTTTCTTTCTTGGAAATACCTGGCACCAAAACTTAGAGAAATTTCATCATCAAAGTTTGATAAGCCATCCTTGGCTGTTGTTATGAGTGGAAGCTCAGGCTCTGGAATCTTTAGGGCATTTAAAAATGTAACTGATTCAAGATTCTCTTCAGTAATTAAAGGTGCGCTATTTGATGTGGAGCGAGATTCTCCAGAAATATATAATGGCGGCGGTGCTATACATGCTCTAAGATTTCCAGTTCAGCCAGCCCAAACTGGCTTTAAGGGAGCTATTAGCGCAAGAAACATTGAATATGAAGATGCTAAGAAAAATTTTATAAATTTCTTTAAACCTTTTGCTAAGAAAATTAATTCAGTAGTTAGAATCACAGGAATTGGCAGAGGTTATACAAGTGTTTCTACAGCATCGAAGTTTGATTTCTTAGATTTTGGTAATTTATCGGTATCAGACTCTTTAACCCTATTTGATTTCATTATAGTAGATAGGGAAAAGAAAGATTCATCTGATAAAAAAGCTAATAAAAAATCCGGAAATAACCTAATAGTTAGGATTAATGGAGAAAATACATCTCAAAATGGCGTAATTTTTCCTGAAGAATCATTAATAGTTACTCCGTTAGACGGATTATTTCTTGATGGCTTCTTTGATGATTTAAGTTCATCAAACTCTGAAGGGAAGATTAATTCATTGTCCGTAAAAGAAGTAAATGATTCTTTGCATGTGGCGTTCCTTACCTCACCTGAGTTGGCTTCTCGTGAGCTGCTACCTGGAACTGCAGATCTTATTCCTCAAAAAAGTTGGAAAATAAGTGAATCTGAGAAGGGTCAAATTGTACAGATAAATTATTTAAGTAAAACAGGAATTTCAACAACAGTTACTGAAATTGTTGATGTTAATACTGATTTAGGGATTATTCAGACCAAAGATCCTTTAAATTCCAACGAAGAATTTGGTAGTGCATTAACTTCCATGGACGGGAAGTTGTTAGGAATAGCAATGCCAAGCACTGAAATGAATTACTTTTTAAGTTCAAAAATTATTAAGGAAAAAATTACTTCCTCAAATTCTGAAAACAAAAATTTAATTAAAGAGCCAATTAAGCCCGTTGCTTAATAATTGGCCAATAAAATAATAAAAAAAGGAGAAAAAATTGAAAAGATTAAAAATAAATAATTCAATTAAGTCAGTTTTGGCAGTTGTTATTATAGCTGCAGGAGTATCTTTAAGCCCTTTACCTGCAAGCGCAGATGGAGATGACTTAAATTTAAATACATCTGGCACTCATAGCTCAACTGTAAAAAATATAATAGTAGGGCAGAATGAAAAAAGTAAGATTGAAGAAATAGGTTCTGTATCAAAAAAAGGAGAGCATATACGATTTAGTATTGCCAATCTCTTTGCTATAGAAGATTTTTCAGCTCAGTTGGCAGTTAATATGGCTAATACTTCTACTTCAGTAAAAGTAGAAGCTAGGAAAGATGAAAAGTTAGTTGGCGAAGTATTATTGCCAGCAAGTATAGGTACTTATGATGCTACTCTTAGCGACTCATTAACAGGCGAAGTCATTTTTAATATTAGCGGCGAACTATCATTAGAAGACGGAACTTATGTTCATCAAGTTAAGAATATTAATTCTGAAAAAAAAGCTTTATCAATATTAGAAGGTGAAGAAGGTTTTAATATTCTTATTGGGTATGTAGAAGGAGGTATAATGGCTGAGGTTGAATTGCTTGATAATAAATTTGACCAGTGCCTTGTTAATATGTCTTTAGACACCAATGCAGATGGTATTTTTGGTGATGGTGAGATAACACAAAAAGTAGTTAATTCATCTTATTCTAAGATAGAAGGCCCTCAAGTTCCTAGGCTTCCTTTAACAAGTAAATATGATGTAAATATTGAATGTGATGGATTTAAAGTTGCTTCGAACACTGGGTCTTATGACTTGGTAAATGGAGAGGCAATTGATTCAAAAAAATCAAGAACAGCGAGTGTAATAGGAACTTTTGGGGTAGGATTCAAAAGAAATCTGTATGTATCTTCAGATTCTGTAATGGGAGAAGATATTTATCCTCCTAAACAGAACCTTGCTCTCACAGAGAAAGACGGCTCAGATAGTTGGGACACATTGAGTCCTAGGAGCTCAAGAGATTATCAGCTTCAAGAAGAAGAGACCATAGATAATTCATCTAATGATGTTGTTGTTGTTGAATCAAATTATTCACTTAGCTTCATATTAGAATGGTTTATTGACAACCCCTGGACTTACCTACCTGCTTCACTAGTTTTGGCAATTGTAGTAATTGCATGTTTTTCAACAGTTGCATTTGTAGCACAAAGAAAAAACCACATATAGATTAAGGAGTATTAATAATGACGACAGAAAAAAATAATATAAAAGAAGCCACTAAATATGAACAGGTATTTAGCAGCCAAACATTCGATCCTAATGCTCAGTTGTCTGGCGCAGGTGTAGCTTGGAAAGATGAAGAGTATACAGAAAATGGAAGTTCAGGCCTTGAAGGGTATAGTGCAAACCCTAATAAGTTCTCAATTATGCTTAATGAACTTTCAAAGTCTGATTCATATCCTATATTTATAGAAAACCCTAAGGCTGATTATTCAGATTTTGATGCAGATTTAGTATCGATTTGTAATCTTATAGCTGAAGTTAGCCCTAGGGTAACATCAGGTAAAGAGATATATGCACTTAGAACTATGATTGGATATGGATTTTATACCTTAACAAAACCCAAAGAAGTAGGAGCTAGGCAATTAGTCTCTGAAATAGACAGCATGTTATCAGGGATTAGCACCATGCTGCCCTGGTTATATTTAAAACCTGCTAAAAATAAAAACGAACAGAGAAATATTGCTTATATTGGTTCGGGTAATATGAGGATTCATGAGGAATTAACAACTGAAATTCCTAAATTTCTAAAACCTAATTGCTGGTCAACATCAATAGTTGGGTCTGAGGAAAGCGAAAGTGCAAAATATTGTATGTTAGTATCCTTAACCCCAGCTGAGCTTTGTAGAGCAAATGGGCTTAGTGTAAAAGATTCATCAGTTAAAGAATTAATAAGGTCTATACAGGAAAGAAATAAGAAATTGAGTGAATCATAATTCTTACTTAATTCTTACCATTCTCTTACTAGTTAGAGAAAAATAGGCGATAGAATAGTAGTTAACACACTACAACATGCAACTAGGGCAACCATTGCCAAGAAAATAATAATTAATTAGGAAATATGATAGTTAAAAATATAAATTACAATACAGAATCTAGGCTTCTTAGCGGAGAAGAAATAGAAGATGCTATTTTAAATAATTTAGAAAATAAGCAGCAAAATAATTCCTTAGCGCTACATGCACCTGTTTTCAAAGAAAAAGCTGCTCAAATGGGTCCTAAAGAAATTTTGAAAAAAGAATCTTGGGGTCATGTAGAAGAATTTGAAGCTCTTATCGATAGAGAAATAGATGCAACATGGAATATGGGGTCTGTTTTTAATTTGAGTAATAATGGAATGGATAAAGATGACATAAAAACTGACTTACAGATTCACTTACATAATAAAGTTTTGTCATTTTTAGATGATGATAGATGTTTTAAATCTTTTCCTCATTGGTTCAATACTGTAAAAATAATATTGCAGCACAGGATTATTGATTTAAGTAAAAAATATAATAACTCAAAAAAAACCTACTTAAAAAAGTCTATCAACAATGAAGCTATAGCTGCTTTTGAGCAACATGATATTAGATCAGAAAAAGATAAATATGCTGCTCCTAAAGTGACTTTAATAAGCCTGGATGAGAAACAAGGTGAAGATGGAAATGAAATTAATGTTGGTGAAATGACAGTCGACAAAATGACACATAATAAATATCAAGACTCTTTAAATAACAAAACGTTTAATGAAATATTATCTGAAATTGAATTAGATCAAGATGAGAAGGAATGTATCTTTAGTTTATTAAAAACTGCTAATTTTGAAGATGGTATTAAAAATAACAAAAGATTATTAACATCAATTAGAAGAAAATTGATAAAAAATTTATAGTAGTGGTAGATTTATAGTTATGAATAAAATTGACAAATTATATGTATCTTTTCTAGATAATAAAGGAAATCGGTTATTTGGATCTGAAAGAATTAACAATAAAAATACTAGATATGTAATTGGTAGAGAACCAAATCATGATGGAGAGTTAAGGGACATGCCCATTGAAGTGCCAGGAGCTGATAACAGTATTTCTAAGAGGCAAGCTGAAATTTTTTTTAAAAGGCCTGATCTAGATCCAACAAGTAATCAAACAAAAGACAATGGTAACTGGATGATAAAGCATTTATCTGAAGCGAAAAATATAAAGACTATTATGTTTGAAGATAATTTTCAAAATCAAATTTCTGTAGAGCCTGGAAGCCCTGAAATATTGTCATTGGATAATGAAAAGCAGGTATTCGGTTTATTTATCGGCATACCATCATCATCCTTGCAGTCTGGTGCGATTATACAAATTGATACAGGTATTTCAGAAGCAAATTTATTAGATCCTGGAGAAGAGTTTGATTTTAAATTATTAGGCGGAGAAGAAACTCATTGGTGGAATGCAAATGAAATGAAATTAAATGGTATATTCGTGCCAGGAGAACTGTCTAAGATACCTGATCAAATTTTTCGCTCACTTGCAAAAAGTTCTCCAGAAAAGCCAATTTCAAATGAAGTACTAATTAATTCGGTTGAAGACTGGGATGGCAATCCTGATGATGATGATATGAAAGACAGACTTAAAAGCCAAATTAGCTATATTAATAAAAAGTTAGAGAAAATTAACTCTAATGGTGAAAATAGTTTAAAAGTAGAGACTTCTAAGGGCAAAGGTCGCTTCTTGATTTTTGATTCTAAATAAACATAAATGATTAAATTGAAAATTTCTCATAATTCATTATCAGATATTGGTTTAAACAGAAATGAAAATCAAGACTATTTTTATTGTGGCAATCCTTCAGTGGATGAGGGGGCAGCAACAAGAATTTCTAGTTTATCTGTAATTGCAGATGGATTGGGAGGGCTAAGCAATGGAGGTGAGGCATCTAAAATTGCAGTTAATTCTTTTTTAGATCATATTGCTCATCAAAATTTTGAAAAAAATAATGATTCTGACTATGTAATCAATCAAATGCTAAAAGGTTTTAAGATTGCAAATAGTAAGGTTTTAGATAATTCAAAAAATAATAATATTAAATCAGGCACTACACTCTCCGCATCATTACTAATTGATGATAATTTATATATAACGCATGCTGGAGATACAAGAGTTTATATTTTTGAAGATAAGAAATTATTTAAGGGCTATTCAGTAAATCAAATAACAGTGGATGATAATCCTCCAGGTCACCCTAATTCATTAACAAAGTATATTGGTGAAAGTTCTGTAATATCCCCTTCTTCTCATACATATAAGGTAAAATCTGGATCTTTAATTATATTGACATCTGATGGATTTCATAACGAAGTTGCTCACGAAAGATTTAGAAATTTAGTTAATAAAACTAGATTTAATTCACTTGTTAAAGTTCTTGTTGATGAAGCTAATAAAGTATCTGGGATTGACAATATTACTGTACTAGCAACCAAAATAGACTAAAAAATGGATTTAATTTATAACAGATTTCAAAAAATTAAAGATAAACCAATAAATTCTGGAGGATTTTCAAATATATGGCTTGTTTATGATACGAAGGCAAAAAAATCAGATAGTCAGGTAATTTTAAAAGAATTTAAAGAGGGTGCTAAAGAGTCTTACAGAAAACATGAGGTCTTTATATTACAAAAGCTCAATGAGTATAAATCTGAATATCATGCTAGATATATTGATCATGATAAAAATTATAAATGGGTAGCTCTTGAATATCTAAGTGAAGATAAGTGGGCCACTCTTAATAATGAAATGGGCAATATACATAAATTAGATTATGTAGAAAAAGTTAAGTTATCCAAAAAGATATTAGAAGCCTACAAAGATATCCAGAAAGCCGCATACCACAAAGATATAGCCCCTAATAATATTTTTTTATCTAAGGATTACAAACAGATAAAAATTATAGATTTTGGAGCTTCAGTGGCAGTGCCTTCAATTGGTCCAGACGACATAAGCTTGGGAAAATATAGTGCGCATAGTACCTACTCATCTGGCTATGAAGCACCCGAAGATTTTAAAAAATCTGACCCTAGGGGGCAAATAGATGTATATAAGATAGGAATAATTTTACATGAGATTTTTACCGGAGTAGGGCCAGATAATACTACTGAAAATGGAGAAAATTTTAAAGATGTAGATTCTAAATCAATTAGAAAAGTTCATAATGAAAGGCATAATAAATCTCTTAGTTCAGAATTTCTAAAGGTATTATCTCAGTCCTTAAAACAACACCCTGCCGACAGATATGCCAACGCTAACAAAATGCTTGAGGATTTTGAATTAAAGATATTTAAACCAGCTACTGATTTTAGCTATAGGGCTAGATATATATTAAAAAAATATCGGTCTGTGCCTGTTTTTTTAATTCTAATTGCTTTAGGTTTTTATTATTGGGAAGACATATATAACAGGCTTAATCCATCACCAACAGTAATTGAGACAGAAAAGATAGTAGAAAAATTTATTGAAAAAGAAATTCCAGCCGCATCATCAAGCGCACCAGCTCCAGCCGCATCATCAAGCGCACCAGCTCCAGCCGCATCATCAAGCGCA
>MDTG01047958.1_pt1 | contig 10516 bp, 9 predicted proteins | sample 811421 | NCBI WGS metagenome assembly MDTG01 (sample SAMN05326645, study PRJNA326480) | marine metagenome | isolation source: seawater | place: Pacific Ocean: South East | collected 2011
CTGAAATCTTTTATGGCCTCTACCACGCATTTATTTCTTTTACAGTCGCGAGATTTCACATAAGTACGCGCCGCTTTTGGCATGTTGACGTAATGCAGAGGCTTTAGATAATTAAAGTCTTCGTTACTTTTTATACGATCGGCCCAGACACTGGCTTTAATAAAGTTCTCTTCACCGGCACCCAATAAACGCTCGACACTTTGCTTAGCGAACGGTGTCAGTTGTGGCCACGCAGCAGCAGCCACCATTTTATGGCCAAGGTCACTAAACGCTCCAGCCCACTGGCTGAATATTAATAAAGTTATACACATTAATTTTGTCATGACGTCTTTTTATTGTTTTTATTGATGGCGCCAGTATAGAGACAGAACAAAGGCCTTGAAAGGCGCCCTAGCTTTTTTTGTGAAAACGCTCGGCCAATATACCCAGCACAATAAACGCCCCCACTACTACAGGCGCAAATAAAGCACTGGGTAGCTGGTGTACTAGTTTGTTGATCTGCCCAGAACCCCAAACCGTTAACGCTCCGTAACCCAAAGTACATAACACCACAAACGTGGTAATTCTGACTAAAAACGGATAAGGCCGAACAAAAATGCGAACAGCCTTGTTAATGGCATCTCCATAAATCACCAATAAGGTTGCAACAAAGGCCACTGACAACTGTAAGCTGTAGGGCTTCAACCAGTCGTTTGCGTGTATCAATATATCGCTCAGCCAACTCATTTTTCCCCTCCATATTCTCTTCCTAAGCTTAGGTTATATGTACAAAGGTGAAACGGGCCTATGTAGTATTTTGTAATACAGGATATTGACGGTTCAGCCGCGTTGGAAATATACGCATTCAACATACTGTTTTTAAACGCTTAATTTAAAAGGATGTCTGGATACATTGCGCAATGGATAGCGCCAAGCTATTAGTTTTCTATCTTCTATGCCTCAACAGTCTAGATAGCCTCTTCTACCCTGAACCGTTTGTGCCAAACTAGAATCATAAAAACGGGAACGGACTGTTGCATGAAACATAATTATCGATTGGGGGAACTGCTAACCAGCAGAGGCGTCATCAGCCAAGAACAACTAGAAGAAGCTTTGCTTTATCAGCAGCAGCATCAACTAACGCTGGGAAGGGCATTGGTTGCCTTAGGTTACACCAACCGTAACAAGGTGCATCGCACCCTTATAAAACAGCACTGGTTAAGACGTACGGCCGCCATTTCTACTTTACTGCTGGCACCCTTTTCTTATTGTCAGGCGAACAGCGAACTTGAACAACTGCCTGAGTACTCTTATACCCAGGTAGCCCAAAGTCCCTGTGCACTGCAGGCCATTGAAGGGCCTTATCACTTTTCCAATAACGAACAGGATCTTGATACTCTTCAAACCGCCACGGCTGCCCTTTGGTATGTATCTCAAGGCGGTGTTGATGACGGCAATTTAGGTGATGTACCCGTCCAACTTAATTTAACCAGTGAAGGGCTAGATAAAGGTGTGTCTCTTAATATGAGCGTTCGCTTCTAAACCCTAAATATCCCAATCTTCAAAGAGCCTGCTTGACCGTTCAAGTGGGCTTTTTTATTGGCAGGTTAAAACCATTACCGAATGTATATGCACACCCCATTTTGCACCAGCTTAATTACCCGAATAACAAAACCGTAAGACAAAAAAAAGCCCGTTTGCTTTCGCAAACGGGCTTTAAAAATTCGTGGTGCCGACACCAAGAGTCGAACTCGGGACCTACTGATTACAAGTCAGTTGCTCTACCAACTGAGCTATGTCGGCACGAATTGGAGCGCATTTTATGGAGAAGTGGCTTCGGGGTCAAGCCTTTCCTCTTAAGTTTTTCATGTTTTTTTTAAATACTTTCAAAGGCTTAGGTTTTATAGGGGGTTCAGCGATAAAAACCCCGAAACCACAGCCTTCAATTTATGTGTCTGGCTTACTTATCTACCACGCGTTCCATTTCATCAATGCTGATGTGGCGCACATCTTTACCCTTAACCAGGTAGATCACGTTCTCCGCAATGTTACGGGCATGGTCACCAATACGCTCTAGGGCACGCAAAGACCAGATGACGTTCATAACGCGTTTAATAGAACGAGGATCTTCCATCATGAAGGTCACCATTTCACGCATGGCACTTTCATATTCACGATCAACGTCTTTGTCTTCTTGAGCCACAGCAAACGCAGTGTCTACATCCAGACGAGCAAAAGCGGTGAGTGCATTTTGTGTCATACGACGAACGCGATCACCGATGTGACGAATCTCGACATAACCGCGAGGTGACTCACCTTCTTCACATAGCTTCATGGCTTGGCGAGCGATCTTGGCGCTTTCATCACCGATACGCTCAAGATCGTTTACAGCTTTACTGGCCGCGATCACTAATCGAAGGTCGCTGGCTGCAGGCTGGCGACGGGCAATGATGCGAGTACACTCTTCATCAATATCGATTTCCATCTGATTAATGCGTTTATCTGTGGCGCGAACATTTACCGCCAACTCACTATCGGCTTCAATCAAGGATTTAATCGCATCCCCAACTTGCTGCTCAACTAGACCACCCATTTCTAATACGTGGCTTTTGACGCGCTCTAGTTCATCATTAAATTGCTGACTGATGTGATCAGTATGAGCATCGTTTGTTAAATCCATGTGCTTCCCCTTCGCCGGTCTTGCTGAATGCTATTTTCTGGCCGATTTTTCGGCTGTGCTTACCCAGTGTTTACTAATTACTTTATTACCTAGCCGTAACGACCAGTGATGTAATCTTCGGTTTGTTTTTTCTGTGGGTTAGTAAACACCTGATCGGTATCACCAAATTCAATCATGTCACCCATATACATAAACGATGTGTAATCACTCACACGGGCGGCCTGTTGCATGTTGTGCGTTACGATGGCGATAGTGAAATCGTTTTTCAGCTCATGGATCAATTCTTCAATCTTCAACGTTGAAATAGGATCAAGTGCCGAAGCGGGTTCATCTAACAAAAGCACTTCAGGTTTTACCGCAATGGTGCGCGCAATAACCAAACGTTGCTGCTGACCACCGGACATACCCAGCGCACTTTCATGTAAACGATCTTTCACTTCGTTCCATAATGCCGAGCTTTTTAATGCCCACTCAACCGCTTCATCAATTTCACGTTTTTTATTAATGCCCTGAATACGCAAGCCATAAGCCACGTTTTCATAGATGCTTTTTGGGAAAGGGTTTGGCTTTTGGAATACCATGCCCACGCGACGGCGTAGCTCGGCCACATCGACGCCCTTTTGATAGATGTTTTGATCATCCAATAAAATTTCACCTGTGATGCTGCAACCATCAACCAGATCGTTCATACGATTAAAGCAACGCAGCAAGGTGGATTTACCACAACCCGATGGCCCGATGAACGCCGTCACGCGTTTTTTCGGAATAATCATATCAATGCCGTGAAGCGCTTCTTTTTCGCCATAACTTAAACGTAGGTCGTTTACTTTTAACGCCGGGGTTTCTTTCGTTATATCCAGGTGCTTAGATTCACGACCCATGGCTGACATATCAATGCTATGGCCTTTTTTCTCAGTTGCTTCAGTCATAATTTAATTCACTATCTTTAAAATTCTGTTTTGTGTGTTTCACACGCTAATGTTTCTCTAATCTGAAACACACCGCTTTTGCGTTTCCATGCGCCCGCGGTGTTAGTACATCTTGTGCGTCACATTTCTAATGATTTATATTTTTCACGTAAATGGTTACGGATGTAAATCGCAGATAAATTCAACAAGGCGATCACGATCACTAATAACAATGCCGTTGCGTATACCAGTGGACGAGCCGCTTCAACGTTAGGGCTTTGGAAACCCACATCATAAATATGGAAACCAAGGTGCATGAATTTTTGATCCAGATGTAAAAACGGATAGTTGCCATTAAGCGGCAAGGTAGGTGCTAACTTCACCACACCAACCAGCATCAATGGCGCCACTTCACCCGCAGCACGGGCCACGGCCAATATCACACCGGTCATCATGGCTGGGCTTGCCATAGGCAAAATAACGCGAGTTAAGGTTTCCCATTTTGTTGCACCTAATGCAAGAGAACCTTCACGGATCATACGCGGGATACGCGCCAAACCTTCCTCTGTGGCAACGATCACAACAGGCAAGGTTAGCAGCGCCAATGTAATCGATGCCCATAATAAACCGGATGTACCAAACGTCGGCGATGGCAGGGCTTCAGGGTAGAAAAGTTCATCAATGGTGCCACCAAGAAAGTACACAAAAAAGCCTAGACCAAATACACCGTAAACAATCGATGGCACACCCGCTAAGTTATTCACCGCAATACGGATCACTTTAGTAATGGTGCCTTGTTTGGCATATTCACGCAGATAAACCGCTGCCACCACACCTAGAGGAGTCACCATAATGGCCATTAAAATAACCATTAATACGGTACCAAATATGGCTGGGAATACACCGCCTTCGGTGTTGGCTTCACGGGGGTCGTCACCTAAAAACTCTCCTACCTTCGAAAAGTAATGAGACACTTTTTCAAAGAAATTCATGTTATTAGGTTCAAATGCGCGCACCACTTCAGACATTTCAATGTGCACACTTTTTCCGCCCATTTCGATGGCTGTGAAGTGGTCTCGGGCAAGCGCGGCATAAAGCTCATTCAATTGGGCTTGATAGCCTTTGTATTCTTCGTCCAGCACTTGACGAGCTTGCTCTAGTTCCGCTTTTTGCTCTTCACCATAATTATTTTTTAGTTCGTATGAACGCTGTTTTAAACGTAAGCGCTCAATTTCATAGTTAATGGCGCCAATATCATGTTTTTGAATATCCATGATTTCATCATGAATTGTTAATGAACGCTCAATTAGCGTTTGGAAATACGCCCATGCTTGATCATGATCTTGCTGAGCATCTGCCACCAGGGTTTCACCTTCATATACTTTATCTAAAAAGCCATAAAAATTACCCCACTCACGACGCTCAACCGCCATGGCTTTTTCAGGGTAATTAATATCACTCAGGTGATGCTCTAATACCCAACGGAAATCGCCACCGTAAACATCACGGTTACCGACTTTAATTAAAATACGCTTAGCTTCTGATGCACCGTCTTCGGTGTTTAAGCCAATGGCCTTAAGTTGTGACTGCGGCACCATTTCGGTATCACTTATTTGCCCCATCACAATGGCAGCTGGGTTACCTGGCAAGGTATAACTGGCTTCCATAATTTTGCCGGGCCAAAAGTGCACAAGACCTTTCGCTGCAATAAACCCAATTAGACCCAGCACCATAATAATACTGATGGCCACGGCACCGGCGTTTAACCAAATGAATGGTGAGCCGGATTTAATCCATTCTTTAACTGAAACTCTCATGAATCGATCTCCTACAACTGACCGTATTTAGTGCGTAAACGCTGACGTATGGTTTCAGCTGCGGTATTGAATACAAAGGTAAACAAGAACAAAACAAAACCGGTTAGGAACAAAATACGATAGTGGGTACTGGCCACTTCCGATTCTGGAATTTCTACAGCGATATTCGCGGCCAAGGTACGCATACCCTCAAAAATATTCATATCGGTAATTGGTGTATTACCCGTTGCCATTAATACAATCATGGTCTCACCAACCGCGCGGCCTAAACCTATCATTAAGGCTGAAAAGATACCCGGGCTTGCCGTAGGCAAAACTACTTTTATCATGGTCTGCCAAGGGGTTGCACCCAGGGCAAGTGAGCCATAACTAAGTGATTTAGGCACACTGAAAATGGCGTCTTCTGCAATGGAGAAAATTGTCGGGATTACCGCAAAACCCATGGCAAGACCCACGATCAAGGCATTACGCTGACTAAACGTCACACCTAGATCATTGTTCAACCACGTAGTCATGGAGCCACCAAAAAATATGCTTTCCAACGCTGGACTAAATTGAATGGCCACATACACGGCTAAAATGATGACGGGAATCAATAACAATGAATCCCAACCGTCCGGTACGGCATGGCGAATCTTGGCTGGCAGGTTCACCCATGTGTAACCAAAGACCAACATGGCCACCGGCACCACAATCATCATGATAAATATGCCGAGCAAATTATTTTCAATGAACGGTGCCAATACTAAACCGGCCAAGAAACCCAAGATAACAGTGGGTAACGCTTCCATTAATTCAATAATCGGTTTTACTTTACGACGCAGTGCCGGTGCCATGAAGTAAGCGGTATAAATCGCACCAGCGATAGCCAATGGCGCAGCCAACATCATTGCGTAGAATGCACCTTTTAATGTGCCAAATACCAAGGGTACTAATGAATACTTGGGTTCAAAGTCTGACGATGATGATGAACTCTGCCACGTATAAGTGGCGTCCTCATAACCTTCATACCAGACCTCATCCCACATGGATGACCAAGAAATTTCAGGGTGATCATTATCCACTCTAAAGTGATTAATTTTACCGTCAGCGGTTTCGATCAATAAATCTTTTGCACGCGGGCTGATGGTTAAGTTAATGATTTCACTATCGACTAATTTTTCATTGAATAATGTGCGATGAGCCGTGCTATGAAAAATTGCCACGTAACCATCGACACTCGATACAAAAAAGCCTTTACGACGCTGTTCCGTTGAAATGGATTTCACTTCACCATGCTGCATCTCAAAACTGCGAACCTGCTGTAAGCGCCATTTACCATCTTTACGGGCCATAAACCACTGACTAACCTGACCAGTACTGGTGCCAATTAATAATGAGTTCTCACCAAGCAGCATATCTAAACTGGTGATCACGCCTACATTATCGAGTGTTACGGTTTGCTCTAAATTTTCATTATTTAAATTAATCACATGCAATAAGCGTTGATCGGCCAGTACAAACATCCAGTTCATACCTTGATCTACTTCTACTTGGTTAATAACACCAGAAATCTTTGGTAAGTTCACCGCTTCTGATTCAAGCACGACCTCGTCAGATAAAAAGTCCACTTCTTTATTGAAGCGAGTAACATGTAATTGGCCTTGGGTATCAATGGCCGCCAGTATTAAGGCATCTTCACCATCACGCAGAGTAATATTGTTTACGCGTGTGGGTTGGTCAAAAATCTTTAATGGTTCTTCACCATATGGGAAGTCCACTTTAGGCGTAATTAAACGCTCATCATTTGGGTAAGTAATACGATAATTATGCTTGGCAATCAGTACGTCGCCATCTTTGTTAACAAACGCCATTTTACGTGACGCCTGAGTATTAATATCGTATGCGCTGATGTCACCTTGCAATGGCAAACGATAATTTTTAATCACATCGCCGTTTTCTACGGCAAAAAAAGTGAAGTCACCATTTTCTTGAATACGCAACGCCACTTCGGCCTGCTCTTCCATGGCTAATAATAAGGTTGGGGATTGTGCAGAGCTTTGTTCACCGGGAATATTGTAGCTAGTGAGTTTTTCAACATCAGCCGGCACAAACATAGGGGCTACTTCGTACAGCAGATAAAAGAAAATTAATAGCACAGCACCAATAATGCTTAAGCCACCAACGGCAATACCGACTTTTGCAAGCTGGTCTTTAATCGCACGGCCTTTACGATGACGTCTCAAGGCGGGCGTATCAAAATTGATTTCAGGTGTTGAAGGCGTACTCATAATTCGCTTTATCACTTTGTTAGCTAAAACGGGTGGCCATTGTAGCGGCTCATCCGAATGTTATATACATAACGGGTTTATCAAACACGCTAACGGGGGATATATCCCCCGCGCGTTTTTACTGCATGATCACTAGCTAGTTAGATTACAAACCCAAGCTCTTAAGGGTTTTCTTAACCACTTTTGCTGGTAATGCGATATAGCCATCTTTCGCTACAATCGCTTGACCTTGCTGTGACAAAATCATTTTTAGGAATTCACGCTCAATTGGCGCCAATTCTTTGTTTGGCTTTTTATTAACGTAAACATACAAGAAACGTGAAAGCGGGTAGCTACCATTTACTGCATTTTCAGGTGTTGCTGAAATGTAATCGCCACCTTTTTTAGATAAAGGCACCGCACGAACACTTGAGGTTTGGTAACCCATGCCTGAGTAACCTACACCGTTTACAGATGAAGAAACGGCTTGTACAACAGACGCTGAACCTGGCTGCTCTTTAACTGTGTTTTTAAAGTCACCTTTACACAGTGCTACTTTCTTGAAGTAACCATACGTACCAGATACTGAGTTACGACCATACAACTCAACTTTTTTACCGCTCCATGCGCCGTCTAAGCCTACATCACCCCAAGTATCCATAGACTGGGCAATGCCACACTTACGAGTACGAGAGAAGATGGCATCCACTTCTTTCATTTTTAGGCCTTTGATCGGGTTATCTTTGTTTACAAACACCGCTAGGGCATCGATAGCAACCGGAACCGCAGTTGGCTTGTAACCAAATCGATTTTCGAAAGACTCGATTTCTTTGTCTTTCATTTTACGGCTCATTGGGCCAAGATTTGAGGTGCCTTCCGTTAGCGCTGGTGGCGCAGTAGAAGAACCAGCCGCTTGAATTTGAATATTCACATTTGGGTATTCGCGCTTAAAGCTTTCAGCCCAAAGCGTCATCATGTTTGCTAGGGTATCGGAGCCTACGCTCGATACATTGCCAGATACACCGCTCGACTTGGTATACGCTGGGATGTCAGCATCCACAGATGCTATCGCTGGCAAGCTAATGGCGCTGACCGCTAAGGTCATTGATGCTAGTAGTTTTGTTAGTTTCATTGCTCTCTCCTTTTGGAGTTATTCGCTTTATGTACGATAGCTAATATATTTCACATATGTGACAGTAATGTTACAGACTGTCATACAACTCCCAACCTTTACGATTGGCGCTTTCCTTCCAAAAACCATTGAAACCTGCATGAATACAGCCCCTTACACTGGATTAGCGCTCACACCCTGATAAAACATGGTTATAATGCCGAGCAAATTTCTATCAATTAGCTGCCTTTATGACATCTATCCCGCTTTATATAGAAGCCTTCATTTCACGCATGGGCCTGGCCACTCGCTATTTAGGTTTGTTTCTCGTGGTCAATACCGCCTTAGTGGTGGCTCTTCGCTATTTATTTAACTGGTCGCCCATTGCCCTGCAAGAAACCATGACCTACTTCCATGCCAGTTTATTTATGCTTGGCGCTGCCTATACCTTGCAACAAGACGCCCATGTTCGCGTGGATGTGTTTTACCAACACATGAGCCAGCGCAAACAACACTGGGTTAACCTAATGGGCACCCTGTTTTTATTACTGCCCACCTGCGGGTTTATCTTTGTAATTTGCCTGCCCTATGTCAGCAGCAGCTTTATGATGGGCGAGCGCAGCGTTGAAGGTAATGGTTTGCCATTTTTGTATGTGCTTAAAAGCTTATTGCTGATCATGCCGGTATTACTTAGCTTACAAGGCATTGCCAACTTAATTCGCCATGCCAGCGCATTAACGCAACTGGCCAACACCACGGAGGGCAAATAAATGGAATTCATGCCGTTTATTATGTTTATTGTGGTTTGCGCAGTACTAATGCTGGGTTATCCCGTGGCCTTTACATTATCCGGTGTAGCATTGATGTTTGCGCTGCTTGGCACACTTACCGGACAGTTTGACGGCGCCTTCTTAGAAGCCCTGCCCAACCGTCTATTTGGCATCATGAGTAACCAGTTGTTAATTGCAGTGCCTTTATTTGTATTCATGGGCATCATGCTTGAAAAGAGCAAAATTGCTGAGAACCTACTTAAAACCATGGGCGGTTTGTTTGGCTCCATGCGCGGCGGTTTAGCCATCTCCGTCATTCTGGTGGGTATGTTACTGGCCGCTAGCACCGGCATTATAGGTGCCACCGTGGTCACCATGGGGGTGATTACCTTGCCCACCATGTTAAAAAACAATTACAGCCCGGCTTTAGCCACAGGCACCATTTGCGCCACGGGTACCTTGGGGCAAATCATCCCGCCATCCATGGCGCTGATTCTGCTTGCAGACGTGCTTTCCAGCGCATACCAACAAGCCCAATTAAAAATGGGAATTTTCAGCCCAGAGACCATCTCTGTGGCGGACTTATTCATGGGTGCGTTAATCCCAGGCCTGATCTTAGTGTTTGCTTATATTGTTTATGTACTGGTTTTGGCTTGGCTAAAACCGGAAGTGGCCCCTGCCATGGTGAAAACGGATGAGTCCGCAAGCTGGTCACAAGCCATTAAACAAATGGCACCGCCGCTATTATTAATTATTGCTGTACTGGGCAGCATTTTAAGTGGTATCGCCACGCCCACAGAGGCCGCTGGCGTTGGTGCAGTGGGCGCCACCTTGCTTGCATTTATGAACAAAAGCCTGAGCATGAAGCAGTTAAAAGAAACCATGGATGGCACCTTAAACGTAAGCGCCATGGTGTTTATGATCTTCTTTGGAGCCGCGGTATTTTCCCTAGTGTTCCGTGGTTACGGCGGCGACGAGCTAGTAGAAAGCTTTTTTCAAGAC
>MDTG01308038.1_pt1 | contig 10516 bp, 8 predicted proteins | sample 811421 | NCBI WGS metagenome assembly MDTG01 (sample SAMN05326645, study PRJNA326480) | marine metagenome | isolation source: seawater | place: Pacific Ocean: South East | collected 2011
CGACGGTCATGGCATGCTCCTGGTGTCCGGGTTGCCGTGTTGTCCGGTGGGCGCCGTGTCCGGGCGTGGCCATGCGCGGAAGGCGCCGTGCCCGTGGGCGAATGCTGCCCGGAACGGCGTTACCACCGCGTTCAAGCCGCGGCCTGCCGGCCCCGCGAGGCCGGCCGGGCCGACGCCGGCGGCCAATCTCGACAGCCGTCGGCGTCAGCGGCGACAATTGTGCCGTGTAGTCACCGGCCCGTGCCACCGCGATGATCCATCAGACCTGGCAGAGTAAGCTCACCGACGACGCGGCGTCCCGGGGACCGGGCCTGGCCTACCTGCCGGACCTGGCGGTGACCCGGTTCGACGGCGCCGATGCGGCGACGTTCCTGCAGGGCTATTTCACCTGCGACACCGCCGACCTGGCGCCGGGCGTGCTCACCCCGACGGCCCTGTGCAGCCTCAAGGGCCGGGTTGTGCTGGACGGCTGGTGCACCCCCGGGGCGGACGGCGACCGCATCGTGCTGGTGCTGCATCGCTCCCTGGCCGGCCGGCTCGCCGAGTTCCTGGCCCGCTACCTGAATTTCTCCCGCACGCGCCTCGAGGACGTGACCGACCGGACCCTCGTGCTCGGCAGCCTGGACCTGCCGGACGCCGGCGGTCTGGGCCTCGACCCCCGGCGCCGGCTGTTCCTGCTCGACGACCTCGACGCCGCCGCGGCGCTCTGGTCGGACCACCCCCACCTGACCGCCGAAGCCTGGCTCGCGTCCCTGACCGAGGATGGCTTCCCGCTGGTCAGCGAGCCGGTCAGCGAGCGCTTTCTGCCCCAGATGCTCGACCTCGCCCGGCTCGGCGCAGTGGATTTCGACAAGGGCTGCTACCTCGGCCAGGAGGTGGTGGCGAGGGCCCAGCACCGGGGCGAGGTGAAGCGCCGGCTGGCGCGGCTGAGCTGGGAGGGCGACGCCCCGCCGCCTCCCGGGAGCGAGGTCCGGGACGAAAACGGGCGCGGTCTCGGGGTGATCGTGCAGAGCGCGGCCCCCGACGCCGGCTCCGGCCCCGCTCTGGCCGTGCTGGCACGCGAAATACCGCACGTTTTGCGAGGCGAAGGGGTCACTCTGCACCTGCGAGCCTGAGGCGATGACTATACTCACGGTATCGCACACAGCACTCAGGACGTCGCACCTCCCATGCCCAACCTCGCCGAGAAGATTCATGACGAATTGACCAGCGCCGTCAGCAACGACGAGCTGGAGCTGCCCACCCTGCCGGAGGTGGCACTGCGCATCCGGGACGAGGCGGAGAACCCCAACGTGTCCGCCCTGTCCCTGGCCAAGGTGATCGCCGAGGACCCGGGCCTGTCCGGACGGATGATCAAGGTGGCCAACTCGCCCATGTACCGGGGCGCCCAGACCATCGAGGACCTGAACATGGCCATCAGCCGGGTCGGCGTGGAGTTTGCCTCCAACCTGGCCACCGGCATGGCGATGGAGCAGATGTTCCAGGCCACGTCCGACGTGATCGACCGCAAACTGCGCCAGATCTGGAACCACGCCAGCGCGGTGGCCGGCATCAGCGCCGTGCTCGCGCGCCGGTTCGCCGGGCTGCGCCCGGACCAGGCCTCCCTGGCCGGACTGACCCACGTGATCGGCGTGCTGCCGATTCTGAGCTGGGCCGAGGACAACAGCGGCATGCTCGGCGACAGCATGACCCTGGACCGGGTGATCGACAGCATCCACCCGGCCCTCGGCACCATGATCCTGAAGAGCTGGGAGTTCCCCGAGGAAATCGCCATCGTGCCGTCCCAGTACACCAACTTCGAGCGGACGGCGCCGGCGGCGGACTACGCCGACGTGGTGATGGTCGCCAATCTGCAGACGCTGATCGGCTCCCAGCACCCCTACACCCAGCTCGACTGGAGCCAGATCCAGGCGTTCCACAACCTGGGCATCGACCCCAGCCCCGAGTCCGAGGCGCTGGCCGATCTGGCCGAGGAGCTGGCGGCCGCCCAGGACGCCTTCAAGGCCTGAGCCCCCGCCCGGCGGCCGGCAGACCCGGCCGCCCGCCCCGCGCCACCGCGGGCGGTGTGAACCCGCCCGGACGGCCTGGCGCCGTTCGCTAGTCCAGATCCGGCTTGTAGAAGCGCTGGATGCTCGAGAAGTCCAGCCGGCCGGCGTCGTTCACCTGACCGTGCAGCCGGAACAGGTTCCTGGCCAGGGAGCCCAGCGGCACCGCACTGCCCGACGCCTCCGCCGACGCCATGGCCAGGCCGAGGTCCTTGGTCATCAGGTCCACCAGAAAACCGCCCTGGTAACCCCGGGAGGCCGGCACCCCGTCCATCACCCCGGGAAACGGGTTGTAGACGTTCAGCGACCAGTTGCCCCCGGACGACTGCTTCATGATCTCGGAGAGCACCGCCGGGTCGAGCCCGTTGTTGACCCCCAGAGCCAGCGCTTCCGCCGTGCCCGCCATGTGCACGGCCAGCAGCATGTTGTTGCAGATCTTCGCCGTCTGGCCGGCCCCGGCGCCGCCGGCGTGGAACACGTTCTTCGCCATCACGTCCAGCACCGGCCGCGCCCGCTCCACCGCGGCGGTGTCCCCGCCCACCATGAAGGTGAGCGTGCCGGCCTCCGCGCCCGCGGTGCCGCCGGACACCGGGGCGTCGAGCATGGCGATGCCCCGGTCGGCGGCGGCCTGCGCCACCCGGCGCGCCGTGTCGGGATCGATGGTGCTGCAGTCGATCAGCAGGGTCGAGGCGTCCGCCTGGGCGACGATGCCGTCGTCGCCCAGATACAGACTCTCGACGTGCCGGCCCGCCGGCAGCATGCTGATGAACACGTCGACGCCGTCGACGCAGGCGGCGGACGACGCCTGCGGCGCGGCGCCGCCGACCCCTTCCATGGCCGCGGCAACCAGGTCGAACACCCGCACCTCGTGGCCGGCCGCCACCAGGTTGCGGGCCATCGGCCCGCCCATGTTGCCGAGTCCGACGAATCCGATCCGGGTCATGACGTCGCCTCCAGGTCGTGCAGTGGGTTGCGGGGCCAGGGCGCCTCGAAGTGCTCGGCCACGTAGGCCGCCGGCAGCGTCTCGACGCTGTCGAATCGCCAGGCGGGCTGGTTGTCCTTGTCGATCAGGCGGGCGCGCACGCCCTCGGCGAAGTCCCGGTGCAGCGCACACTGGGTGGCCACCACCATCTCCAGGCGGAAGCAGTCGCCGATGGACAGCGCCGGCGCGCGGGCGAGCTGCTCGACGACCACGCCCACCGACGCGGGGCAGCCCCGGTTCATGGTGTCGATGGCGCCGTCCACCCAGTCGCTGGTACCGGCCAGCGCCCGCACCCTCGCCACCGCGGCGGCCAGCCCGCCGTCGGCGGACAGGGACTCGGGCACCGCGTCGATTCTGGATTCCGGCAGGTCGGGCGCGGGCAGCGCGGCCAGCGCCTCGCCGACCGCGGCGCGGTCAGCGGCCGCGTCCTGCTGCCACGACAGGGCCAGCAGGGCCTCCCGCACCCGGTCCCGCTCGGCGGTGGCGACGGCATGGGTGCCCATGCCGAGTGCCAGGGCATCGGCGCCGTTCAGGTGGGCGCCGGTCATGGCGATGAACGTGGCGGCATGCCTCGGCAGGCTGCGCAGCAGCCAGGTGGCGCCGGCGTCGGGGAACAGGCCGATGGAGACCTCGGGCAGCGCGATCCGCGAGGTCTCGGTAACGACCCGGAACGCCGCGCCCGAGAACACGCCCAGGCCACCGCCCATCACCACGCCGTGGCCGACGCTGATCACCGGCTTCGGATAGGTGTGAATACGGTAGTCGAGGCGGTATTCCTCCTCGAAGAACCGCTCCGGATAGGGATCGACGGTCTCGCCGGCCTCGTGGTTGCGCACCATGGCGTGATACAGGGCCTGGATGTCGCCGCCGGCGCTGAACGCCCGGTCGCCGCTGCCGGTGATCAGCACGCCCACCACCCGGTCGTCCGCCGCCCAGCGGTTCAGCGCCGGGTGGAGGATCTCGATCATCGGCAGGCTCAGGGAGTTGAGGGTCTTCTCGGCGTTCAGCCGCGCTTCGGCCAGCACGTGCCCGGAAGCGGTGGCGTGCTCGAACAGCAGCACCGGCTGGCCGGCGTCGTTCACGGGTCCGCTCATCCGTTCACCCACTCGGCCTGACGCTTCTCAAGGAAGGCGTTCACGCCCTCCCGCTGATCCGCGGTATCGAACAGGCCGACGAAGGCCTCCCGCTCCGCGGCGTACGCGGACCGGATGCCGCCGCCCCGGGCCGCCTGGATCAGCGACTTGCAGGCGGCCACGGCCGGCGGGCTCTGCTTGCCGACCTTGGCGGCCAGGGCCAGCGCAGCCTCCCGCGCCTGCCCCTGCTCGACGACCTCCTCCACCAGCCCGATGCGCTCGGCGGTGGCCGCGTCGACGCGCTCGCCGCACAGGATCATCCGCTTGGCCCAGGCCTCGCCGACGGCCCAGGCGAGGTTCTGAGTACCGCCGCCGCAGGGCAGCAGGCCCACGGTGGCTTCGGGCAGCGCCATCTGGGCATGGGACTCGGCGATGCGCAGATCGCAGGCCAGCGCGCACTCCAGGCCGCCGCCCATGGCATAGCCGTTGATCGCGGCGATGGACACGCCGCGGAACGACGACAGCGCCTCGAACGCGGAGCCGAAGGCGGCGGCCATCGTGGCGGCGACGCCCTTCTCGCCGTCGGCGAACAGCTTCAGGTCGGCGCCGGCGGAGAAGAACTTCTCGCCGGAGCCGGTGATCACCAGCGCATAGACGTCCCGGTCCGCGTTCGCCTGGGCGACGATGTCCTTCAAGCCCGCCAGGTTCTCCTCGTCCCAGGTGTGGGCGGGAGGGTTGTTCAGCGTGATCAGCAGCGTGTTGTCGTGCTGCTCCAGAACGAGCTTGTCCGTGGGGGATTTCATGGTGCCGGGTCTCCTGCAGCGGCCTGCGATGGGGTCGCCGATACTGACATAGATGGGTTTGGGTCACTACCCGGGCACCCTGTCGTTGGCGCCATGACGGGGTTGGGGACGGTTCATTCCAGGTCACGCAGCACGGCCGCACGCAGCGGGAAAGCTTTTCGAAACCCGGCGTCGTTGTCGTGGACGGTATCGTGCGTAGCCGGGGGCCTGAACATTCGAAAAGCTTTCCCGCTGCGCACGTCCGCGCCCCCGCCGCCCCGGCCAGAATCAACCTTTCGCCCCGCCACCCGTAGGAGCGGCCTCCCGGCCGCGATCGGGATGGCCGACCGATCGCGGCAGGGAAGCTCAATCGCGGCCGGGAGGCCGCTCCTACACCGGAAGATGCGGGCGCACGGGTGTACCGGGGACGTCGTTGCGGGTGCCGGGGAGACACTTTCGGTGCATTAAGGCCTCCCAGCTACACAGGAGCCGGTCAACGAGAAATCCGCCACCGCACCGAAAGTGTCTCCCCGGCGGCCGCTTGCGACGACCGCCGGGCCACGATGCGGCAGCGCCAGCAGCTTCCTAACGAACCTCGAACCAGTCGATGGGCTCGAGGCCGTGGGCTTCGAGGTAGGCGTTGGCCTTGGAGAAGTGACGGCAGCCGAAGAAGCCGCGGTGGGCGGACAGGGGCGACGGATGGGGTGCGGTGAGGACGAGGTGGCGGTCGCGGTCGATGCCGGCGCCCTTCTTCTGGGCGTAGCTGCCCCACAGCATGAACACCAGGTGCTCGCGCTCACGGTTGAGCACGTCCACCACGCTGTCGGTGAAGACTTCCCAGCCCCGGCCCTGGTGGGATCCGGCGCGGCCGCGCTCCACCGTCAGCACCGCGTTCAGCAGCAGCACGCCCTGGCGGGCCCAGGGCTCGAGACAGCCCTTGTCGCCGCCCAGCCGGCGGCCCGGCGCGCCCAGGTCGTCGTTGATCTCCTTGAAGATGTTCACCAGCGACGGCGGCTGCTGGACGCCCGGCTGCACGGAGAAGCACAGGCCGTGGGCCTGGTCCGGGCCGTGATAGGGATCCTGCCCGATGATCACCACCCGGGTGCGGTCCAGCGGACACAGGTCCAGGGCGGCGAAGATGTTCTCGCTCTTCGGGTAGATCACCCGCCGGGCCTGCTTCTGCTCCAGCAGGAAGGCCCGAAGCTTCTTCATGTAGGCCGCCTCGAACTGATCCGCCAGGGCCGCCTTCCAGGAGGCCTCCAGCCGGACCCGGTCGGTGGCGGCCCCGTCAGTCATCCTTCGGCCGCATCAGCGGGAACAGCAGCACGTCGCGGATCGACGGCGAGTCGGTGAGCAGCATGATCAGCCGGTCGATGCCGATGCCCTCCCCGGCCGTCGGCGGCAGGCCGTACTCCAGCGCCCGGATGTAGTCCTCGTCGTAGTGCATCGCCTCGAGGTCACCGCCGCTCTTGGCCTCGGCCTGGGCCCGGAAGCGCTCGGCCTGATCCTCCGGGTCGTTCAGCTCGGAGAAGCCGTTGGCGATCTCGCGGCCCGCCACGAACAGCTCGAACCGGTCGGTGACGTGGGGGTCGTCGTCGTTGCGCCGGGACAGCGGCGAGACCTCGGCCGGATAGTGGGTGATGAAGGTGGGCTGGCGCAGCTTGTCTTCCACGTAGTGGTCGAACACCTCGGTCTGCAGCCGCCCCAGGCCCCAGCTCTGCTCGATGGCCACGCCGGCGCCGGACAGCAGCTCCGACAGCTTCTCGGCGTTCTGCACGTCGCTCGAATCGAGCCCGGTATGCCGCACGATGGCTTCCGCCATGGTCATGCGGTCCGCCAGTTTGCCCAGCGACAGCGCTTCGCCCTGGTAGCTGATCTCCGCCGTCTCCAGCACCTCCTCGGCCAGGCCCCGCAGCAGGTCCTGGGTCAGGGTGATCAGGTCCTCCATGTCCGCGTAGGCCCAGTAGAACTCGAGCATGGTGAACTCGGGGTTGTGTCGGGTGGACAGCCCCTCGTTGCGGAAGTTGCGGTTGACCTCGAACACCCGCTCGAAGCCGCCCACGGTCAGCCGCTTGAGGTAGAGCTCCGGCGCCACCCGCAGGTACAGCTCGAGGTCGAGGGCGTTGTGGTGGGTGACGAACGGCCGCGCCGCGGCGCCGCCGGGAATGAGCTGCATCATGGGGGTCTCCACCTCCATGAAGCCGCGCTCGTTGAAGAACGCGCGGATGTACGCGACGACTCTGGAACGCACTTCGAACACCCGGCGGGAATCCGGGTTCATGATCAGGTCCAGATAGCGCTGCCGGTACTTGATCTCGTGGTCGGAGAGCCCGTGGTACTTCTCCGGCAGCGGACGCAGATCCTTGGACAGCAGCTCGATGTGGGACGCCTGGACCGTGAGCTCGCCCTTGTTGGTCCGCATCAGGGTGCCGCGGACGCCGACGATGTCGCCGATGTCCCACAGGTCGTCGAAGGCCTGATAGGCCTCGTCGCCGACGTCGTCCTTGCGCACGTAGCACTGGATGCGCCCGGAGTCGTCCTGCAGGGTGATGAAGCTCGCTTTGCCCATCACCCGGCGCAGCATCACCCGGCCGGCCACCGCGGCCTCTATGCCGGCGCTCTCCAGCGCCGCCTTGTCCTGATCGGCGCAGCGCTCGTGCAGCTCGGCCGCCATGGCGTCCCGGCGGAACGCGTTGGGATAGGCCCGGCCGGTCTCGCGCCAGCGGGCGAGCTTGTCGCGGCGGACCCTGATGATGTCGTGTTCGTCGGTCATGGGCTGGTCGCGGCCGGGAGGCCGCTCCTACGGTTCGGGTTGATGGGTCTAGAGGCCGGCCTTGAGGCTCGCCTCGATGAACTCGTCGAGATCGCCGTCCAGCACCACGCCGGGATCGGACCGCTCGACGTTGGTGCGCAGATCCTTGATGCGCGACTGATCGAGCACGTAGGAACGGATCTGGCTGCCCCAGCCGATGTCGGCCTTGGACTCCTCGACGGCCTGGGCCTCGGCCCGGCGTTTCTGCATCTCGAGCTCGTAGAGCTTGGCGCGTAGCTGCTTCCACGCCTTGTCCCGGTTCTGGTGCTGGGAGCGCTCGCTCTGGCACTGCACCACCACGCCGGACGGCATGTGGGTCAGCCGCACGGCGGAGTCGGTCCGGTTGACGTGCTGCCCGCCGGCGCCGCTGGCGCGGTAGGTGTCCGTGCGCACGTCCGACGGATTGATCTCGATCTCGATGTCGTCCTCGATCACCGGCGAGACGAACACCGACGCGAACGACGTGTGGCGCCGGTTGCCGGAGTCGAAGGGCGACTTGCGCACCAGCCGGTGCACGCCGGTCTCGGTGCGCAGCCAGCCGAAGGCGTGGTCGCCGCTGACCTCCACCGTGGCGCTCTTGATGCCGGCCACCTCCCCCGGAGACAGCTCGACGATGTCGGCGCCGAAGCCGCGCTTCTCGCACCAGCGCAGGTACATGCGCAGCAGCATCTCCGCCCAGTCCTGGGCCTCGGTGCCGCCGGAGCCCGCCTGGATGTCGAGGTAGGCGTCGGCGGCGTCCGCCTCGCCCTGGAACATGCGCCGGAACTCCAGCGCCGTCAGCCGCTCCTCCACGCCGTCGAGCTCGGACTCGACGTCGTCCAGGGCGCCGCGGTCGCTCTCTTCCGCGGCCAGCTCGGCCAGCTCCTGCAGATCGTTCAGCGAGTCGGCGACCTCGCGCAGGCCGGAAACGACGCCGTCCAGCGACGCGCGCTCCTGATTCAGCGCCTTGGCGCGATCCTGATCGTCCCAGACCTTGGGGTCCGCCAGCTCGAGCTCGACCTCTTCCAGCCGCTGCACCTTGCCGTCGTAGTCAAAGATACCCCCTGAGCGCAGTATCGCGCTCCAGCATGTCGCGCAGACGCTCCCGGATGGATGTGATTTCCGCCATGACTCCCGAATTCGCTGGTGTTCTGGAAAACGCGGCAGTTTAAGCCACAGGCTCGATATGCTCCACCACGAGCTGCAGGGTCGACGTCTGGCCGTAGTCGTACTCGTTCAGCCGGTAGGCGGCGCGCAGGCGCGCGACGTCGCCCAGCGGCGGCTGGCGGAAGGCAATGGCGTCCACCACCCGGCCGTCGTGGCGGAGCACCAGCTTGAGATGGTCCTCACCGACCACCCGCTGATTGACCACCTCGAACTCGCCGTGGAACAGCGGCTCGGGAAATCCCTGACCCCAGGGCCCTCCGGCCGCCAGCGCGCGGGCCGTGGCCAGGTTCATGTCCTCGCCGGCGAGGGTGCCGTCGGTGACCAGCGTGCGCGTCAGCGCCTCGGCCGGCAGCCGTCGCGCCACCTCGGCGTCGAAGGCCCGGGCGAAGCGATCGTAGTGCACCCGCTTGATGGACAGCCCGGCGGCCATGGCATGACCGCCGAAGCGCATCAGCAGGCCCGGATAGCGGGCGGCGATGGCGTCCAGCGCGTCGCGCACGTGCAGGTCCGGCAGCGAGCGCGCCGAGCCCTTGAGCTCGTCCGGCGCCGCCGGGCCCGCTTCCGCGAACGCCACGACGGGCCGGTGGATCTTCTCCCGCAGCCGGCCGGCGACGATGCCGACGATCCCCTGATGCCAGCCCGGCTCGTAGACGCACACCCCGAAGCGGTCGCCGGCTTCGACCGGGTGGCCGGCGACCAGCAGCTCCGCGTCCCGAACCATGTCCCGCTCCAGCGCGCGGCGGGTCCGGTTCAACTCGTCCAGGGCGCGGGCGCGCTCCCGGGCCTCGGCGTCCGTCGCGGCCAGCAGGCAGCGGATGCCGAGGGTCATGTCCTCGAGCCGGCCGGCGGCGTTGAGCCGCGGACCGAGCGCGAAGCCCAGATCCTGAGCCGACAGCGCGGCCAGCCGCCGCCCGGCCACGTCGGCCAGCGCGCGGATGCCGGGCCGGCAGCGGCCGGCGCGCATGCGGGCGAGCCCCTGGTGCACCAGCACGCGGTTGTTGGCGTCCAGCGGCACCACGTCGGCGACCGTGCCCAGCGCCACCAGATCCAGCCAGTCCGCCAGGTTCGGCTCCGGACGGGCGTCGAACCACCCAGCCTCCCGCAGCCGGGTCCGCACCCGCCCGAGCACGTAGTAGATGACGCCGACGCCGGCCAGCGCCTTGCTGGCGAACGTGCAGTCGGCGCGGTTGGGGTTCACCAGGGCATAGGCGTCCGGCAGCGTCGCGCCGGGCAGGTGATGGTCGGTGACGATCACGTCGATGCCGGCGGCGTTGGCGGCCGCGACGCCGGCGACGCTGGACACGCCGTTGTCGACCGTGACCAGCACCCGTGGCGCGCGCGGCACCGCCAGCTCGACGATCTCCGGCGACAGTCCGTAGCCGAACTCGAAGCGGTTCGGCACCAGGAAGTCCACGGCCTCGGCGCCCAGGGCGCCCAGCAGGGAGACCGACAGGGCGACCGCGGTCGCGCCGTCCGCGTCGAAGTCGCCGACCACGAGAATGGGCTCCCGCGCCATCACGGCCCGGGCGAGGCGTTCGGCGGCGCGGTCCGCGTCGGTCAGCTCGTCCGGCGGCAGCAGCGCCCGGAGGGACCGGTCGAGCTCGGCGGGCGCCGTGACGCCCCGGGCCGCGTATACCCGGCGCAGCAGCGGCGGCAGGTCGTCACCCAGCGGCGGC
>MDTG01361806.1_pt1 | contig 10516 bp, 4 predicted proteins | sample 811421 | NCBI WGS metagenome assembly MDTG01 (sample SAMN05326645, study PRJNA326480) | marine metagenome | isolation source: seawater | place: Pacific Ocean: South East | collected 2011
AATTTTTCTTTAGACATCTTGTATGACCTTTCTTTAAATTTGTTGTTTAGGCTAACTTAGCTTTAACCTCATCTGCAACAGCTTGTGGAACCTGATCATAATGATCAAATATCATTGTATATTGAGCTCTACCTTGACTCATGGATCTAAGATTGTTTACGTAACCGAACATGTTAGCCAATGGAACCATAGCATTAATCACTTGGGCATTACCTCTAGCGTCCATTCCATTAACTTGACCTCTTCGACTGTTTAAATCACCTATAATATCACCCATGTATTCTTCTGGGGTAACACATTCAACTTTCATTATAGGCTCAAGCAATACTGGCGCAGCCTTTGCCATCCCTTCTCTGAAAGCTGCTCTAGCGGCTATCTCAAATGCCATAACTGATGAATCAACATCATGGTAGGCACCATCATGAAGATTAACTTTGAAGTCGATTGCTGGAAATCCAGCTATTATACCAGCATCTTTAGCTTGAGTTAAACCTTTTTCTACGCCGGGAATATACTCAGTCGGAATGTTACCACCTTTTATTGAATTCATAAATTCAAAGTCCTTATCAGGATTTGGAGAAAATGTCATTTTGACACGGGCAAATTGTCCAGAACCTCCAGATTGTTTTTTATGAGTGTAATCAACTTCAATTTCTTTTGTAATAGTTTCTCGATAGGCAACTTGTGGCGCACCAATATTCGCCTCAACTTTAAATTCACGTTTGAGACGATCAATCAAAATATCAAGATGAAGCTCACCCATGCCTTTCATAATTGTTTGCCCAGATTCAATGTCTGTAGAAACCTGAAAAGAAGGATCTTCAGCAGCTAATCTTGCTAGACCTGTAGACATTTTTTCTTGGTCATTTTTAGACTTAGGTTCAACTGCAATTTCTATTACTGGATTGGGGAATGACATTGTTTCAAGGACTACAGGTTTTGTAGGATCACATAAAGTATCTCCAGTAGTTGTCTCTTTCATACCAGCTAATGCAACAATATCACCAGCAAATGCTTCATCTATTTCTTCTCTATTATTAGAATGCATCATCATCATTCTTCCGACTCGCTCTTTTTTACCTTTCGTAGAATTAAGAAGTGAGTCACCTTTTTTTATGGATCCTGAGTATATTCTTAAAAAAGTTAAAGAACCAACAAATGGATCATTCATAATTTTAAAGGCAAGACCAGAGAAAGGTTCTTGATCACTAGCTTTTCTCTCTATGTCTCGTGTTTCAGTAACATCACCTGGCAAAAAACCAAGATAAGCTGGAACATCAAGAGGATCAGGAAGGTAATCAATGACAGAATTTAACATTGTTTGAACACCTTTATTTTTAAAAGCAGAGCCACATAAAATAGGTACAAAATCCATTGCCAGAACACCTTTCCTTATGAGCTTTCTTAAAGAAATTTCATCAGGCTCTTCACCTTCTAGATACCTTTCCATCCAATCATCGTCTTGCTCAACCGCTAATTCAATAAGATCAGCCCGCATAGACTTAGCCTTATCTAATAAATCATTTCTAATGTCACGTATTGTCCACGAAGCTCCTAAATCTTCTGAATCCCAAACCCACTCCTTCATAGAGACTAAATCCACGAGACCGGCAAATTCATTTTCTGCACCAATAGGTAAATTAATAGGAATAGGAGTGGCTCCTGTTCTATCTTTTACCATATCTACACACTTAAAAAAATCTGCACCAATCTTATCCATTTTATTAACAAATACTATTCGAGGAACTTTATATCTATCCGCTTGTCTCCATACTGTTTCAGTTTGGGGCTCAATACCGGCATTTGCGTCTAACACTACAACAGCACCATCAAGAACTGCTAAAGATCTTTCAACTTCAATAGTAAAATCAACATGTCCTGGAGTGTCTATAATATTAAACCTAAATTTAGCATCTTCTTCCGAAGATCCATAATGTTTGTCAAAACTTTTACCGTCTTCTGTTCTTGTCCAAAAACATGTTGTTGCAGCAGAGGTTATTGTAATACCACGTTCTTGTTCTTGTTCCATCCAATCCATTGTGGCATTTCCGTCATGAACTTCACCAATCTTATGAGATCTACCAGTATAGTATAATACACGTTCAGATGTTGTAGTTTTACCAGCATCAATATGAGCAATAATACCAAAATTTCTATATCTATTTAAATTATATCCACGTGCCATTTTTAATCCTGTACTAACCTACCAACGATAATGTGAAAAAGCTTTGTTTGCCTCAGCCATTTTGTGAGTATCTTCTCTTTTTTTTACAGATGCACCTCTATTTGATGAAGCATCCATCAATTCACCGCTAAGTCTTTCTGTCATCGAGTTTTCAGATCTGTTTCTACTACTATTAATTAGCCATCTGATTGCAAGCGCTAGAGCTCTTTCCGAACGCACTTCAACAGGAACTTGATATGTAGCACCACCAACGCGCCTAGACCTAACTTCTAGTTGAGGCTGAACATTTTCTAATGCTTCATGGAAAATTTTAACTGGTTCAGCACCAGCTTTCTTTTCAATAGTTTCGAATGCCCCATAAACAATTTTTTCCGCAGTGGATTTCTTTCCGTCAAACATCAAACATGAAGTAAATTTTGATACGATTTTATCATTAAACTTAGGGTCAGGCATAACTTCTCTTTTGACAGCTTTTCTTCGTCTTGACATTTAAAATTCCTTTTTTATTTTGGACGTTTAGCACCGTATTTTGATCTTCTCTGACGTCTATCAGTTACACCTTGAGTGTCCAAAGTTCCTCTTATCACATGATATCTTACACCAGGCAAATCTTTAACTCTGCCACCCCTAATCATTACAACTGAGTGCTCTTGTAAATTATGACCCTCACCTGGTATGTATGATGTAACTTCAAATCCGTTGGTAAGTCTAATCCTAGCAACTTTTCTGAGAGCTGAATTTGGTTTTTTTGGAGTAGTTGTATATACACGTGTGCATACGCCTCTTTTTTGAGGACAAGATTGCATGGCAGGAACTTTGGTTTTATTCACTGGTCTACTACGACCATGCCGTATCAGTTGGTTAATAGTAGGCATTTAGTAATCCTTCATAAAAGTTTAGCTGAGATCAGCACGATAAAATAAAGTAAATAAAAAGCTAGCGTCTAATTAAAAATTACAACCAGAACTCAATATTGGCGGAACTATAGTATCAACCAGCAAGATGGTCAAGGACAAAATACAAACTGCTAATTAAATTTATTTAATTAATATCTATTAGGTAAATCAATCTAATTTCCTTCGATGTCGTCGATCAAAACAGGCTCCTGTTCTGTCATATTATCCAAAATTTGTTTATCTCTTTTACTGGCTGTCATTCTCAACTTATTGACAACAGAACCTGTGCCAGCAGGAACTAAACGCCCAACAATAACATTTTCTTTTAATCCGGAAAGAGAATCTGACTTGCCTGACACAGCTGCCTCAGTTAAAACACGTGTGGTTTCTTGAAAAGATGCTGCTGAAATGAAACTTTCTGTTTGCAAACTAGCTTTGGTTATGCCTAATAAAACCGACACACCCTTTGCAGGCTCAACTCCATCCTTAACAGCTTTTTCATTAGCTAACTTGAACTCTAATCTATTTACGTGCTCTCCATTAAGAAATGTAGTCCCACCGTGTTCTGTTATTTCAATTTTTTGTAACATTTGTCTTACTATAACTTCAATATGTTTATCATTAATCTTAACACCTTGTAATCTATAAACATCCTGAACTTCTTTAACTAAATAATCAGCTAAAGCTTCTACACCGAGTATATTAAGTATATCGTGTGGAACTGGGCTTCCGTCAATTATCATGTCACCTTTTCTGATGAAGTCGCCTTCTTGAACTGCTAATAATTTTCCTTTCGGAACCATATATTCAAAAGCATCAATCTCAGAATCTTGCGGGACAACTCTGATCCTTCTCTTAGCCTTATAGTCCGCTCCAAATTCAACTACACCGTCACTTTCTGAAATAATTGCAAAATCTTTTGGTTTTCTCGCTTCAAATAACTCAGCAACTCTTGGTAACCCACCTGTAATATCCCTAGTTTTAGAACTTTCTCTAGGAATACGAGCTAATACTGCTCCAGCTTTAACTTCGTTTCCATTTTCAACACTTAAAATTGCATTCATAGACATAAAATACCTTGCCTCTAATCCATTAGGTAAATTTATTACATCTCCATTCGCGTCCCTTAAAGTTATTCTTGGGCGTAAATTTGATCCGCCAGATTGCTGTTTCCAATCCATTACAACTTTACTTCCAATACCAGTAGATTCATCAATAATCTCTTTCATGGAAATTCCCTCAACTAAATCAACATAATGAGCGGTCCCTTCTTTTTCTGTAATAATTGGGATTGTATATGGGTCCCATTCAACTAGAGTTTGCCCGGATTTTACAATTGATCCGTCCTTTTTCAACAATTTAGCTCCATATTGAAGACGATATCTAGCTTTTTCTCTTCCTTCATCATCCAAAATAATCATTTCTGATGAACGAGAAAGAACAATCTCGCTACCATCTTCTGTTGTTACCAAGGATGTGTTATCCAATCTTATTTTACCATCAAATGGGGCTTCAATCTTAGATTGTTCCGCTCCACGTTGAGCGGCACCTCCAATATGAAAAGTTCTCATAGTCAACTGTGTGCCAGGTTCCCCGATTGATTGAGCAGCAATAACACCAACAGCTTCTCCAATATTAACCGTTGTACCTCTAGCTAGATCTCTTCCATAACAAGCAGCACAGATACCCGGTTGTGTTTCACAAGTTAATGCAGATCTAACTTTGACTTGATCAACACCAGCATTTTCGATCTTTTCTAAGTCCTCCTCAGTAATAATCACCCCTTTATTCAAGATAACATTATTATTTTTTACATTCAGAATATCAGAAGCAGCGGTTCTGCCTAAAATTCTTTCAGCAAGAGGTTCTATTATGTCTCCACCCTCTATTACAGCCCTCATTACAAATCCATTTTCAGTTCCACAATCTTCTTCAGTAACAATACAATCTTGCGCAACGTCAACTAATCTTCTTGTTAAATATCCAGAGTTAGCTGTTTTTAAAGCAGTATCAGCAAGTCCTTTTCTTGCACCATGAGTGGAATTAAAATATTCAAGAACATTTAAACCGTCCTTAAATGAGGATTTAATAGGTGTTTCGATAATCTCTCCTGAAGGTTTAGCCATTAAACCTCTCATGCCAGCTAATTGTTTTATTTGAGCTGCAGACCCTCTAGCTCCTGAATGGGCCATCATCCAAACTGAATTGACAGGCTCTCCAACTTTTATTGTTGAAATATTTTTCATCATTTCAGCTGCGACCTCATCAGAGCATTTAGACCAAACATCTACTACTTTATTATATTTTTCACCCTGAGTGATCAATCCGTCTTGGTACTGTTGCTCAAAATCTTTAACTTGTTTTTCTGCATGCATCATTAATTCAGCTTTAGCTTTGGGCGTTTCAAGATCAGATATACCAAAGGATATTCCAGATGTACAAGCATGTTTGAAACCCATTGCCATAAGTTGATCACAAAAAATGACAGTATCTTTTTGTCCACAATGTCTATAAACATAATCAATAACGTTTGTAACCTCTTTTTTTGTCATTAATTTGTTAATAGTGTTAAAATCTATTGATTTATGTTTAGGAAGCAACGTTGATAGTTTAGCTCTTCCTGGAGTTGTTTCAACGATTTTAACAATGTTATTACCCTCATTGTCATAAGTATTAACCCTAACTTTTACTTTTGATTGCAGATCAACTTGATAATTATCTAAAGCCATTAAAACTTCAGTAGTAGAGGAAAAAATCATCCCTTCTCCTTTTTGAGAATCACTCATCATAGATAAGTAATATAAACCTAAGATGATATCTTGCGAAGGTACGATGATAGGTTTTCCACTTGAAGGAGATAATATATTATTAGTAGACATCATCAAAACTCTTGCTTCTAGCTGAGCTTCTAGTGACAAAGGAACGTGAACAGCCATTTGGTCACCATCAAAATCAGCGTTGAAAGCCGTACAAACTAAGGGATGTAAATTAATTGCTTTACCCTCAATTAAAACTGGTTCAAATGCTTGTATACCTAATCTATGCAAAGTTGGAGCTCTGTTAAGCATTACAGGGTGTTCTCTTATAACTTCTTCTAAGATGTCCCAAACTTCAGGCCTTTCTTTTTCAACCATCCTTTTTGCAGCTTTAACAGTACTGGCTAAACCATAAAGTTCTAGTCTAGAATATATAAAAGGCTTGAATAACTCTAAAGCCATTTTTTTGGGAAGGCCACACTGATGCAACTTTAATTCAGGGCCAACGACTATTACTGATCTGCCAGAATAATCAACTCGTTTTCCAAGCAAGTTTTGCCTAAATCTTCCTTGTTTACCCTTCAACATGTCTGATAAGGATTTTAATGGCCTTTTATTAACTCCCGTTATTACCCTACCTCTCCTTCCGTTATCAAACAAAGCATCAACTGATTCTTGTAGCATTCGTTTTTCATTTCGAATAATAATATCAGGGGCTCTCAGTTCTATAAGTCTTTTAAGACGGTTGTTTCTATTTATAACTCTTCTATATAAATCATTAAGATCAGATGTTGCAAATCTTCCACCATCAAGTGGCACTAATGGACGCAGTTCTGGTGGAATAACTGGAACAACCTCAAGAATCATCCACTCTGGTTTAGAGCCAGACTCAAGAAAAGCTTCTACTAGTTTCAGTCTTTTCACTAATTTTTTTCTTTTAATCTCCGAACCTGTTTTAGATAAATCATCGCGTATTTTTTTGATCTCTTCATCAAGATCCATCTCAGTTAATATTTTTTTTATTGCTTCCGCACCTATTGATACTTCAAAACTTTCATCACCAAATTCGTCAAGTGCGCTTTCATACTCTTCTTCAGTGAGCAATTGACCTTTTGCAAGTGAGGTTAAGCCAGGCTCAGTAACTAGAAAGTACTCAAAGTAAAGAACCCTTTCTAAGTCTTTTAACGTCATGTCAACAAGCAAACCTATTCTTGAAGGTAATGATTTTAAAAACCAAATATGAGCAACCGGTGCAGCTAAATCAATGTGCCCCATTCTTTCTCTTCTAACCTTTGAGAGAGTTACCTCCACTCCACATTTTTCACATATAATACCTCTATATTTCATGCGCTTGTATTTACCGCATAAACATTCATAATCTCTTACGGGTCCAAAAATCTTAGCGCAGAAAAGGCCATCACGTTCAGGCTTAAAGGTTCTATAATTTATTGTTTCTGGTTTTCTGATTTCTCCAAAAGACCAACTTTTAATTGCCTCAGGTGAAGCTATAGAAATACTTATTTGATCAAAACTTTGTGTTGAGCCTGTTTGACCAAAAGAATTCATAAGTTCATTCATGTGCGTTCCCATTCTTTTTAAAAAGTTCTAATAATTATTCGACTAAATCCATATTCACATTTAAACCTAAAGATTTTAACTCTTTGATTAATACATTGAATGATTCTGGAATACCAGCTTCAAAATCGTCATCGCCCTTTATTATAGATTCATAAACTTTAGTTCTACCAGAAACATCATCAGATTTAACTGTAAGCATTTCTTGAAGGGTATAAGCAGCACCATAAGCTTCTAAAGCCCACACTTCCATTTCACCAAATCTTTGACCTCCAAATTGCGCTTTACCACCTAGAGGTTGTTGTGTAACAAGTGAATAAGGACCAATTGATCTCGCATGTATTTTATCATCTACTAAATGATGCAGTTTTAACATATAAATATAGCCAACTGTAACTTTTCTATCAAAAATTTCACCTGTTCTACCATCTGTTAACCAAACTTGACCTGTTTCATCAAGGTTTGCCAAGTTTAAAATATTTTTAACATCATCTTCACTAGCTCCGTCAAAGACTGGAGTGGCCATTGGTACACCTCTTCTTAAGTTATGAGCTTGCTGGATTAAATCATTATCATTTAATTTTGAAAAAGCAGACTCATATTGTTTTTCTCCATAAATTTGGGATAGAAATTTTCTAATATTATGATTTCTATTATCATCATCATTGCTCTCTATAATTTTCCCTATTTTATCTCCTAAGCCGGAAGCTGCCCAACCCAAATGAGTTTCTAATATTTGTCCAACATTCATTCTAGATGGAACACCTAATGGGTTTAAAACCACATCAACTGGAGTGCCATCTTGGGTGTAAGGCATGTTTTCGACAGGTATAATTCTTGAAATAACACCTTTATTGCCATGTCGTCCTGCCATCTTATCTCCCGACTGAAGTTTTCTTTTGACTGCAACAAAAACTTTAACCATCTTCATTACCCCAGGCAATAATTCGTCACCTCTTTGTAATTTATCAACTCTATCATTAAATCTATTTTCTAAAGTTTTTATGACTCCATCAAAATGATTGGATAGTTTTTCAATTTTTGTTTGAATTATATCATCTTCAATCGAAATTGCTCTAATATCACTTCGTGAAAGTTTTGTAATAACTTCCTCTGTTAATAAATCACCGTTTTTTAAAGATTTAGATGAGGAGTTTTGTACTTTGTTGCCAACAAGATATTCTTTTAGTCGACCGTAAAAACCTCTTTCAAGAATAATTTTTTCATCATCTCTATCTTTAGCAAAACTTTCTATCTCTGCCCTTTCAATGGCTCTGGCTCTTTCATCTTTATCAACACCTCGCCTAGAAAAAACTCTCACATCAACAATAGTACCTGATACACCTGGTGGAACTTTTAGTGATGTGTCACGAACGTCTGAGGCTTTTTCTCCAAATATAGCTCTGAGCAATTTTTCCTCTGGTGTCATAGGACTTTCGCCCTTTGGGGTTACTTTCCCAACCATTATATCACCTTGTTTTACTTCAGCACCAATGTAAACCATACCTGCTTCATCTAAATTTCTTAGTGCTTCTTCACCAATATTAGGAATATCACGGGTAATTTCTTCTTGACCTAGCTTTGTATCTCTAGCCATTACTTCAAACTCTTCTATATGGATAGATGAAAAGACATCATCTTTTACTATTCTTTCAGAAATTAAGATTGAATCTTCAAAATTATAACCATTCCATGGCATAAAAGCCACTAACACATTTCTACCTAAGGCTAATTCACCATCTTCAGTAGCTGGGCCATCCGCAATAATATCTCCATTATTTATTATATCACCAACTTGAACCAATGGCCTTTGATTAATACAAGTATTTTGGTTACTTCTTTGAAATTTTAACAAGGAGTAAATATCTACTGGACTTACATCAGCTTCATCTTCGGAATACGCTCGAATAACTATTCTAGTAGCATCAACTTGATCTACCACACCTGATCTTCGAGCCACTAAAGTTACACCTGAGTCTTGGGCTACTGTAGCTTCTATTCCAGTCCCTACAAGAGGACTTTCAGATTTTACTAGTGGAACAGCCTGTCTCATCATATTTGATCCCATTAATGCCCTATTTGCATCATCATTTTCTAAAAATGGTATTAAGGCGGAAGCTACTGAAACCAGCTGTTTAGGAGAAACATCCATAAGATTGATATCTTCTGGGTTTGCCAGACCAATATCACCCCCTTTTCTAACAGGTAGCAAATCATCAGTAAAATTATCAGAGCTATCTAGTTCAGCATTAGCTTGTGCAATTGTAAACTTACCTTCTTCTATGGCAGATACATAAACAACTTCTTTAGTAACTTTACCATTTTGTACTTTTCTGTAAGGAGTTTCAATAAAACCATATTGATTAATCTGAGCAAAAGTAGCCAAAGAATTTATTAACCCAATATTAGGTCCTTCTGGTGTTTCAATAGGACAAATTCTGCCGTAATGTGTTGGATGAACATCTCTAACCTCAAATCCAGCCCTTTCTCTTGTAAGTCCCCCTGGACCTAGTGCAGAAACCCTTCTTTTATGTGTGATTTCTGAAAGCGGATTCGTTTGGTCCATAAATTGAGATAATTGGCTAGATCCAAAAAACTCTCTAAGTGATGCTGCTGCGGGCTTTGCATTAATGAGATCTTGAGGCATTAAATTTTCAATTTCATTTGCAGAACTCATTCTTTCTTTTATTGCTCTTTCCATTCTACTCAGACCTACACGATATTGATTTTCTAACAGCTCACCAACTGATCTTACTCTTCTATTTCCTAAATGATCTATATCATCTATTTCCCCATGACCATCTTTTAAAGAAATTAGTTCTTTTATAATTGCAAGAACATCAACTTTTCTTAAAACTCTTAAACTGTCATCAACTTCGAGATTTAAACGGGCAGACATTTTAACCCTGCCTACAGCTGACAAATCATACCTCTCTTCGTCAAAAAATAAATTATTAAACAAAATCTCTGCCGTTTCATGAGCAGGAGGTTCACCTGGGCGCATCACTCTGTATATATCAACTAAAGCCTCTTCCCTCGATGAATTTTTATCTAAGGCTAATGTATTTCTTATCCAAGGTCCAACTGTGGAATTATCGATGGAC
>MDTG01386625.1_pt1 | contig 10515 bp, 6 predicted proteins | sample 811421 | NCBI WGS metagenome assembly MDTG01 (sample SAMN05326645, study PRJNA326480) | marine metagenome | isolation source: seawater | place: Pacific Ocean: South East | collected 2011
CCAGACGAGCCTCCCCTTCGTCGCCTTCTCGGCCGTGCTGGGCGGGGTCAAGCAGGTGCGCGAGATCGTGGCCGAGGCCGAGAAGCGCCGCCGCCGCACCGGCAAGCGGACCCTGCTCTTCGTGGACGAGATCCACCGCTTCAACAAGGCGCAGCAGGACGCGTTCCTGCCCCACGTCGAGAAGGGGACCGTGATCCTGGTCGGCGCCACGACCGAGAACCCCTCCTTCGAGCTCAACAAGGCGCTCCTCTCCCGCGCGCAGGTGGTGATCCTCGAGCCCCTGGCCAAGGACGAGGTCCAGACCCTGCTGGAGCGCGCCCTCGCCGACCCCGAGCGCGGGCTGGCGGGTCGCCTGCAGGCCGAGGCCGCGGCCCTCGAGGCGATCGCGGGCCGCAGCCAAGGCGACGGGCGGGCCGCGCTCAACCTGCTCGAGGCCGCCGCCGGGCTGGCGCGCGCCGAGGGGAGCGAGCTCACGCGCGACCACGTCGAGCGCACCCTCGCCGGCGACGCGCTCCGCTACGACAAGTCGGGCGAAGAGCACTACGACGTCGTCAGCGCGTTCATCAAGTCGATGCGCGGGAGCGACCCCGACGCCGCGCTCTACTGGCTGGCGCGCATGATCCAGGGCGGCGAGGACGCGCGCTTCATCGCCCGCCGAATGGTCGTGTTCGCCAGCGAGGACGTCGGCAACGCCGACCCCCACGCGCTCGAGGTCGCCGTCAACTGCGCTCAGGCCGTGCAGCTGGTCGGGCTGCCCGAGGCGCGGATCAACCTCGCCCAGGGCGTGACCTACCTGGCCTTGGCCCCCAAGAGCAACGCCAGCTACCAGGGGATCAACGAGGCGATCGCGGCCGTGCGCGAACGCGGCCCGCTCCCCGTCCCGCGCCACCTGCGCAACGCCCCGACCGGGCTCATGAAGGCCCTCGGCTACGGCAAGGGCTATGACTACGCCCACGACCACGAGGAGGGCGCCAGCGGGCAGACGCACCTGCCGGAGGAGCTCCTGGGCCAGCGCTTCTACCGCCCCAAGCAGAGCGGGCTCGAGCAGGAGCTGGCCGCTCGCCTGGCCCACCTCCGCCGGCTGCGCGGCGCGGAGTGAGCGCCCTGACGCGCCTGGCCCGCCTGAGCCTCGCGACCCTCGCCAGCTGCCTCCTGGGCTGCCCGCAGCCCGACGGCGCGGCGCCGACCCCCGCCCCCGCGCCGAGCGCGCCGAGCGCGCCGCCGGCGGCGGTGGCCGAGGCCTGCGCCCGCTGCCACGCGCTCCCGCCCGCCGACGCCCTCCCGCGCGAGCGCTTCCTCGAGGTGATCGGCGACATGATCGCCATGCCCACCCCCCAGGGCGTGCGCGGCCTGAGCGGCGACGAGGTCGAGCAGGCCCGCGCCCACTACGGCGCCGCGGCGCCTGTGCGCTTCCCGCGCGCAGTCCTGCGGCCAGCCCTCGGCCCCGACGCCCGTGGGCGCTTCGCGCGCGAGGAGCACTCGCCCGCGCCCCTGCGCGAGCGCGCGATCCCCGCCGGCGGCCACGTCGAGCTGGCCCCGCTCTTCCACGAGCGCCACCCCGACGTGCTCGTGGGCGAGCTGCGCACGCGCGCGGTCTACGCGTTGCCCCGCTGGTCGCCCCAGCCCCGCCACCACGTGCTGCGCCCGCTCGGCCCGACCGGTGCGCAGGGCCCTCCCTACCCCTGCCGGCTGCGCGTGGCCGACCTCGACGGCGACGGGAAGCGCGACCTCGTCGTCGCGAGCCTCGGCACCCAGGAGCCGAGCAACGCCCGCCAGGGCGAGGTGACCCTCCTCCTGCGCCGGGGCAAGGAGTTCGTGCGCCGAGCCGCCGCCAGCGGGCTGGGCCGCGTGGCCGACGTCGCGGTGGGCGACCTCGACGGGGACGGGGACCTCGACCTGGTGGCGGGCGTGTTCGGCTGGCGCGGCCCTGGGCAGGTGCTCGCGCTCTACCAGGAGGAGGGCCTCCGCTTCCGCCCCGAGGTCCTCGACGAGCGCGACGGCTGCGTCGGCCTGGCCCTCGAAGACCTCGACGGCGACGGCCGCCTGGAGGTCCTCGCGCTGCTCGCCCAGGAGCACGAGGTGCTGGTCGCCTTCGCTCGCGGCGAGCAGGGCTGGCGCGCGCGTCAGCTCTACCGCGCCCCGCACCCGGCCTGGGGCTTCTCAGGCCTTACCCTGTGCGACCTCGACGGCGACGGCGACACGGACGCGCTGCTGAGCAACGGCGACGCCCTCGACCACCCCCTCGTCCCGCCCCACCACGGCCTGACCTGGCTCGAGCGCAGCGGCCCCGCCGAGTGGACGCCGCGGCGCCTGCTCGAGGGCTACCCGGGCTGTCAGCGCGCCGCGGCGGGCGACCTCGACGGCGACGGCGACCTCGACCTGGTGGTGGGTAGCTATCTGCCCCACGTCGCGACCAGCGACGAGGCCCGCGGGATCGCGGGCTTGCTCTGGCTCGAGCAGCGCGGCCCCGGCGAGTTCACGCCCCGCGTGCTCGACGAGGGACCCTGCCTCTACTCCTCGGTCGCGATCGGAGACCTCGACGCCGACGGCAAGCCCGACGTCGCGGCCACGCGCTATACCTGGGTCCGCCCTGACGGCAAGAGCGCGACCCCCGCCGCCGCGCTCCTGCTCCTGAGGGGACGCTGAGGCGCGAGTGAGCCACCCCCACCAGCAGCACGACCCGGCCTGCCTGACAGCCCTCCCCAAGGGAGTCCAGCAGGCCTTCGCCGCGGGCTCGCTCGCGCGCTACGTGCTGCTGCAGGCCCTCGGCCGCGGCGCTATGGGCGTCGTGGCCAAGGCCTGGGACCGCGAGCTCCAGCGCGAGGTCGCGATCAAGTTCATGCTCCGCCAAGGCGGCACGCGCCGCGCCCGCTTCCAGCGCGAGGCCGAGGCCCTGGCCAAGGTCCGCCACGAAGGCGTGGTCGCGATCCACGACGCCGGCCATGAGGGCGGCGTGGACTACCTCGTAATGGAGTTCGTCCCCGGACGCTCGCTCCAGGACGAGCTCTCGCGCCGGGGCGCGCTCCCCGCCGAGCAGGTCGCGCGGCTCGGCCTGGCCTTGGCTCAAGCCTTGGGGGCGGTCCACCGGGCGGGGCTGCTGCACCGAGACCTCAAGCCCGAGAACGTGCTCCTGCGCGCAGACGGCAGCCCCGTCCTGACCGACTTCGGCCTGGCCCTCGACCCCGGCGAGGAGGAGCGCCTGACCCGGACCGGCGCGCTGGTCGGGACGCCCCACTACCTCAGCCCGGAGCAGGCCGCCGGTAAGCGCCAGCTGAGCCCCGCCTGCGACGTGTTCTCGCTCGGCTGCGTGCTCTCGACCTGCTTGCTCGGCGCGCCGCCCTTCGAGGCGGAGAGCATGATGTCCCTGCTCACGACGATCGCGCGCGCCGAGCCGCCCGACCTGCACGGGCGCTGCCCGAACCTCGACCCGGGACTGGAGGCGATCGTGCTCGATTGCCTCCAGCGCGACCCCGACCAGCGCTACCCCGACGGCGCGGCGCTGGCCGAGGAGCTGGCCAACTACCTGCGCGGCGACCCGATCACCGCCAGCGGCTCGCGCGCGGGTTCGCGGGCCAAGCTGCGCGCGCGCGGCCCCTGGGTCGGTGCTGGTCTCGCCCTCGTCCTGGCTCTGGGTGCCTTCGCGGCTGCGCTCGCCGCCGTGGCGCGCGGGCCCAGGCCCCCCTCGGTCAGCCCCACTCCCAGCGCGCCCACGCCCCCGCCCAGCCCGACCGGAGCGCCGACACCCGTGGAGCTTCCGCCCGCGCTCCCGGCCCGGGTCGAGCTGACCCCGCCCCAAGTCGAGCGCTACGTCGGCGGCGGCTGGCTGCCTACGGGCGACGTGATCGGCCTCAGCGACGAGGGCGCCCTCTATCGCTGGGCGGCCCTGCCCGACGGCGGCTTCGACACCCCCCGCCCCCTGCGCGGTGGCCAGGCCTCGCGCCGCGGCAAGCGACGCGAGGTGTGGCTGGTGGGCGGTGAGCGCGGCCCCTTCTCGGGCTTCCTGCTCGAGCTGCACTGGCTGGACGAGGAGCGCCAGGTCACCGACCGCAGGCCCTTCGACGTGCGCCAGTTCGCCTACGGACCGAGCGGCGAGCGCCTGGCCCTCCTCGACCTCAACCGCGGCCTGCTGGTCCTCGACCGGAGCACCCGCGCGACCCTGCTGCGCCTCGAGCCCCAGGAGCTGCGCTTCGAACGCGTCGGCTTCCTCGCCCGCGATCGGCTGTGGCTGAGCCAGGGCGACCGCAAGGACAGCTTCGCGCGAGGCTCCACCCACGGACGGGTCGAGGTGTGGAGCGAGACCGCCGGGAGCTGGCAGCGCACCGCCGCCCACCCCTTCCACTGGGTCCCGACCAACTTGCTCGCCCTCGGGCCAGAGGCCTGGCTCTTGGCCAACAACCTGGGCCAGGTCTTCCGCTGCTCGAGCGAGGGCGAGCTCGGCGAACTCCTCGTGGCGAAGGAGGCCGGCGACGCGGTGCTGCGACGCGCGATCCGCGGCAGCGTGACCCAGCTGGTCCGAGTCGACGAAGAGCACGTGCTGGTCGCCTCGAACGGGCCCTGCGAGCTGCGCTGGTTTCGCCTCAGCGACGGCGAGAACGTCAAGACGATCGCGCTCCGCTGGGACTTGACCGCCACGCTGCTCTCCCCCGACGCGCGCCGGCTGCTCGTCAGCGGCGCCGGCGGCAAGCTGCTCGTGCTGCCCGCTTCGCCCTATTAGCGCAGCACCGGCGCCCACAGGCGCAGCCGCCCGCTCCGACGCAAGGCCTGCAGGACTTCAGGCCGTCCGTCTCCGTCGAAGTCGGCCGCGACGTGCACGGCGCTCTCGGGGAGCGCGTCGGCCGGCGGGGCTTCCCAGCGCAGGCTCGCCTCGGGGTATCGCTGCTGCAGCGGCGCGCCCTCGAGCAGATAGGTCCGCGCGGCGCCCTTCTGGCCGGTCATGGGGCGCCGGAAGCTAGCGGTGCTGACCAGCAGGAAGCGCGCGCCGCCTTCGGCGTAGCCCGTGACCTGCTCGACTGACTCCTGCAGGCGGAGCACGCGGCGCGGCGCGAAGAAGTTCAGCACGCTGTCGCCGGGGTCGACCCAGCCAACCACGACCGCCTCGGGCCCGTCGCCGAGGTCGATCCAGGCGCTGGCGACCGGGCGCCCTTGCGGACGAACCGCCTCGAGCACGACCTTCCCCTCACGGTCGAGGACCTCGATGACCCCCGAGGGGGCATCGCTCTCGAGCAGGTCTTCCCACACCAGCAGGAGCCGATCGCCACCGGGCGACACGGCGGGGCGCGGCATGCGCCAGGGCTGGCTCTTCCAGTCGGGACAGCGCCCCCCCAGCGGGACCTGGGGGCGGGCTCGGGTCCAGACCACGCGAGGCTCGCTCGCCGAGACGTCGATCAGCGCGTAGGCCGAGCCGTCCCAGAACAGGAGCGCGCCGGACCCGACCGGGATCAACTCGGCCAAGAGGAAGGCCCGCCGCTGCTCCGGCTCGAGGCCGAGCTGGGCCCGAGTGAGCCTCCAGCGCACCTCGCCCGCGGGACCGAGGCCCACCACGTGGGTCGGCTCCCTCGCGAGCGATTCGCCGTAGTTGCGCTGGAGCACCAGCGCCGCGCCGCCCCCAGGCAGCGGGCAGGGGGTCGCTGGCGGAGGCCGCACGGGCTCGCGCGGCCCGACCTCGTGCCGAGCCCGCTCGGTCCCGCGCAGCGGATCGAGCGCGACCAGGGCGTGGGCGGCCTCCGCCGAGCCGACGCCCACCGCGGACGCCCCAGCCCAGGGCAGGAGGCGCGGAGCCTGCACGTAGGCCACCCCGACCTCGCTCCGCCAGAGCTGCGCCAAGCTCCGCCCGCTGAGCGCGCAGGGGAAGCCGCGGTGCTCCTTGCCCTGGGTGAAGGCAGCGAGGAGCAGGTCTGGGCCCGGCTCCGAGTCGAGCTCCGCCAGCCGCAAGGGCGAGGAGATCCCCAGCCCGAGCTCGGCCTCGGCGAGGAGCTGACCGGGGAGCGGAAAGCGACGCTGGAGCCCAGCGGGGAGCAGCTCGACCTCATGGAGGCGCGGGCGCGCGTCGGGCCGTCGCAGCTCGAGCTGGTAGCGGCCCATGGGCAGCTCGCGCGAGTAGGGCGAGCTGCCCGCGGCGACGCGCTCCCCGCTGAGCGTGCGCACCAGCACCGAGTGCCCGCTCGGCTCGGTCTCGACCTCCAGCCGCCCTCGCAGGGAGACGCGCTCCTCGTGCCGCCCCGCCTCCTCGACCCGCAGCGAGAGTTCGTGCCGCAGGCCCTCGCGCACGAAGGCCAGCCGGTGCTCACCGGGCGAGAGGCTCAGCTCGCGCGGGGCCTCGGGTCCGAGCGCGCCTCCCGCGACGCCGTCCACCTCGAGGTTGGCCTCGAGGTTGGCCTCGAGGACCACCACCCCAGGCTGCGGCGCACTGCTGGCGGTGACCCCCCAGGCTCCGGCAGCCAGGACCAGGAGCCCCGCGCCCGCGAGCGCTCCCCACAGCCCGCGCGGCACCGCGGGCGGCGCCTCGCCCGCGGCGAGCTCGGCCAGTCGCTGGGCCAGCTCTTCCGCGCTCGGTCGCGCGCCAGGGTCCTTGGCGAGCGCCTCCTGGAGCAACTGGTCCAGCGGGCTGCCCCGCTCACCTGGCAGGGAGGGCGCGGGGTCCATGATCACGGCCGAGATCGTCTGGATCGGCCCGCTGCGCCGGAAGGGGTTGCTCCCCGTCAGGCACTCGTAGAGCACGATCCCGAGCGCGAACACGTCGGCCGGCGGCCCGACCTGGACCTCGCCCCCCGCTTGCTCGGGCGCCATGTAGGCGGCGGTCCCGATCAGCTCGCCGGTGCGGGTCAGGCGCTCGCGGACCTCGTGATCGCGCGCCACGCCGAAGTCTCCCAGGTAGGGCTGCTCCTGCTCGTCGAGGAGGACGTTGGCCGGCTTGACGTCGCGGTGCACGACCCCCGCCGCGTGAGCGTGGGCCAGCGCGCGCGCGAGGGGTTCACAGATCGCCAGCGCACGCGCGGGGCTCAGCCGCTGCTCTTGAGCGAGCAGGTCCTTGAGCGAGCGCCCGCGCACGAAGCTCTGCAAGAAGTAGGAGTAGGGCCCCCACCAGCCCAGCTCGTGGACCCGGACCAGGTGCGGGTGGTCGAGGCGCGCCAGGGTCTGGGCCTCGGCCTGGAAGCGCGTCAGCGCGGCCGCGTCCGCCCGCTCGAGGGTCAGCTTCAGCGCCCGCTCGGCGTCGAGCTGGGGGTCGTAGACGCGGTAGACCACGCCCATGGCCCCGCGCCCGAGCTCGGCGCGGACCTCGAAGCGCCCGATCCGCTCGGGCGCGCCGCGGAGAGGCGACCACCCAGGCGGCGGCCCCACGGATCGAACCAGCGCCGCACCCGACACGGTCGCGTCGGCTTCATAGGACGCCCCGCAGCTCGGGCAAGCGGCCGCGGTGACGGAGAGTTCGGTCGCGCAGCGCGCGCAGGTCCTGGCCACGAAGTCTCCTCGGGGGAGGAGTCTAGCGACTCGGCAGAGCGCCCCCCATAGGCGAAGCCCCCTCCCCGCCATTCGGCGAAGAGGGGGCTCCAAGGGGGGAATCAGGGGGAATCGGTGTCGGCTACTCGCCCAGCGCGAGGCCCGCCGCGACGCCCGCGATCACGGCCGCGATCCGGGCCGCGGCGTGGGACTGCTCGGCCGAGAGGGCCTCGCGCACGACCTGGTCGTGGGTCTGCACGCAGAGCTCGCAGCCGTTGATCGCGCTCACGGCGAGGGCGAAGAGCTCCAGGTTCTCCTTGCGGGTCGCCGGCTGCGCGAGGCGCCCCATGCGCAGGCGCGCGGGGAGCTTGGCGGTCGGTGACTCGCCCAGGAAGTGGCGGAAGCGGTAGTAGACGTTGTTCATGGCCATGATCGACACGGCCGCGTGGGCGTCGTCGATCAGCTCGGGCGTCAGGGCGTCGCCGGCCGCGGCGCGCACCAACCCGACCAGCTCCTCGCTGCCGGTGGCGTAGGCCGAGGCCAGGGCCACGCCGTAGCGCAGCCCGGGCTCGAGGGTGTCCTCCTCCAGCACGCGCTGGAGGTTGAGGCGCAGGTCCTTGGCCGCGGCGGGGAGCTTGCCCCGCAGGTCAGCTACGGCCTGCACTTCAAGCCACCTGCAGGGTCGGCTCGCCCTTGCTCCAGTTGCAGGGGCAGAGCTCGTCGGTCTGGAGCGCGTCGAGCACGCGCAGGACCTCGTCCACGCTGCGGCCGACCGAGAGGTCGTTCACGTTGACCCAGCGGACGATCCCCTGAGGGTCGATCACGAAGGTCGCGCGCAGGGCCACGCCCTCCTCGGGGTGCAGGATCCCGAGCGCCGATGCCAGCTCGCGCTTGTAGTCGGCCAGGAGCGCGTAGGGCAGGTCCTCGAGGTCGCTGTGGTCCCGCCTCCAGGCGAGGTGAACGAAGTGGGTGTCGGTGCTCGCGCCGAGGACGACCGCGTCGCGGTCCTCGAAGTCCTCGACCGCGGCGCCGAAGGCCGCGATCTCGGTCGGGCACACGAAGGTGAAGTCCATTGGGTAGTAGAAGACGACCCGCCACTTGCCGGGGTGGCTCTCGTGGCTGAGGGTCACGAAGGGGTCGCCCTCGACCTCGGCGAGCTGGCCGCCGCGCACGGCCTGGAGCGAGAACTCGGGGAAAGTAGCGCCAACGCTGATCATGGTGTCCTCCTGGGGGATCTGCTCACCTCCAAAGGAAGTCGCGTGCCGGCGCGCAAGTCCTGACGACAAAACGTGCGCAGGCCATCTTGGCGATATCTCGCCGATCGCGCTGGCTGCATATCGTCAATCTGGGCGCTTGACCCCCAGCTTCTCCATGCGGCTGCGCAGGGTCGTCGGCTTGAGCCCCAGCACCTCGGCGGCCCCGCCCGCGCCCGAGATCTTGCCGCCCGTATGGGCCAGCACGCGCTCGATGTGTTGGCGCTGGAGGTCGTCGAGGGTGCACATGGCGCCCAGCGGCGTCTCTTCCTCGGTGCCCCGCTGGGGCAGGTTGAGGTCTGCCGGCCCGATCACGCTGCCCTGGCAGAGGATCGCGGCCCGCTCCAGCGCGTTGGCCAGCTCACGCAGGTTGCCGGGCCACGAGTAGCGGGCCAGCCGCTTCAGCGCGCATTCGTCGACGGAGAGCCCGGCCCGGCCGGTCCGGCGAGCCTGCTCGTCGAGGAGCACCTCGCAGAGCAGGGGCAGGTCCTCGAGGCGCTCACGCAAGGGCGGGAGGTGGAGCGGAAACACCGCCAGCCGGTAGTAGAGGTCTCGTCGGAAGCGGCCTTCCTCGACGGCCGCCTCGAGGTCGACGTGGGTCGCCGCGATCACGCGCACGTCGACCTGGACCGGGCGCTCCGCGCCGACGGGGCGCACGCTCCCCTCCTGGAGCACCCGCAGCAGCTTGCTCTGCAGGTCGAGGGGGAGGTCCCCGATCTCGTCCAGGAGGAGCGTCCCGCCCTGGGCCGCTTGGAAGGCGCCGCTCCGGTCGCGGAGCGCCCCGGTGAAGGCGCCCTTCACGTGCCCGAAGAGCTCGCTCTCGACGAGGGCCTCGGGGATCGCCGCTGCGTTGACCGCCACGAAGGGCGCCGCGCTGCGCGGGCTCCAGGTGTGGATCGCGCGCGCCAGGCGCTCCTTGCCAGTCCCTGTCTCGCCCTGGATCAAGACCGGCGTGTGGGTCGCCGCGACCTGGGTCGCCTGGGCGACCAGGCGCTGCATGCCGGGAGCGAGGGAGTCGCGCAGGACGCTGTTGGGCTCTCCCAGCCAGCGTTCCTCGACCCGCCGCGCCCGCTCGCGGCTCTGTTCGTTGAGGACCCCCAGCGCGATCCGCTGGCGGGCGTTGTGATAGGCGAGGGCCAGGATCGCCCCGTAGGCCTCGGCGAGGGCGACGGTCGCCTCGTCGTAGGGCTCGCACTTGCGCCGGTCGAGGGAGAGCAGGCCGTGGCAGCGGTCCCCCGCGCAGAGGGGCACGACCATGCAGCTGTGGCCGTGGGAGAGGTCGAGCACGCCGTCGAAGAGGTCGCCCTCCTCGTTGTGGTCCTCCTCGAGCATGGCGCGAGCCCGCCGCGAGGCGAGCGTGTCCCGCAGCGAGGGGAAGTCGTCGAGCTGGACCTTGTGGCCGCGCACGGCCTCATTGGCGAGGGGCCCGCGCGCCATATGGGCCTCGAGCCGCCCTTCCTCGAGCAGGAACACCGTCGCGAGGTCGTAGGGGATCACCCGCTTGAGCCAGTCCAGGCCCTGGCGCAAGACCGCGTCCACTTCTTCGGGCCGCGCTGTGACTTCGATCAACTCTTTGAGGTCGTGGGCTAGGTTCAGCATGCCCACAGGATAGCGCTCCGTTACGAAATGCCGCGCAGCAACGCGTCGGCCGGTCGCGAAATAACGCGCCTGCAAGCCAGCGCCCTAAGTTTCGAGACGAATGGGCAGATCTTGCCCACGCGACCTCCCTGAGGAGACGCATTCGCACGCAGCCAAATCACTTGGCCCCGGCCCCCCGCTTGCCTCCTCCTCTCCCGTGACGATCCCCCGCCGCTTCCTCCCGGGC
>MDTG01022722.1_pt1 | contig 10514 bp, 20 predicted proteins | sample 811421 | NCBI WGS metagenome assembly MDTG01 (sample SAMN05326645, study PRJNA326480) | marine metagenome | isolation source: seawater | place: Pacific Ocean: South East | collected 2011
GATACAGGGAACTGCAAAACCAACAAGAAATTTCCAGTTGACTTTACACCATTTCGAAACAGAACTCCAAAATTTTACTGAAAGTATATTCATCGCCTGCCGATGCCTCTATTGTGTTGTCTCTTAGGTGAGAACATTTCTATTCACCTTTCCAAACTTTTGCAAAGTCGATCGCTGTCTGTCCACCGATATATGTCATAGCAATCATACCCCAAGTGTCAGCATCAAGGCCAACATACCAAAGGAGTGCAGTAGCAACAGCAAAGACAAGAAGCTTACGAGAAATAATCTTCTCCTGGATCGCATCAAGCGCGCCCTTGTCCTTTGTATCGAGATAAAGTCCCTTTGCGATGTCATCGCTGTGTTCGGCAAGTGTCGACTTGATTTTTTCTTTACAGTCAAGATCGGCAAGTTTTTGTAATACATCTTCTTTTAAACCCATGGCTCTCTCTCCAAGCTAGTGTACATTATTAATTATGCGGCATTAACCTATTCGTCATCATCTGCTTCAATTAACCGGTACAATGACTGTGCATCAGATTCTGCAATCTTTCTTTCGCCTGTGATCTTTCTTTCAACAAGCTCGTCCAGCAGTCTTTCCATATATGGGTCTTGTTGCGCAATTCTTACAGCACACTCTTCAAGAACTTCTTGCATCGATAAACCTTTTTTTAAAAGTTTAATACGAAATTCTGAGTGTGTGCCCAAACTCATTGCGGTGTGTATAGATTTCCTGTTTTCAAAGTTATATCTTTTCTTTGCTTTTGACTTTGACTTACTCACGATAACCTCCTATACAGAGCCTTCGCCTCCTGCTCCGGCTGCGGTCGGTTGAACTATATCTTCCTCGAACTTATCCGTTAAATCAATTCCATGTACTCTAGCCATATGCTCTTCGAAAGCATCAACTGCTGCTTGACCCATATCTCCAAACTGGTTTCGTAATGTTGTTTTCGCCTTGTTGAATAACATACCTTCTACATCAAGTAGGCTCTCGTAGTTGTTAATATACCTTGCAGTTTCCCTTGCAAAGCGATCCATGTCAAATTTTTCGTAGTCGGCGTTTTCAAACATTAGACTTGTGATTGCATTTTTATGTAAGGCTTCGGCCTGCAAGCTTGCGTCAAACGCTTTCTGGCTCTTGTCAAATATATCATCCATAATTGTATCGAGCTCTAAATCGATCTCGCCTGGACCTAACTCAGCAACTTCTTTCGCGCTAAGCTTTTCAGGTGCTTCCTCATCCTCCGCCTTTTCTTCCTCGTCTGCATCTGCATCGGCATCGGCATCATCCTCTTCATCAGCCTCTGCCTCTTCATCTTCGCCGCCACCAAAAAGGTCTGCGGCATCGTCTTCTTCCTCAAGTAGTAGATCGGATCTATGTCTAAGACCAGCTATCTCCATAATTCTGTTTTTCTTTTTCATGTTAATCCTCTCCTTTTGAGCATTGCTTTTATGCCTATTGAACCCACTGTATAAAAAATTCCTTCTTCATCATCAAGAATACCAAGATTTTCATCTTCGAGCAAATCGATTGCGTCGAATGCTGGTTTACCGTATAATGAATTTAGCGTATCAAGATCCACACCACTTGGCCTTAAACCCATTTCATAAACACTTGTTTTAACCTCTTGAAATTTAAGGTTTTCAGACACTATCATACGAAGCCGGCTCTTTGTAATTTTCATCTGGCCACGCCTCGCAGCATATTAGCCATTTGCTTATAAACTCTAGCCTTTATCCCAGGACCCCGAAACCCGCCGCCAATTTTTTCAGACTCTAGACGCACGTATTGAATCAATTCATTGATTTTTATTTCGACGTATTGTAAAAGCTGCTCCTCCAAGAACTCTTCGTCATCAGAAACAGTTCCATCAGGATTCATTTCTGAAAGCATCTTTTCTTTTTCTTCTTTGATAATTCTTCTAAGTTGGTTCTTTGTGATTTTCATTGTTCATCCTTTGTAAGCAAATTTTGACGGTGGAAGGCCAAGGTCAAAAGGGTGTTTGCCCTCTTCGGCGTGCACAGAAATCTCATAATCAATCTCATCTACAACAACACCTAAGTCGGATTCCCTGTATTCTGCCTGCCAACGTGGTTTACCACCACCAGGTTTCAGTATTTTGATTCTCTGCTGGCTACCAGGGGATGCCTTTGTTCTGAGATACCAATAAAAATAAAAGGTACCGTATTCATATTTTACGTCGACATAGTATCCAAAATCTTTTGTTCCACCTGGGATACTAATCGGCATTTGGAATAGTGCTGCACCTCTCTCATCACCAGCTGCGGCCTTCTTTACTTTATAACCACGATCTTGAAAGTCTTCTGCAATTTCAGTAAATGGAAAAGAAACGTTTCTAGCTTCGTTTATCCCGCGGGCCTTTCGGGAAGATGTGTCTTTTAGAACATCCGTTGTCGTTTTACTTTTATTACTTGTGGATTCATCCATCCTTTCGGCTTGCTCTAGATTTTTGACCAGCATAGAAAGTGGGATTCCACCTGGTTGCTCTTCAAATTTTGCTTCGTAAGCATCAACCAAATCTAACATGTGGTCTTGCAGGTCGCCCCTTCTTAGATTCATCACCCTATCCATCATTTCCTGCGGAACATCGCGGACACGGTCGTCCATGTCCATCAGTCGACGCTCTTCGTAGTAATCCTCTAAATCATCGTCATATCCACTATGGTCATGATGGGCTTCTGACATACCGCGAATCTTTCCAGGCAAAGCACCTTTTAAAAGATTTGGATCCAGTTTCTTTCCTCTGCCACTATCACTTGGAGCTTGCATTGTAGGCAACCCTGCGTCCATCTGTGCATCGTTATAGCCTCTCATATAATCTTCATCAGGAAGCTGAGGTCTGATGCCTGCGAGCGAATCTTCACGACCTAAATCATACGACTGAACCGTTGCTTCTTTGATAATTCTTATCAATTGCTTTTTAGTTATTCTCATCGTGCATCCTTTAAAAATTCAATCTTAATTCACTTGCCCAAGTTGCGTACATTGGATCTTCTTGTACTCGAGGATTCATAATCGCATTCACTAGGTCTCGGTTTGAAGGAGGGCATGTCTGAAGATCAAACTTACGAAGAAATACAGCCATCTCCTGACCGTACTCTCCTACTAAATCTTCCATCAAAGAATCATACCAATCACTAAAACCATCCCAATCATTGAATGTTCCCATATAAGATGCCATTAGATTTCGCAAATATAATATATCTGCCTGGGGGATCACCGCATTCCGAGAAAATGTTGATTCTTGTAAAACTTTTCGTATGATTCGTCTTAGTTTTGGTACTGTGGTTTTCATCTTCTGCCTCCAAATCTTCTAACTAAGAAATCCATGTAGTCTATTACGGCACCTCGGTCTCGGGCAGTTGCGATTGCGCCTCCTTCAGCGAGTGCTTCTCCCACAAGATCCAAAATGTAATCAAAATCAAGCTGCTGGGGTTGCTCTTGAAGGATCTTAGCTTTTTCCTCTTTAATTATTTGCGTGAGCTGTCTTTTTGTAATTTTCACTGTATGCTCCTATGTGTATTTTTGGCTTATTGTATCAAACTTTATATCACCGGAAGTCTCAAAGCTATCAATATAACTATCAATCTCTTCATCGTCAACATTGGGATAATCGTTTAAAACTGTTGCTAACAGTTGTTGGTGCGACAAAGGTCCACGGGTGTCAAGTGCACGCGCAACAATTCTAAAGACATCTGTTTCCATTCTTTTTTCGGTAAGAACGATTTCGGAAATCAATCTTTTTAGATGTGCCTTTGTAAGTTTCATTTATTTTTCCATTAACTTTGCAATTTTTTCGGCTTTCTTTACTCGGCGATCGATCACGTCCCAGTTTAATTCCTTCATCATAGCATAAATGTAAGCTTTTCTGTCTGCAAGGTAATCCCTGAAATAAGAATGTTCTGCAACATTAAGGCATATAATTGGGATTGTTGCGGCGGGTATTCCATTCGTGTGGCCGTCAACTACAACGTTCATATATCTACCAAGTGGTATCGAATACACTGTCATAGCCCATCCGCCGCGGCTCGATAAAGCACAGGCAATAAAGTCTTGCTGCCAATCATCGAATGTGCCGAAGTCTCTTTCTAGCCTTAAGTAGACTAGTGAATCAAGCATTACAATTGAGTTAACATCTGATATATTATCAAAGAAAAGGGCGTGAAGATAGGAACCATTTATGTTGTGTGTTTCATCCAACTTAAGGGACCTAAATTCTGAGTAATTAGGGTTTGCATCCTCACGCGACGCAACATCAAGTTGCGCAGATACTTTGTTTAGCTGGGTGCTATATGCTTCGAAAAGCTTTTGATGTGCAGCCTTTGCTTTCTCAGAGAGCATTTCGGTATTCAACTCATACTTCTTCGAAGTCGTAACGTAAGCCTCGTTAATTCGACTTTTACCAAGCGAATCACTAATAATTTTCTTCAACTCTTTTTCGTTCATTTTTTTACCTTAGTCTACTATATAATCTTTTTCAAAATCTTTTGCACTAATCACAAATAAATCCTGTTGTTCTTCCTCTTCGGATTGGGCCGAGGATTCATTGCCTGTGTTGTTATTAGTAATTATGTCAATCGGTGCAGAATCTTCTGTTTCGTGCATTCTTTTAGCAACAAGCGGCACTTCGATTCGAGGAACGTCAGGCTTTCGCAGATATATTAGCATTCCTTCGCCCTCTCCTTCTATGTGATCAACAGTATATTCATAACCACTATCCTTGTGTCTCACCTTGAGATCTTTTGATATCAGCACATTGCCGCGGCTATCCACTGTTTCCGATTCTGCAAGTTTTGCAGCTATCTCAAGTTGCATTAGACGGTTTTCAAACTCTTCTTTTATTATTTTTACTATTTGTTGCTTCGATAATTTCATTTGATCCCCGCTAGTTTTCTCAGTCTTGACAAAGTATCGTTTATGCTTTCTTCAAATATTTCTTCTCCCGCTGCCTGATTAAACGCTTTTCTAAAAGCACGACGTTGGGTAGTTGCTTTGTTTCCACTTCCGGCAAGTTCTGGAAAGGCCTTGAGAAGCTTAGTAAGTTCCAGCTTACCAAAGGGTATGTTGCCAAGTGCCTTTTCGGCATCATCAGCAAGTTTGTCAGATTGTTCAACTTCTTCTGGGGTTAACTCAGAATCCTCACCCGTTAGTTCTTCTTCAACTTCTTGTTCAGGTGGTTCTTCTATTTCCAAATCAATCTCTTCGTCTTTGAAAAGTTTGTTAAGGTCCTTGACGGTTTTTGGAAGATCAAAACCATCAAAAGCCTCTTTGTTATCCTCAATAGCTGTGCTGAGTAATGTTTGAAAATCATCTGATGATAGTTTTTTCTCCAACAAAACTGGTGCTAATGCATACTTTTCTAACGACTCCTTAACATCAATACCGAGATCTTTGAATATTCCAGAATCTAAAAGTTTATCAAACAATAGACCACCAGGTTCGCCTACGGTGTCGGTCACCTTATCTCTTAATGCTTTTGCAGCTGCTTTGACGGTGTCGCTACTGCCAGCATCATCATCTGTCGTTTCATCATCTGTCGTTTCATCATCTGTCGTTTCATCGTCAGTGGAAATTTTATCGCTGCCTGCCTCTTTCGTAGCTTTATCTGTCGAAGAAGAAATTTGATCTGATGCTGCTTTATCGTTTGCTTCGTAATTTGTTATTGCCTGTGCAAATTTGCCAATTTCTATCGGGGTTAATTCTAGAATTGCGTCAATCAATTCTTCCTGGCTTTCTAGTATTTCGTTTGCCATATCGGCTACTTCTTCACTTTCGCCAAATAGTGCATCCATAACAGATGCTAAAAAACCCTTATAGGGCTTGATTGGTTTTGGACCAGATTTTTTAAACGCTGATTCGAGTGCCTTTTTTGCATCATCTAGCAAATCACTTTCTTCAAGTATTGTAACCATTGCAATGTCTTTGTCTTCACCCTTATGTAGATTTGAATCAAGAATCGTTTGGGAAAGCGAAGACATTAGATTTAGGTTTACGTTTAATACTTGTTTGATTGCCTTATTCATTGATGAGTAAGCAGCAGACAGGGATGCTAGGGCATCGGCGGCTTTGTCACTATCCGGATCGACATCGCTTGCGTTTTTTGCGGTTTGCTCCAAACCCTCGGCAAGTGCCTCAACTAATTTTCCAAGCACGTTTTTATATTTTCCAGATGGAAGACTATTAATAAGGCTTTGCAACTGTGTGCTTCTTTTCTCAAATGCTTTCTGTGCAACCGAAATGGCTTTGACTGAATCTTCAACTTCTTCGAAAAGTATTTTAGCCAGTGACGGCTGTTTAACGAGCTCTGTTAGCAATTTATATTCCTCAGACACGATAATACTCCAATACTATATACTAATTATCACGTATTTGAAGAACCTCCACACCGTTTTGCAATAAAAGCTCAACGCCACTCAAATCACGGTATGCTTGTCTGTAGAATACTTTTTGAATGCCGCCGTTTATAATCGCCTTCGCGCAGTGCCGGCACGGACTCAACGTCAGATACATTTTCTTTTTCTTTGGATTATTATAGTCAAGTTTTATCAAAGCGTTAATTTCTGCGTGAATAAAACCAGACTCTCCTGGTACTTCGGACTCGCGTTGATTTGGACCACCTTTGTGGTTGCCATTGTATCCGATGGCCAAAACCTGGCAATTGTCATCAGTAACAATTACACAACCTACCTGAAACTGCGGATCATAGCTCCTCTTTGAGATTGTTTGAGCAAAGTCTAGCCAGATATTATCCCACTCAGGTCTTGTCATTTTATTTCTCCTGTTTTTTTCTATAGTCCTCTATAGCGGACCTTATTGCGTCTTCTGCTAACACAGAGCAATGTATTTTCACAGGAGGTAGTGATAGCTCTTTTGCGATGTCTATATTCTGGATTTGCTGCGCCTCTTCTATTGTTAGGCCTTTTACCAAGGTGGTAACAAGTGAGCTCGAAGCAATGGCAGAACCGCATCCAAAAGTTTTAAATTTTGCATCTTCAATGATGCCGTCGGCATTGATTTTTAACTGAAGCTTCATAACATCACCACAAGCAGGCGCGCCGACTAGTCCTGTCCCAATTGAATTATCGTCGTTGCTAAAAGAGCCGACATTCTGTGGGTTGTCAAAATGATCAAGTAATTTTTTAGAATAAGCCATATCTATTTCCCGTCATTAGTTTTTCCAAAATAGGGGTTTGTGCCTGACTCATGATCAGTCAGGTCAACAATTTCTTGTAACTGCGGAAATTCCTGTGTAAGAAAATTCTTGATCTGTTGTTGTAGTGTCACTTTTGAAGCAGCACATCCCTGGCATCCACCGCCAAGTCTTACATACAACGTGTTTTCCTCTAGTCTATCCAGTGTTAAAAAACCATTATGGGCTTCCAAAGCTGGATTGATGTATTCATCTACGAAATATTTTATTTGTTCAAATGTCATATCAAGCGTCAAAAATGCTGTCGGGATGTACGTCAGCGCCTAGAACGAAGCCGGCTGCTTTTCTATGTCCGCCGCCGCCAAACTTCTTTGCAACTTCGCTTACATCTACCGTGTCATGAAATGATCGCAGGCTGCAGCGATAATTCTTTTCATCGTGATCGTAATACCATATCATGGCAAAATCGCAGTCTTTGGCAAGGTTTGAGCCAAGTTCTGACATCCAATGTGACGAGTTAACAACCAGTACATCAAAGTTGCCAAACTTTCTGCTCGACGCCTTATCGCAAACCTTTTTAATTACTGTTTTTGAGTAAGCAAGAATGTACGAACCACGCTTGACAGCATCGTCAAAAACAGAGTCATCCTCAAACTTTTCATATTCATCAAACTCCCAAGGAACCATGTCAAAGGCTGCCGAGAACTCTTTTGAGTATGCTAGCTCCCACTTCCAAAGATCTCTATCTTGAATGTATTGGATGAATTTTGGTGGCTCTTTTCCAGGATGAAAGAACTCCCACGCTAGCATAGCGCCTGATTTTTTCATATCAAAAATAGTGTTTGATATATCGTGTAATTCAACGACGGCACTTTTGTGATGGTCAATAACTATGAGCGCTTCAGCGTCTGCAATCATTGCTTTTGTTGTTGCGTTATTAAACGAATAGTCTAGGATCGCTACTCTCTTGCCTTTCACATCTGGCGGGGGATCTCCGTGGGTGGCGGCAATATATTCACATCTGCTACCTAAGAGTTTCCAGGCGGAGTAACAAGCTCCAAAACCGTCATTACAATTTGCGTGATAAATTACTGTGTTAATAGAAGAAGGTTCTATCATAGGTTATCTCCAATCGAATTATTTACCTAACTCGGCCATAGTCATCGGCCAACATTACGAAGTCGTCACTATGTACACCTAGCAATACTTCAACCAAAACTGAGTCCTCCAAAGCCTCGACCCGATACACGTCACTGGCTTGGATAAGTATTAGAGAGCCAGGTTTTAAACGAAACGTAGCTCCCTCGGAAGGAGTTATGTCATCACCAAATTCATATTCGTTAGGTGCATGGACTTTAACATAGCCGGAATAACAGTAAAGAGCCTGGTTCTTATGTTTGTAATATTTTAAAGAAGTTCTTTTACCAGCATCAATGTGTATAATTTTTCCGTTCATACCAAAAGGTGTCGGGATGTCTATGATTGTACCCCATGGTTTTTTTGTTTCATCACAACGCTTTTTCCATATTGACATTATTCATTCCCCGTGCTTCCAAAACCACCAGAACCGCGGTTGGTAGTTGTATCAAATAGCTTATCATCACTAACTTCCCGTATATCACAATGATTAACTGGCAAAAGCAAGAATTGGGTTATCTTTTCGCCTGGCTGTATTTCGACTGGATTGTGCGAGGTATTAATAAGGTGTAAATGTATTTCACCCTGATAATCAGAGTCTACCACGGCCGCACCTACAATAAGCTGCTTTCGTAAGGCAACACCAGATTTGTTAAATGCAACCAAGGCATATCCCTGAGGGACATTCGCTTTGATGCCAGAAGGTATGAAATACCGATCCCCTGGTTGCACCGTACAAAGATGCGAAGGATAATCGTTTGGAACATAGAAATCTATCCCGGCAGAGCCATTGGTGCCACGTGTCGGGGTTTTCACATTCCTTGTTTTTGTTATCTTGAGTGACGCGTTAAAGTCATTAATCATTTTTTCTCCTTTTGTTCGTTAATATAATTTTGCCAACCGCCGATATATGCAACAGCGTCAAGCAGATTATCTTCTTTAAAATTATAAGACTGCCTCGAAAACTTTAGTGCGATCATTGCGACGTACATATCGTCTGCGTTCCAAGTTCTGCCTGTCATTCCACTAGCTATCATTGCAGCGCGCTCGAAGCCTTCTCCAAGCGGTCCATACTGACGCTCTTTTTCTTCGGATCTATTATTAATGATATGATCGGCTTGTTTTAAAATATTAGACATAAAGCAACTCCATTGCATTGTTTGCAAAACCAGTCATTTCTTCTTTTGTGAGATCTAGACTTGGCAGGTAAATTTGTGTTTCATTAATTAAATTCAACGTTATTGTATCGCGCAATACATATTTTTTCAAATTAGGATAAGGTTTTCCAGGCAAACTACTGTGCGTAGTGTATTTCTTTCCGTAGTTTGCCACTATTTTATCCATCATCTTAAAATGTGACTCATATACGTGGAAAGAGCCGGCGGTATGATAGTAGTGACCGAGCTCGATTAGTTCTTCAGAGTCGCCACGTGCATCGATAAACTGATTTAGTTCGTTTAGCATTAGTTGCTGATACATACAAAACGTAAAGACATCGTTACAAAATCCGAACACCGCGTCGTTCGAACGCATATGCACACCTAAATGTAACTTGTTATCTCTAATAAAAAAGTGCAAGTATTGAGTGCAAGGATAATCATTGTTGTTCTTGCCTTTGTGCCACGAATTATTAATTGTTATGCTTGCGCGGCGCGTATCTCTATCAGTTAGAAGTTCTTCTAGAACCCATTGCCATTGAGTAACACCATTTCTTGTTGGCTCGTCGTGAATCCACCGACCATAATTTGATTCAACTTCGTTATTATCATCAGATATTGCTCTCCAAATACTAGCAAGCTTACCAATGTTTTTTACGTTTGGATCCGCCGAAAGGTACCATAGCCATTCAGTTACGCCATAGGACGGCTTAAACTTGCGTGCAGGAACTTCGATTGAAAGTGCCGTTGGATCAGTTATCTTAATTGAGTGCCAAAGAACTTCACGCTGTGTTGTGCCACGTGAGTTCACAACTGTGCATTCTTCGCTTAGCGTTTTTAGCGATTCTACAAAAGCTTCGTTTAAGTCTTTATATGTTTGCATTAGCAATCCCCCTTGTTTCTTTATTATAATCAAGTATGCTGTATTTTACATTAGTTTTAGTTTTGACCACCGACAAGACTTACCCCAGCCTTCCTGTTCACTGATTATCGCAATGCAGATAGTATATGGCTCAACAGGTGTACGACCATTCCAGCCCCAGCA
>MDTG01371827.1_pt1 | contig 10514 bp, 8 predicted proteins | sample 811421 | NCBI WGS metagenome assembly MDTG01 (sample SAMN05326645, study PRJNA326480) | marine metagenome | isolation source: seawater | place: Pacific Ocean: South East | collected 2011
GCTGGGTGTGGAAGTGCGGTAACGCATGTAGCTGACCAGTACTAATAGCTCAATCGGCTTGATTTATGCACTGAAAAAAATTTTTAGGATATACATAAAAACAACTTTATAATTAAATTAAGTTAAATTTTAATTTGTTAATTAGTTTAACTCAATTCTTTATTGAAAATTAAAGTTTAAATTTTTTTAAAAATATTTGAAAAGTTACTAAAGACCAGATTAAGTCTGGGTTATAATATTCTTCTTTATGTCTTTTTAATAAATTATCTATATTTTTAAAATTTAAATAATTTTTAGAATTTTCGTAAAAATTTCGATTTAATACATCATATAAAAAAGGCTGGAGTTCTTTTTTCATCCATTTTGCTATAGGTGATTGAAGTCCCCATTTTGTTTTCACAGTCGTGAAGTCATTTTTAAAATTTTTTTTCAAAAAAAACTTATTAGTAAAAAAATTTCCATATTTTTTTTTTTCATCCATTAAAAGAAAATTTTCAATCATTTTTTTATCTAAAAAAGGCACTCTAGCTTCTATTCCAAAGTTCATAAAAATATTGTCATTTCTTCTTAGGAAATCATTCACAACTTTAGTATCTAAGTCCATAAAGCAAATTTCATTAAGTCTATTATTTAAAATAAAATTTTTCGAATGATTAAGTTCCAAATCATTCTCTGTCAAATTTTGAAAATTTAAATAATAATCTTCTTTATTCTTCATTAAATTGCCCTCATTAAATGATAAAAAAAATTGTTTAGAGTTTTCAAAAAACAATCTATTTAAATTTTTATTTTTAAATTTTGGTTTGATATATCTTTTTAAAAAATTAATTTTGGAGAGTTTTGATAGAATATACGCTGATCGATAGTGGTCGTATCCACCAAATATTTCATCACCCCCATCACCATTAAAAATTACTTTTTCTTTAACATTTTTTGCCATCAAATAGTTCAAAATTGCACTTTGATTACTTATCGGTTCTTCTAAAATTTCAGTAACTTTTTCTATATTATCTTGAAAATCTTGAAATTTAATTTCGATTGGATTCAAATGATTATGAAATTTTTTACAATTTTTTTCTGCTATCCTAAAATCTGCATTAAACTTTTCATGATCATGAAAATAAAAAGAATATAAATTATACTTTTTTTTTTCTAAAAAATTTCTCATTGCAAGATAAATTATATTTGAGTCATAACCTCCCGAAAGACTTAGGCTAACTGGTACATCTGAAATAAATTGTGATTGTATTGTTTCACAAATAGTTTTTTTTGGATGATTGTGCTGTTTTTCACTAAAATTAAACTTTAAAAAGTTTATTAATTCTATATTTTTTTTTTGGTTAAGTATCAATAATTGTCCTGGTAAAAGTTTTTTTACACCCGAAAAAAAAGTTTCATTTGAGTCATTTCTCCCTATGTTTTTATAAAAAAATAATCCTTTGGGATTAATTTTTTTAATTTTCTTAAATTGAAGAATAGATCTAATAGAACTGGAAAAAATTATTTTTTTTTCAGCTTGATCGAAAGAATAATACAATGGCTTAACACCTACAATGTCCCTCACTAGATATAATTTTTTTTTCGATTGATCCCAAAGAGATATAGCAAAAATTCCCGATAGTTTCTTAAATGACTCTATTCCTAATTTATCAAATAAATAAATGATTACCTCAGTATCTGATGTTGTTTTGAATTCATATCCTGCTTCAATAAGTTCATTTTTTAATTCCATGTAATTATATATTTCACCATTAAATGATAGAGTGTATTGGTTGAATTTATAAGGTTGATTTGATCTGCTATTTAAATCTAAAATTGAAAGTCTATCATGTCCAAGAGTAATAAATTCATTTGAAATATAATTGCTGTAATCAGGCCCTCTATTTTTTGTAAAATACATCATATTTTTAATTAAACTATCGTCTTTAAAATTAAATCCGTTTATTCCACACATATTATTTATCTAATTTTAAAAAAATTGATGTATCTTTTAAATTATTAAAAACTATTTTTAAGATACTTTTAAAAACATATAGAGCTTTTTTTAAGTTTTTCATTTATAGTTTATTATTACCATGAGGAATTTATTAATAAATACACTATGTTATTAGATATTAATATTTTAAATCATTTTTTAATACTATTAAAATTCAATGTTTATAGAATTTTCATTAATTGAAATATCTTTATTTCTTATTTTTTTACTTATTTATTCAATACTTATTGGGTCAATAATGAGAGCTTATTATCTCGGGAATAGAAAATTTCAATTTTTACAAAAAATTATTTTATTTATAGCGGAAATACCTTCGAACATTTTTTTTTATGTAAAAAAATTACCCCTAACAAATCACTTCTGTAAACCAGCAGTACTCTTAAAGCATAATAATAAAGAAAAATTTAAAAGATTTAAGTCAGAAAATAGGGAGGGGCTTTTAGTACTACCAAGATATGACCATTATGAAAAAAGGTCATTGGTTGAAATTATTGATTTAAGAGAATTTGAAATAATTCATACTTACAAACATGATATAAGAATGATGAATAAAAAAGTACATAACAAAAAATACTTTCCAGGGCTTAATACAATTGGTGGTCCTAAAACATTTTTATACTGGGATCCTCTAATATTAGACGATGGATCTTTAATTTGTGATGGAAATCCTGGACCAGAATTTAAGATTGATTTTGAATCGAATATAGAATGGATAAATGATGAAATAGTTTTTCATCACAGCAAAGTTTTAGATTATGAAAAAAATTGTTGGTTATGTGGCAGGCTAGTTAAACAATCAAAAATCTTAAATAATTATTCTCTAAAAGGGGTTAACGACGATGCTATTGTCAAAATTAATACTAGTGGCAAAATACTTTTTAAAAAAAGTTTAATTGAAATTTTATTTGAAAATAAAATATGGGATAGGAACAATATTTCAGAATTAGATAAAAACCACCAACCAATCCATCTAAATTGTATTGAGCCAGTATTTAATGATACTAAATTTTGGAAAAAGGGTGATATTTTTATAAATTTAAAACACCAATCACAAATTATTCTTTATAGACCTGCTACAAATAAGATACTTAAATTAATCAATGGTCCATTTAGCATGCAACATGATGTAAAAGTCATTTCTGAAAACGAAATTTCAATTTTTAATAATAATAATTTTTTATTTGACAACAATTATTCAGAGGTTGTAATTTATAATTTTGAAACTAATATATTTCGTAAAGTTTTTAATGAACAGTTGCAAAAAGAAAATTTTAAAACATATCTTTCTGGTAAATCACAAATACTAAGTGATGGTTCTCTATTTGTTGAGGAAGCTAGACATGGTAGAATTATCTTATTTGACAACAGGGGTCAAAAAGTATGGGAATATATTAATAAAAGTTTAAATGGGCTTATTGGCTATACTTCAGGATGTAGAGTTATAGAGGATGAAAATTTTATAAAAAAATTAAGTTTGTTATCAAAACAAATAAAATCATGAGTTTTTAATAAGTGCAAAAACCGTACGTTTATGTCCCTTTAATTCATAATTTTTATAATCTCCAACTTCAAACTCACCTAAAACATTAATTTTCACACCATCTAAATTATTTGACAGATATTCTTTAAGCCATTTCGATGCTTTTTTGTCGAAAGGTAAATTAAACTTTTCTTTAATTTCTTCCTCTCCACTTTCAAATAATAAAATATGATTAGTTTTTGACCAAATAATTTTTAAGATCTCAGTAGCTTTATCTAGCCCATAATGAAATGCCCAGTGATGCCAAATTGAAAATAATATTGTTACATCTGTTTGAGGTAAAATTTCTACATTATTTTCATTCACAGTCATATTATAAAAAATTTCTTTTTGGCCATTTTTGACATATTGTTTAGTAAATTCTGCAATTCTTAAAAATCTTTCACTCGTATCTATACCAACTACATTCATGTCATAGCTTTCTGCTGATTTATGACAAAAAAAACCAACACAACATCCGATATCTTTTAAACTTTTATATTCTCCAATGTAATTTTTAATAGCTTCCCATCTTTTATAGGAGGCCTGTCCTCTTATTATGGCTTTGTTTATTCCGACCCATGGTAAAGGCTGGTAGTCAAATTTTGGTTCGTCAAAAATGAATCTTGTTGTATCTATTCTGAACTGCAAATATTTAATCTTCTTTGTTATCGAATTTTTTAATGTGTGATAGTTTTTTTTTATTTTCATAATAAATTATATCATTATCTTAATTGTAAAATTTTGACAAACAACAAGTATATTATCTTATTTTTATAATATATTTAAAATTATTAAAAGTGATTAGCTTATTTTGATATAATGATTTAATATAATTTTTATTGTGAAAAAAAAAAATATCAAAACATTTTATGATGGGTGGGAATTAGATTTTTTTGATGACTCAAAAAATTTCAGAAATTATCAATATAAATTGGTTCAAAATTTTTTAAAAGGTCGTATAGCTGAAGTTGGTCCTGGCAATGGAGCCAATCTTTATTTTTATTCAAAGCATTCTAAGAGGATTGATTTATATGAACCAGAAAAGAAATTATATATAAATTTAAAAAAAAAATATAAAAAAAAAAAAATATCAATATTTAATAAAAAATTTAAAACTCAAAAAAACAAATATGATACTATTTTATATTTAGATGTATTAGAACATATCAAAGAAGATAAAAAAGAAATATATAAAGCATTTAAATCTTTAAAAAAAAATGGACATTTAATTATCAATGTACCAGCATATTCTCATTTGTATTCTAAATTTGATAAAGAGATTGGTCATTATAAGAGATATAATAAAAATGATTTTAAATTAATTTTTAAAAATTTAAATTATAGTAGTTTGGATTTAAAGTATTATGATTTAGTAGGGTATATATTTTCACTTATGTCAAAAATTTTTGTAACAAACTATAAAAAAAATTTTGAACAAAAAATTAAAATTTGGAATAGTTTAATCCCATTATCAAGGTTGTTAGACTTTTTTATGAGAAATTTGGCTGGAAAGTCTTTATTAATTATAGCAAAAAAATAAATTTTATTTACTAAAAAAAATTTTTATATATTGAAAAAGTTTGATTGGAAAAAATTTTTTCATATTCTAATTTGATTAAAGATAAATTTACTTTTTTATAATTATTTGATTTTTTTATAATTACTATATCTGGCATCAAACCTTTATTAATTTTGAATTTGCTATATTTTTCTAAAAGTCTTTTTTTTTCACTATTAGGAAAAAATAAATGCCATTGGATTAATGGTGATAAATTATTTATTCTTTTTACGATATTTGGTGAATATTCTTCTTTAATTGGTTTATAATGTCTAATTGAATTTACACTATATTTATAATTAAAATTTGCAGCAAAATTATTCCTCTTAAATTGTGTATCTTCATTTTGATTAAGTTTTTTTTCAAATTCTAATTTGCTAATATTTATCATTTTAAAATAGTTGAATATTAAATTTTCAAGTATTTCATCTGAATAAGATGATACAAATCCTTCTGTTTTTATAAGATATTTGTTTTTTTGTTTAAGCCAATTATGCATTAAAGCATAGTCTTTAGAGTAAAAGGTTTTATTTGTTTCTTTAAATTCTTTTTTATTTAAAAACTCTTTAACTTCATTTCGATCATAAATTATTTGATTATCGTAATTAATTTGTTTTGTGTAATTATTATAAAAACTTAATAATAGTAATATAAAAGATAAAAATATAGACATCTTTCTAAAACTTATTTTTAATTTATAAAGAAAAATAAATTTTATAAAAATACTTAAAATATATAAAAATCCAGAAAATTTAACAGCTGACCAAAAATAATTAATGTGTGTAAATTTATTTGTAAAAATTGTAAAAATAAAAGGAGACAAGAGCGTTGAAATAAAAAAAATTAATAAAAAATCATAATTAATTTTATTATTTTTATTTATATCTAGGTTTTTATAATTATATCTTGCAACAAAACATAATACGATAATTGTCAAAATTTCAAATTGAAAAATCTTTTTAATAAAAATTTGAATTATCTTTAATTTCTCATTTAGATTAATTTTATATATTCCAACTCTATTTAAATAATCGGGCTCAGCATAATTTAATTGTAAAATTAGAATACAAAAACCTATTAAGGTCATAATCGAATAAATTGATATAGATAGAAAATTTTTTTTTACAATTTTCAAAATTGAAAATTTAAATTTGTATAAAAAAAAAAATTAATAAGAAAATTGATACTTTTACAAAATGAAAAAAAAAACTATTCATTAAAAATATTGAACAGACTCCTAACCAAAAAGCATATTTAGGTTTAAATAAAACGTTGTTTGCTGCATTAAATTTTGCAACAATATAAATAAAGGCAAAAAAATAAACTGAAGTTACCAAAGGTTTTGGAAAACGTTGGCCATAAAATTCATGTAAAGGTAGAAAAATCTTATTAGAAATTTTTGAAAATAAAATCAATTCACTATTTATTACAAAAATTAGAATTTCTAAAATTAAAAGTAATGAGACAACAGATATAAACGCATAATCATAATTTTTGCTAATTAATAAAAAAATTTTAAATAATAATAATAATAATAATAAATAAAATATTACTTCCAAAAAAAGAAAGCTGTAATAGCCAAAAAAATTAAAGAAAAAAGAATGCCAAATTAAGGATAAAAATGGAAAGCCAATTATTTTCTCAGATACAATACTTTCTGAAAAATTTGTTTTCAAACTTAATTGTGATAAAGTTTCAACAATAAGAGCATATGACTCAAAATCTTCTTCTCCCAATCTTATTATTTTAAAAAATAAATCTTCCTCAAAATTAAGAAAATATGAAACAATATACTTGGATAAGATAATTAGAAAACTTATAATTATTAACTTATAGATATAAATTTTTTGAGAATACATTAAAAATAATTCATTTTAACTTAATTTTATAAACAGAATTTTCTACACAAGAAATTTTATAATTGCCGTTAATTTTAAAAATTTTTCTGAATATTTTGATATTATTCATTAGTTCTCTCTTAAAAATATATTTCCCCTTATTGTCTTTTGGAAAATATTTAGTTAAAATTTTTTTTAATGAATAATAGTTTTCAAATATTTTATTTTTATTAATAATGGAGTTTTTTGAATTAAAGGAAGACTTGAAAATTTCATTTGCAATTTTTTCATGCGGTAAAAAATTTTTATAAATCTCAATATATTTAGAGAGGATTTCTTTTTTTTTTGGATAGGTTTTTTGTTAATTTTCCTTTTTTTATTTCTTTTTCAATTAGCTTTTCATCAATTTGAACTCTTGAGATTAAGTTATAAGGCATGTATCCGTAATGTTTTAATATTTCTTTTTTTAAAAATGAAATTGGAATCACATCATTTAATAAAGCTGTATAAGCAGTTGAGCAACCACTGTGGATAAAATTTTTAGCACCTACTATCCATGGTGCAAACTCATATTTTAACACAACGATAACATTCTTGTAATCTTTGAATGTGTCTTTTATCTTTTTTACATCTTCAGTAGGATGTGGTCTTACAATGAATTTTTTATTTAAATATCTCTTAGCTAAATATTTAACAAGTCTATCTTGATTATGTGATAATTCTTTTCTTAACTCCCTTGTTTTCGTGTAATTTTTCAAATCATTTTTATCATTGATTATCCCTAATTTTTTTGCCCTATCAATTAAATCATTAAATCCATTTTTTTTATATGGATATCTAAAACTTCGAGAAACTAAAAAATAATTTTTAAATTTTTTTTTGATATTATTGATTTCTTCTAAAAAAATTTTATTAGCATTTTTATCAATTTCAAATCTTGGATTTCCTGTGAGAAAAAACTTTTTTTTATATTTTTTAAAAAAATTTTTATTATAAGAGTATTCTTTTTTTCCTAAACAAAAAAATTTGTCCAATATCTTAATATTTTTATTGTTAAGTCTTTGGTTCTTATAAATTTCAAAATTGTCAAAGAATGTGGTTGATTCTTCATCAAGGCAAAAAATCTTATTTTTTTTTTTTTTTAAAGTCTTTAAAAAACTTAATTTGTTAATGCTTACACTTTTATCTAAGTAAATTCCAGGAGGGGAGTTAGGAATTATTTTTTTGATATAATTATTTATACCAAAAATAACTGTCATGCCATAATCTGCACATTTTAAAGCAATTAAAAGCCTAGATCTAAAATCTCGAATTTTAATTTCAGTAGGAATATAAACATATTTCATTTTAAGCTTTATACAACATATTATATATTTTATATATCAAATCATTTTATGAAACTTACAAATAGTGATTTACAAAAAGAATATATTAATAATATTATCGACATTGAACTTGCAACTTTTCAAAATAGTCCATTTAGATTTTGGTACAGACACTTACTAAAATACCACAATCAAATTAAAGGAGATATTATAGAATTAGGAGTTTTTAATGGACGTAGTTTACTTACAATGGCTCTGTTATTGAAAAAAATTAGAAGTAAAAAAATTATTTATGGTTTTGATACTTTTTCAGGATTTCCACCAATTTCCAATGAAGATCAAATCAAAAATTTTAAAAATAAAAAATACTTTTCTCATTTTCATTTTTTAGAGGCTAAAAAAAATGAATTTATAAAACAAATGTTTTTAAATAAAAAAATTAATGTAACAAATATATCTAGTTCTAGAAATTTTAAAGATTCTAATCTTGAGATGATTAAAAGAAAAATTAAGATATTAAATTTAAATAATATAAAATTTATTAAAGGTGATATTTGTAAGACTTTACCTAAATTTTTTAAAAAAAATCCAAAAATTAAAATCTTTTCATGTAATTTTGATGTTGATTTATACGAACCTTATAAAATAGGTTTACCATTAGTTTGGAATAAGTTATCAAAAAAAGGCTATATTCATTTAGATGAATATTTTTCTTTAAAATTTGCTGGGCCAAAAATTGCAACAGACAATTTTTTACAAAGAAATAGTTTGAAAATTAAAAAAAATAAGACAAGAAAAAACGAATTTAAAAGATTTTACCTTCAAAAATGAAAAAAATTTTGACAATAATTCCAGCTAGAGGCGGATCAAAAGGAATTAAGAATAAGAATATTAAAGTTTTGAATGGAAAACCTTTAATTGAATACTCTTTAAATTTTGCAAAAAAGATAGCTCATATTTCGGATATTTGCGTCAGCACAGACTCTAAAATAATTAGATCCATTATAAAGAAAAATTCTATAAATTTTTATGGATATAGACCCAAAAAATTATCTGGAGATAGCTCTTTAACAGTTGATGTGGTAAAGTATGAATTACAAAAATTTCAGAAAATTTTTAAAACAAAGTATGAGTATGTTCTTTTGCTACAACCTACATGCCCAATTAGAAATATTAAACATTTAAAGAAAATAATTAGTAATGTTATGTCAGGAAAAAATAATTACGATAGTGGTGTTTCCGTCAAAAGAATTTATGCAAATCATCCATTTAGAATGAAAGTATTTAAAAAAAATTGCTTGAAAAATTTTATGGGCACAAAAAAAGAGGATATGAGGCCGAGACAAGAATTACCCCCTGTATATATAAGATCAGGATCTTATTATTTTATAAAAACAGGTGTTTTGAAAAAAAATAATTCTCTAGTTGGTAATAAATGTTATGGTTTAATTTTAAATGATACTTACTGTTCTAATATTGATAATATAGATGATTTTAATTTGTTACAAATGAAGATGAAAATGAAAAAATGAGAATACTTTGTCCTTGTCCACAATTATTTTCATCAAAAGCACTTAATTTAATTCAAAGTATAAATTATTTTAAATGTAAATTTACCAGATTATCTCAAGAAAAATTTGATAAAACATTTTTTAAATATGATGTAATCTTAACAAGGTTTAATCATAAAATTAAATTTAAAAATAATAGTATTAAATACATAATTTCCCCTACTACAGGACTTGACCATATAGATAAGAGATATTTTAAAAGCAAAACAAAAGTAATCAGCTTATTTGGTGATAATTCATTTTTGAAAAAAATAAATGCAACAAGTGAATTTACTATCTTTCTAATATTGAGAGAATTACGTTCAAAAGGAAATAAATTTCAATTAAATCATGAAATTAATAACAAATCTATAGGAATAATTGGTTATGGGAGAATTGGAAAAAAAGTTTCAAAAACTTTAAAATCAATGGGTGCAAAAGTTTTTTTTTGGGATAAAAAATTTTTTTCAATGAGTTTAAATAAAATATTTGAAACCTGTGATTTAATTAGTATACACATACCTCTAAAAAATAATTTGAAATTTATTAATAATTCACACTTTAAATTAATGAAAAAAAATTCAATATTAGTTAACACGTCACGTGGTGATGTTGTTAACGAAAAACAATTATTAAAATTTACTCAAAATGAAAAATTCAGAAATGTAACTGATGTTGTAGGAAAATTTTTACAATTTAAATTAAAAAAAAAAACAAAACTTAAA
>MDTG01020616.1_pt1 | contig 10513 bp, 6 predicted proteins | sample 811421 | NCBI WGS metagenome assembly MDTG01 (sample SAMN05326645, study PRJNA326480) | marine metagenome | isolation source: seawater | place: Pacific Ocean: South East | collected 2011
ACCTTCGAGGGCGTCGACACGCTGATCGACGGCGTCCCCGACGGCGACGGCAGCGGTGTCTTCACCGGCGTCGGCGAGGTCTCCGGAAGCGACGTCTACGGCGGTTCCTTCACCGGACCCGACGGCGGCGGCGAAGGCAACCTCGCAGCGGCCAAGATCGTCATCATCCCCGGCGAGGACTGCGGATCCTGCCCGGGCGACCTCAATGGCGACGACGTCGTCAACGCGGCCGACCTCGGACTGCTCATCGGCGAGTGGGGTTGCAAGGGCACCTGCTCCGGCGACCTCAACGGTGACGGCATGGTCAACGCCGCCGATCTCGGCCTGCTCATCGGCTACTGGGGACCGTGCCCCTGAGTCGACGGTCGTTCGCAAGACCACCATCTCCGGCGGGGACGTCCGCGTCCCCGCCGGAATTCGGTCGGGGAAACACCGGGGCCCACGGGCCCCTTCCGATGAACCATGCAGACCCGGTGCGGGCGGTGAACCGCCCGCACCGGGTCGTGTCTATCATCCGTCGAAACGCGGTTTCGCGACCACCACTGGAGTCCCGGAAGAACATGAAACCAGTCCGCTTCGGAACCGCAACGCTTCTCCGCCTCGCGATCACGGCGACCCTGTGCGGCAACACGGCCGCCGCGACCGCGGCCGATCCTCCCGATTCCGCCGCCGCCCCCCAGCGAAGGCTCTTCACGGAGCTGGATCCCGGGAAGACCGGACTGGACTTCGTGAATCCCCTCATCACGGACCACCCTCGAAACTATCTCTATCCCTTCGGATACGCCTGTGGCGGGGTGAGCATCGGCGACCTCGACGGAGATGATCGTGCCGACGTCTTCTGCGTGGGAGGGCCGGGGAAGAACGGTCTCTTCCTCCAGGTCACGCCGGACGAGGGGGATCCCGGGGACGAACCGAGATTCGTCCGGGTGGAGGACTCCGGCACCGATGGGGGTTTCGCCTGGGGGACCGGCGCCTCGCTGGTGGACATCGACGGTGACGGCGATCTCGACGTCTACGTGTGCAACTACGACGCCCCGAACCAGCTCTTCATCAATCGTTCGACCCCGGGCGATCCCGAATTCACCGAGGAGGCCGCGGCCTATCGCCTGAACATCCGGGACGCCTCGATCATCTCGACCTTCGCGGACATCGACAACGACGGGGATCTCGACGCGTACATCGGCTGCAACCGCTACGTCCCGCCCAAGGGGCTTCCGATGGAGCCGCCGGGCGAGTTCGACCCGGAGACCGGCACGGTCGTCATGTTCCCGAAGTACGAACGCTACTTCCGCGCGTGGAGGAAGCCGGACGGCAACTTCGAGGGCGACAGCTACGGACGCGACGACTACCTGCTCCTCAACCGGGGGCCGGACGCGAGCGGCCAGATCAAGTTCGCGAGGATCACCGGGCCCGCCGGGATCGAGGGCTCCGGACATGCGCTCTCCGCGACCTGGCTCGACATCGACGAGGACGGCCTGATCGACCTGCACGTCGCCAACGACTTCGAGGATCCGGATCGTCTCTACCGGAACCTCGGGCCGGATTCGAGCGGCATGGTTCGATTCGAGAACGTCATCGGCGACGTGCTTCCCTACACGTCCTGGTCCAGCATGGGCGCCGACGAGGCCGATCTCGACGGCGACGGCCTGCTCGACCTGATGGTCGCGGACATGTCCGCGACCTCGCACTTCAAGGCCAAGGTGAACATGGGGGAGATGGGGGGGCGGCAGCGCAAGGTCCTCGAGGAGGGCTGGCCGCGCCAGGCGATGCGCAACATGCTCTACCTCAACACCGGCCGGGGCGTCTATCGGGAGGGGGGCTTCCTGGCGGGGCTCAGCAGCTCCGACTGGACCTGGGCGGTCAAGCTCGCCGACTTCGACCAGGACGGGCTGCCCGACGTGTACTTCACCAACGGAATGAGTCGCAACTACACCGACTCCGACGTGCCGTTCGCGGGACGCCAGCGGTACGGCCGCACGCAGTGGGACCACTTCCGTAACCAGCCGCCGCTGGTGGAGCGCAACATCGCGTTCCGAAACACCGGTGACCTCCGGTTCACCGACGTCGCCGAGGCGTGGGGGCTCGACAAGAACGGAATGAGCTACAGCGCGGCCTACGGCGATCTGGACGGCGACGGCGATCAGGATCTCGTGGTCGCGAACCTCGACGACACGGTGTCGCTCTACCGGAACGACGCGAGCGGCAACTGGCTGAAGGTCAGGCTCCGAAGCGACGAGGCGAACCGGCAGGGGGCGGGAGCGGTCGTCCGCGTGGTCACCGAATCCGGTCGAACCCTGGTCCGGCGAGCGAATCCCTGGACCGGCTGGGCGTCGAGCAACGATCCCGATCTCCATTTCGGGCTCGGCGACGAGGCGTCGATCCGAAGCATCGAGGTGACGTGGCCGGGGAACCTCGTCCAGCGGATCGGTCCGGCCGACGCGAATCGCACCATCACGGTGAAGCGTGACGCGTCGGGAGGGACCTCGACCGATCCGGCGCCGGGTCGCTTCGCCGCGGCTCCCGAAGGGATCGGTCCGGAATTCGTGCATCGGGAGAACCCGTTCGACGATTTCAAGAACCAACCGCTTCTCCCCGGGAAGATGTCCGCCTTCGGCCCCTCCATGAGCTGGGGCGACGTGAATGCGGACGGAAGGCCCGATGTCCACTTCGGTGGCGCGGTCGGACAGCCCGGTGAACTCTGGATCAATCGCGGTGAGGGGTCGTTTCGGCGGGGGTCGGTGTCGGTCCTGGAGGAGGATGCGGTCTGCGAGGATTCGGGTTCGGTCTGGTTCGACGCCGACGGGGACGGGGATCTGGATCTCCTCGTCGCGAGTGGGAGCACGGAGTTCGCGGAGGGTGACTATCGACTCCTGAATCGTCTCTACCTCAACGAGGGCGTCGGCGAGGATGGAACCACCCCGCGCTTCACCCGGGCCCCCGACGCGGCGCTGGCCGGTCTCGCCTTCAGCACCGGGACCGTCGCAGCCGCCGATGTCGACGACGACGGGGACGTCGACCTGTTCCTGGGAAGCCGTTCCATTCCCGGTCGGTATCCGGTCACGCCCGCGAGTCACCTGCTGATCAACGAGAGCGACGACGGCGAGGTTCGATTCGTCGACGCCACCGAGGCGATCGCCCCCGGTCTCGGACGCGTCGGTCTGGTGACCGGCGCGGAATGGGCGGATTTCGACGGGGACGGCGGGATCGATCTCGCGGTGGCCACCGAATGGGGGCCCGTGCGGTTCTGGCGGAACGTCGACGGACGGCTCGAGGATTCGACCGGAGAGGCAGGTCTCGGCGACGTCCGGGGCTGGTGGTACGGGCTCGGGGCGGCCGACGTCGACGGTGACGGTGACGTCGACCTGATCGGTCTCAATGCCGGTCTCAACACGAAGTACGGCGCGCCCGATGCGGAACATCCCGCGGTGCTCTTCTTCGGGGACATGGACGACTCGGGCCGCGCCCACCTCGTCGAGGCCAAGTGCAAGGACGAGAGCATGCTTCCGGTGCGAGGACGCAGCTGCAGTTCGAGCGCGATGCCGGTGATCAAGCGGAACTTCGGGACCTTCCGGGACTTCGCCCGCGCGGATCTTCCCGAGATCTACAGCGAGGAACGACTCGATTCGGCACTCCGGCTCGAGGCGGACCTGCTGGAGTCCGGCGTTTGGCTGAACGTCTCGGAACCCGGTCGGACCGCGTTCGAATTCCTGCCGTTTCCCAGGATCGCCCAGATCAGTCCGGCCTACGCCTCGGCGTTCCGGGACCTGAACGGAGACGGATTCGTCGACGTGGTGCTCGCGCAGAACCACGACCACCGGGAACCCGAGACCGGGCTCTGGCGCGGGGGGGTCGGGCAGCTGCTGCTCGGTCGCGGAGACGGGACCTTCGATCCGATGTCCCCGTTGGAAAGCGGAATCCTCCTTCGCGGAGACGCGACGTCGCTCGAATCCGTCGACGTGGACGATGACGGGATCGCGGATCTCGTCGCAACGCGGAACGACGATCGCGTGGAGGTGTTCCTCGGCCGACGAGGCGGAGGCGGAAGCGACTGATCCGCGGATCCGGCCGCGGGCCGGGTGATCGCCGCCGGTGGTGTCGGGATCCCGGCACCGATCGCGCGACCCCGTCGGGCACGGATCCGGAATGCGAAGTAGGGTTCGCGGATCGGAACCGTCCGAATCCTCCCGCACCTGCGGATCGCACCAACGGAGACCCGGAAGCATGCTTCGAATCCAGTCGATCCTTGCGGCAACCGCATGGTCCGCCCTCGCATGGCTCGGTTCCGGCTGCACCGCGTTGGACCGGAACCCGGTTCCGCCGGAGCACATCCGCGGATCGCATCCCGCGGGCATGAGGCAATGGCGGATCACCCGCGAGGACGAGGCGGCGGTCGAGACCGCGGAAGCGCAGCGACGGATGTCCCGCCTCGTCGACCAGATGCGGGCCAGCGGGCTCGACCGCGGTCCGACGCAGGTGCTCGCGATCTCGGGTGGAGGCGAGAACGGGGCCTACGGGGCCGGGCTGCTCTGCGGATGGTCGGAACTCGGTACCCGCCCGGAATTCAACGTGGTGACGGGAGTCTCCACGGGCGCCCTCACGGCGCCGTTCGCCTTCCTCGGCGCGGAATACGACGAACGATTGAAGACGTGCTACACCACCCTTCGCACCGACGAACTGGTCACCGAGCGGGGGCTTCTCGAAGGCCTGACCGGTGATGCGCTGAGCGATCCGGACGGACTTCGGTCGATGCTCGCCGCGCAGTTCGACGACGAGGCCTACCGCCGGATGGGGGAGGAGCATCTCAAGGGGAGACGACTCTTCGTGGGTACCACGAATCTCGACCGCATGGAGGCGTCGTACTGGTGCCTGAGCGCGATCGCGGCGGAGGATCTGCCCGGCGGACGTGAACTCGCGCTCGACATCATCCTCGCGTCGGCCTCGATCCCCGGGGTCTTCCCGCCGGTCCTGATCGAGGTCCTGGGACCCGACGGCGAGACCTACGACGAGATGCACGTGGACGGAGGGGTCTCCGCCCAGGTGTTCACCTATCCCGTGGCGCTGCGACTGCGCGAGACCGAGCTCCTCGGTGCGGAGGAGGCGGGCGTCTCCACGATCTGGGTGATCCGAAACGCACCACTGACGTTCCGGTACGAGCAGGTCCGCCGATCGCTCTTCGCGATCGCGGGCCGATCGATCTCCGGACTCATCCGAAGCAACGGCATCGGTGATCTCTACCGGATCTGGCTCACCGCCATCCGCGATGGATTCGACTTCCGACTCGCCTCGATCCCGTTCGACTTCGACGTCGAGCCCACCGAGGCGTTCGACCCCGTGCACATGACGGCGCTGTTCGAACGCGGCCGCGAAGACATCATCGCCGGGAGGGCCTGGGCCGACTATCCCCCCCAGATCGACGCCGTGGACGAGGCCGCGCTTCGTGACGAACTCAACCAGCAGGCGGTGGATTGAATCCGCCCCTGATCCCCGATTCGGTTACGTTCCGTTCGATGAAGGACGCCGGACCCCATCCCATCGCACGACGGCTCGACCTGATCCGCCGCGGCGGCGATCCACAGGTCGTGGCCCGGCTGGCGAGCGGGTGGGCGGTGCTCGGCGACCGTCAACCCTCACCGATCGCGGGATGCTGCATGCTGATCCCGGATCCGGTCGTCCCGTCGGTCAACGACCTCGACGAGACCGCCCGGGGACTCTTCATGGCGGACTTCATCCGGCTGGGCGACGCCGTCCTCGCGGCCACCGGCGCCGTGCGGATCAACTACCTGATCCTCTGCAACCAGGTGCCCGAACTGCACGGCCACGCGATCCCGCGGTTCGACGCGGAGGATCCCGGACTGCGGCGTCTCGGTCCGTTCGAAGCCTACGACTTCGCGACCGCGCGGCGGGGTGACGGCACGGGACGCGATGCGGACCTGCTCGAACGGCTTCGGAACGCGCTGGTGAAGACGACATGACCGGATCCATCCCCGAGGGACGAGGACGGATCGCCCGGATCGAGGACGAGGCGGTCGATGCCGATCTCGACCTCGAGCTCCGAAGGATGCTCTCCACCTGTTTCACGAAGCCCGGCGACGAGATCTTCCGGACCCGACGCTATTTCGAGGTGCCGCCCTCGTGGCGCTGGTGCATCGGCGGGGGCGGTCATCTGATCGCGCACGCCGCGGCCCACGATCTCTCGATCAGGATGGGATCGAATCGCTTCCGGGTGCTCGGGGTCGCCGAGGTCTGCGTCGAACCGGCGAGTCGGGGACGTGGACTGGTCCGGGAGCTGCTCGACGCGATCCACGATTTCGGCCTCGACGAGGGATTCGATTTCGCGATGCTCTTCGGTCGCCCCCGGGTCTACCGCTCGAGCGGCTACGAGGCCGCCGATCGGCCCGTGCACGTGACCGGTGCGGACGGCGCGCGAACCGCCCGCGACGATGCGATGTTCCGCCCGCTCGCCGGGGCGATCCCCGTCGGGGAATGCGAGGTCGACGGACCGGCTTTCTGAATCCCGGCTGCGCGGACGGGAGAAGTCGCGTTTCCGCCCGCTCCCGTGGTACTCTGGATCGACACCCGAAAGGACAGACCGATGCAACGAACCATCTCCACCACCGTGGCCGCCCTCGTGCTCGCATGCCCCTCCCTCTCCGACGCTGCGCCGCCCACCGAGGCGGAGATCAAGGAGAAGACCGAGGCGGCGATGGCCTACTACCGCGCGCAGGGCTCGGACTTCTCGCTCGACGATCCGGGTTTCCACGCGGTGATCGACGCCCAGCTGAACGGCGTGGATCTCGCCGAGTGCGACATGGAGGTGATCGCCTCGATGCAGATGCTCTGGGCGTACTCGCCGAACGCCAAGCCGGTCTGGATGGCGAGGATCGAGGAGCTGGGGACGGGTCCGGAATGGCTCGACGCTTGCCTGATGCTCTCGGACCTCGGCGACAACGAGAAGGCTCTCGCGTTGGCGATGCCGCACGGATTCATCGAGGTGCCGGACGAGCGAATCGGCGAAGTGCTGCAGGCGCTGGGATCGCTCTCGGAAGAACAGCTGGTTCCGATGCAGGGCGAACTGGTGCTGCTCGCGGATCGCATGCCGGACGGCGACGCGGAGGCCTTCATGACGGGGTGGTCGTCGTACCCCGAACTCCTCGGGAAGGCGAAGGTCGAGACCGAGACCCGGCGAGCGATCCACGGTCGACTCGTCGACGCGATGAAGCGCGGCCTGGCCAGGTCGGAGGAGCTCGCGAAGACCTCGTCGGAACCGGAGGCGAAACGACATCAGACGAACGTACGGAAGATGAGCGGCACCATCCGGCTCCTCGACGGCCCCGCCGGTCGCGGCGAACTCATCGGCTATCCCGCGCCGACGGTCGAGATGCTCTGGAACAGCGAGGGGGCGGACTGGAAGTCCTTCGACAGCCTGAAGGGCAAGGTCCTCGTGCTCGACTTCTGGGCGACCTGGTGCGGCCCCTGCGTCGGATCCTTCCCCCAGGTCAGGGAGCTCGTCGAGTACTACGACGGCTACGACGTGGTCGTCCTCGGCCTGACCAGCGAGCAGGGGAACGTGATCTTCCGGGACGACCGGGGTCGAACGGCCGCGAAGGACTTCGCCGACGAATGCCGGATGATGGAGGAGTACGCCGAAGCGATGGACGTCACCTGGCCGGTGGTCTTCACCGAGCAGGACGTCTTCAACGCGGACTTCGGAATTCGCGGAATCCCCCATGTCGCGATCATCGCGCCGGACGGGAAGGTGGCCTACAACAATCTGCATCCGGCGAGTCCGCTCGAAGGCAAGGTCGAGAAGATCAACGGCCTGCTGGAGAAGGCCGGCATGAAGCATCCCCCTTCGGTGGCGGAACGGAAGGCCACCGAGAAGGGGTGATCGGGTCCGTCTCGGCGCCGGACGGCGAGGATCCCGGCGGCCGGGCCCGCCATCGATGACCGATCGCGGAGCCGGTGTCTGCGATGTCCTGCTGGTCACCGTCGTCGTCCATGACGCCGTGACGCGGCATCGCGGGCGTGGGAGTCGTCTTCAGCCGGTCCAGCTGGCGAGCAGCAGTCCGACGTCGGCGCTGTCGGTGTCGCCGTCGCCGTTGACGTCGCCGATGGTGCTGCCGACCCCCCAGCCTCCGAGCAGGAGACCGAGGTCGGATGCGTCCACGAACCCATCTCCGTCGAGGTCCGCCGGATCCGAACCGGGGTGGATCTCGATCGCGGCGAAGAAGTCCCAGATCTCCCGGGTGGCATCGATGTCCATGTTGCCGTCCCGACCGGGCCAGTCGTGCCCGCCTCCGACCACCCGGTAGAACCACAGCTCGCAGGGGTGGGTGCTGGATCGATGCCGATCGAACTCGATGATGCTTCCGTCACCGGGAGCGCTGTCCGGAAGCGTCGTGCTCCTCAGGATCGAGGCATCCATGATGTCGGCCCAGAGTGCGATGACCTCGGGCACCGGACGGTAGGCACCCCATCCGTCACTGTTGTCCATGTCGCCGTCGAAGAGGGTGACGTCGTCCTCGGTCCCGTTCATGGCGAGGATCGGTCGGATCTCGGTGGGATTGCAGTCGCCGTAGAGCGAGTCCATCATCGTGCCGACCACCGGCGCGAAACCGGCGAAGACCTCGGATCGCCGGCAGGCGAGTTGATAGCTCATGTCGCCGCCGTTGGACAGTCCGGTGACGAAGGTGCGTGCGGGATCCAGGCCGTGCTCGTTCTGCATCGCATGGACCAGGGCCACGAGAAAACCGTCGTCGTCGACGTCGTTGCCGGCATGGAATTCGTACCCGACCTGCCAGAACCGACTGTTCCGCTGGTCTCGCGTGCCATCGGGGAAGATCGCGGCGAAGCCCATCTCGTCCGCGAGCGCCGTCCACCCGTAGTTGTTCCGCATCCCGAATCCGCCACCGCCGTAGCCGTGCAGGACGAGCACCAGGGGCGCGTTCTCCGGAAGATCGTCCGGCAGATGGATCCAGTAGCGACGATCGAGTCCGTCGTGCTCGAAGACGAGGGCCTGTCCGGCAGCCGCCTGCGTGATCATGAGGGCCGCGAGAAGGGACATGGTGATGGAAAACCGTCGCATGCGAACACTTTAAGCCCGGATCCGGCCGGTTCATGCGACAATCCGGGGATCCACCATCCCGATCCATCCTGGATTCCCGGAGACCGACATGCGATTCCCCAGCCTGGTCCGCCTGATTCGATCGATTTCGTGCATCCTCCTGCTGGGATCGGGTGGAACGACCCTCGCCGCTCCGGAAGAGGCCGTCGGGGTCCTCGAGGCGGTGTCGAAGGAGACCCCGGGGACGTGGCGCATCGATGGCGTGGACTACGTCTTCGCCGATGGGGTCATGGTCCCGAAGCTCGGTGCCGGATCCGTCCGGCAGGCCGGCGAGGCCCGCATCGGGGAGATCGTCCGGGTGTCCTACGAGGAGCGGGACGGGATCCGGCTGGTCGGGCGGGTCCAGCCGTTCGGGATCGGTCCCGAGTCGATCCAGGACGGTCCCCACCTCATCTGGGAGGACGACACCACCGCGATCATGGTCTCCATCGTCGATGGAGAGGTGATTCGCACCCGGCACGACGGACTCGTCGGAAGGAAGGTCCTCACCACCCCGAGTCGCACGGTGCCGAGCATCGAGGTCTCGGGGATGGTCCTACCAGGTGATTCGTCCTGGCCGGATGCGGAACGGATTCTCGCGGTGAGCGATCTCGAGGGGAATCGCGGGACCTTCCTCGAGTTTCTTCGCGGCAACGGGGTGGTCGATGAGGCCGGTGCCTGGAACTGGGGCGACGGTCATCTGGTGCTGAACGGAGACATCGTCGATCGCGGTCCCGATGTGACCGAGCTGCTCTGGATGATTCGTCGACTCGAACGAGAGGCGCAGCGGGCGGGCGGCCGCGTCCACTACGTCCTCGGCAATCACGAGTCGATGGTGATGGCGGGTGATCTTCGATACATCCACCCCAAGTATCGATTCACCTCGGACCGAATCGGAGAGACCTACGACGCCCTCCACGGTCCCGCGAGCGAGATCGGGCGATGGCTTCGAAGCCGGAACAGCGTGATCCGCGTCGGCCCGTTCCTCTTCGTGCACGCGGGATATTCGCCGGCGCTCGACGGACTGGGACTCGGCATGGACGAGATCAACGACGCGATCCGCTCGGGACTCGGGCCGCCGGCCTGGCCCGCCGCGGCCCGTGCGGACCTCCGGACCGGTCTCATCTGGCACCAGCAGGGGCCTCACTGGTACCGGGGCTACTTCCCGCAACACGCCGCGCAGTGGGGCGGCCGCCCGTCCGACGAACAGATCGCCGCGATCCTCGAGCGACACGGGGCCGAGCACGTGGTGGTCGGGCACACGTTGGTCGACGAGATCGGATGGATCGACGGACGTCCGGCGTTGATCGGGATCGACGTCGCCTGGCGGGATCCCGGCGAAGCGGCGGTCCTGCTCTTCGACGGGGGCGAGCTGTTCCGGGTCGATTCCAAGGGGCGAAGGACGCCGCT
>MDTG01056365.1_pt1 | contig 10513 bp, 9 predicted proteins | sample 811421 | NCBI WGS metagenome assembly MDTG01 (sample SAMN05326645, study PRJNA326480) | marine metagenome | isolation source: seawater | place: Pacific Ocean: South East | collected 2011
TACTTTCCTTTTAAAAAAATTAATTTCAAAAGTTTTAAGATATTTTTTTGGTAGAGAGCCTAATGATATTTCAAATGAAATAATAAAAATTATTTCCAAAAATCCTTACTTAACGAGGTCTAAATTATTATATAATAAATTTAATAATGCGAATAAACTTGTTGACGATAAAGAATTTCAAAAAAAAATTTTTAATATCGCGATTAAACTTTATAAAAACATTTAATTATTTATTTAAAATTTTATTTGCACTGTTAATTCCATGCTTTACTGCTTGATTCGTACCTCGGTCCTCTGGATATATCTGTGACATTGTAGATACAAATACATTTTTTAAAGGTGTATTAAATTTAGGAATAATTTTTGAGTAATTTAAAGATGTAATTGGCTGAGCATATTTTGCCCTCCAAATGTAATGGTCTTCAATATCATCCAGATTAAATTTTGGAAACTTTTTTTTTAAAGCTTTACATGCAAAATCAAATAATTCTTTATTATTTTTTTTATATATTTTGTCATTATCGGAAAGATATTTTGACAAATAAATAAGATTTTTGTTAGAATAATTTTTTTTGTTAACAAAATTGGTATGTTCTATAATGCCAACAAAAGGAAATTTGACATCATTTATATTTATCCAATAAAAATCAGTCAGCGACTTTTTAGATACTAAAATCACACATATATTACTTAAATATTTTATTTTCTTTAATTTCTGGCAGTATTTTGGCTTTATTTTTTTAAATAGATTTAAAATTTCAGGCGTATGATTTGTTAATAAAACATTGTCGTATATTCTCTTTGACTTATTAGATGATAAAACAACTTTATTTCCAATATTTTTAATTTTTAAAATCTCTTCATCAAGTTTAATTTTTGTTTTCTTATTAATTAGAATTTTTTTAATATCTTCTACTAAAGATGAAAATCCACCTTTATAATAAAATAATTGTTCACTTGAGTTTTTAAAACTTCTGCTTTTCCCCCTAATAACTATTTTATTCCATAACCAAATTGCCGAAACATTTTTATAATATCTGCCAAACTTACCAATTAAAAGAGGCTTCCAAATAACATCGTATATTTTTTGATCTGCAGTCTTAGTAATCCACTTTTCGCAATTAATCGTTTCTAATTTTTTTTTGTCCGTAAAATACCAGCATTTTATAACAAAAAGTAAAAATTTTATCCTTGATAAAAAAGGCAAAGGTTTAAATTTAATTACATCAATAGGTTTACTAAAATTATATATCGATTGATTAGAATAAATGGCAACTCTGGAAACAATTTTTTTTAGTTTTTTAGATAATCCTAATTTTTTTATAAAATTAAATATTTCTATATCAGTTGCGTACCACATATGATAAAATTTTTCTAAAGTAAATTTTTTAGTCTTAAAACTTCCTGCAAGACCTCCAAGATTGCTGTCTTTTTCATAAATAGTTACAATATGCCCAGCTTTTGCTAACGTGTATGCAGCAGAAATACCAGAAAAACCACCCCCTACAATTGCTGTTTTAATTTTGAAATTTTTCTTCATTTAGATAAACAATATTTATTTTACCAACTATTTACTACTTATGTAATAAAATTCAAATAACTGATATCATAAAATTTAACAATTAACTAACTTGATTAAAATATTCTTTAGAATAGAACTCAAATACTTTTTCACATTATGAAAAGATAAAAAAATGAAAACTTTTTTGATAGAAAAAAAATTTATATACTTATTATTATTTTTTTCTTTAGTGCAAATTGGATTATTTAATCACGAAATCTGGAGAGATGAAGGTCAAGTTCTTAATATTGCAATTGAATTAAGTTTCTTTGAAATATTAAAAATTTCAAGAATTGAGGGTTTTTTTCCTATACACCAGTTCACAGTAAAAATATTTTATCTAATAACGAATGATAAAGTTTTATCTTTAAAACTTTTTAATTCATTATTTTTTTTGATTTTTTTAATTGTGTTAGAAAAATCTAAGAAAATTCCATTTTTAATATTAATATTTTTATTATGTAGTCATCCTATATTAACAAATTATTCTATTATAGGTAGACATTACCTGGCTTTATTGCCCTCAATATTTTACTTAACTTTTTATGAAAACAAAAGTAAGGCTTACGAAAATTTGAATATTTCTTTTTTAATTTTGACTGGAATTTTCGGAATAATTATTTCTGCGAGCTATGTCTTAGTTAATTTCAGGCGTTATTATTTATATTTTTTAAACATAAAGAACAATAAGTATTTAATTTTAGTTTTTTTCTCTTCGCTGATTTCACTTTTTTTTGTCTTACCGTTTGTTGATAGAGATTGGAATACTTTTATATTAAGAGATTTTGAAGAATTAATTAAATTAGTTTTTAGTATTATATATTCGATAAACCATCTTCATCCAATTGATCGAATTGACTCTATATGGCATGAACAACAAGCGTTTTACAAGTACAATTATTTTATTGTTTTGTACAATACAATATACTTTACCGTTATTTGTAGTTTTTTACTATTTAATAAAAAAATTTCAGAATTAATTTTTTTATTTTTAATAAGTTCCTTTTTGACATTATTTTTTTTAATAGTAGCCTTAAATGGATATAGGCATTATTTTTTTATTACTATCATTTTAAACTTTACCTTAATTAAAGTTTTTTTTGGATATAATATAGAGAGAAGTTTTTCAAAAAATAAATTTAACTTTTTTGTATTTTTGATTTTTAGCATAACCTTATTTGTTAATTCAATATTTTCAATTTCATATTTTTATAAAGATATAAAATATAATTTTAGTAATGGAATTTTAGTTGCTGATTATATACAAAAGAACAAGATAGATTGCAGTGATGTAGTATCTTTCCCTTCCCCTCAGTCGGCATCATGGTCGCCATATATCGAAGGTGATTGTAAACCTTATCAAGTAAGATATGATTTGTATTCAGGGTTTCATCATCTTAAATACAATAATTTACCTGGCGAACATGATGATTTTGAAAAACAATTAATTCCATTTATTAAAATGAATAAAAAAAAATATTTTGTTATTGCCTGTAAACATGGACAATTAAAAGATATAAAAAATAAACCTTGTAAAAAAGAAATTAATTTTTTGATTAAAAATGATTTAGCTAAAGAACAAAATATAATTAAATTTTTAACAAAAACTCTCAATGGTTATAGAGAAAAATTTTTTATTTTAAATTATGACTAGAAATTTAATTAAATTAAACTATGACGAGGAATTGTTAAAGTATAACAATGAACTTTTTTCAAAATTAAGAGATTTTGGAACAAAAGCTCTTAATTTATGGGTTCCAGATGAAGATTTATTATTAAGTATTTTTGGAATTATTAGTTCTGTTTCATCAAATGGTTACAGTAAAGTTCAAATAGATGTATCGAAAGAAACTATATCAGATTATTATGCACTTATCTTAAATCAAGCAAAAAATTTTTGTAATATTTCGTCAAAATTAAATAAAGGAATTTATATAATTAAATTCGATGAAATAGATATTGAGGGTTTATATAAAACTATAAGCAATTATCAACAAATAAAAAAAAAAGATAAAAAGGATAAAAAATTAAAAATTTTTAAAATTAAAAAAGGAAGTAAAAAAATACTAACAAATAGTATTTTTGATATTTCATCTAAAATTCATAAAGATGAAAATTTATTTTTAATTAATAAAAATCAAATTAAATATTATATTAATGATAATGATTATATTTCATCTAAAAATAATAAAATATATTTTTTTGTTAAACTTAAAGAAGATTATATTTCATCTATAAAATTCAGTTGTGAGACAGAAAATAGAACAACACTAGTTAAATTCGCTAAGACCATATTAAGTATGCCTTTACAAGAAGCATATGAACATGGGGTAATGAGATTTGAAAATTCTATAAGAAGAAGAAATATCAAATCGAACATTAAAGGTATTATAACACCATTTGTGTTAAATAATTTTTACAAAGATTTACAAATAATAATGCAAGAGATATTTGATAAGTACAAAGAAAAAAATCAATTAAAAAATAAAAAAAATACTTTCGACCAGGAGCTATCTTTAAGTTGGAAAAAACTTTCTGAAATAGATAAAGTTAATAAAATCAAAAAAATAATTTTTGAAAATTCAAAAAAAAATAATGTTAAGTTTAATTTCATTAAAATTGAAGATGAAGTAAAAATACTGGTAGACTATCAGCTTGAAAAAAAAGAAATGAAAGATATACATATATATTCCTCTTTTTTAAACTTAGAAAAATTTATTAGAAAAAGACTAGATAAACGGTTAGAGGTATTTTATATTTATGAAAAAGATGCTAACAAGTTAAGACAAAAATAGTTTATATGATTAAAAATAGTAAAATAGAAAAAGAAGAGCTAATTTTAGATGGAACAAAAATTGCTTGGCATAAAAGCAGAATAGACTCTTGGGAGAGAGGGGAGAGAATAGCTCCTATAACTATTGATATGGCTCTTACAAGAGCCTGCAATTATTCATGTCATTTTTGTTATGCAATGTTCCAAGAAAATTCTAGAAAAATTATAACAAAAAAAGTTATTTTTGATTTCTTAGAAGATTGTGCAGAAATAGGAGTTAAAGGTATTAGCTTTGTTTCTGATGGAGAAAGTACTATTTCACCAGTTTTTGTAGATGCATGTAGATATGGTCACGAACTTGGTTTGTCTATGGCAGTTGGAACTAATGGTTTCGTATTAACAAAAAATAAAGCAGAACAAGTTCTTCCATACCTTACATATTTAAGAGTTAATTTTTCAGCTGGTGAAAAAAAAAGATATGCAGAAATAATGGGCTGTAAAGAGGATTATTTTGACAGAGTATGTCAAAATATTCAAGATATGGTCGAAATCAAAAAGAATAATAAATTAGATGTTACTATAGGTATGCAAATGGTCTTTATGCCAGAGGATGCAGATCAAATAATACCGTTAGCGCAACTAGGAAAAAAACTTAGACCAGATTATGCAGTTATAAAGCACTGTTCTGATACAGAGGACTCACATTTAGGAGTAGAGTATAAAGATTATGAGAAGCATCATCATTTACTTAAGAAAGCAGAAGAGTTTTCAGACGAAGATTATAAAGTTGTCATAAAATGGTCTAAAATTAAAGATGAAGGTGTTAGAAAATATCAAAGATGTTTTGGTGCTCCTTTTATGATTCAGATTTCAGGATCAGGTTTAGTTGCACCATGTGGAATGTTATTTAACGAAAAATACAAAAAATTTCATATTGGCAACATTGTTAATCAGAGATTTAAAGATATATGGAATTCAGATCACTATTGGGAAGTTATGAATTATCTAGCATCACCAGAATTTAATGCTCAAAAAATGTGTGGCTCTTTATGTTTACAACATAAGGTAAATGAAGCTTTAGACGACCACGTCAAAGGAAAAAGAGTAATAAAAAAACCAACCGGAAATAAACCAGATCATTTATCCTTCATTTAACTTGTTTCTTACAAATTTAATGATAAACGAATAAATTATTATGAAAAAAGTTTTAATTATTGGTGGTGGACCTGCAGGATGTGCCGCAGCTCATCAAATTTCTATGCTAGGAGGGTATGAAATATTAGTAGTAGAGGCATCTGAGAGAATAGGTGGAGGCTGTAAAACAATGTATATGGGTGGACATCCTTATACTTTTGGTCCAAGACATTTTTTAACAGATAAAGCATATCTTTTTGATTTTTTAAACAAATATGTTCCAATGAGAAGCTGCAAAGAACACGAATTTAAAACATATGTTGAACAAGACGATGAGTTTTACAACTTTCCAATAACAGAAGTTGATATAAAAAAAATGCCAGACTATGAAAAAATAACACAAGAGAGAAATAATGCTAAAGGTCCAGCTGGTGCAAAAAATCTTGAAGAATATTGGTATAATAGCGTTGGAGAAACACTATATAAAAAATTTATCCACGACTATAATAAGAAAATGTGGATGGTAAACGAGGTAAGTGAAATCGATACTTTTAATTGGTCTCCAAGAGGTCCCTCTATAGCCTCAGGAAAAGATAAAGTTTTTCATGATAGAATTTCAGCATATCCAATTAAATATAATGGTTATGATGATTACTGGGATATAGCCACAAAAGATTCGACAGTTTTGCTGAATACCAAAATTGAAAAATATGATATTGATAAAAAAGAATTTGTTATCAAAGGCGAAAAACATAAATTTGATATTGTTGTTTCGACAATCTCTCCAGATGTATTCTTTGACAAATGTCATGGAGAACTTCCATACATTGGAAGAGATTTTTTTCCCTTTATATTACCAATTGAGGAAGCATTTCCAAAAGATGTTTATTTTTTATACTATGCTGGAAAAGGTAAAGTGACCAGGTGCGTAGAGTACAAAAAGCTAACAAGATATAAAGCAAAAAATACTCTTTTAGGAGTTGAGACACCATCATTGAGTAATAAACTTTATCCATTGCCAATTAAAAAATGGATTGATTTGGCAGAAAAATATTGCAAAATGATGCCAGAGAATGTTTATTCAGTAGGTAGAAAAGGTGTGTATAGATACGGGCTTGATTTCGACAGATGTATTGATCATGGAATGATTGTTGCAAAAGATCTCAAAAACGGTGGAGGTGGAAGAGGATCTGCTTTAACAATTGACCCTACTGGTGAAGTTCACAGGGTAGCAAAATAAATTTATTTATTCCATTGTTTACAAAACTTTTTAAGATTGCATCGGATCCTTTCGCCAACAAGCGTGATCTTCATTTTTTGAGATATCCAGCATTTTTGATTTTCTGGATATTAAATAAATTCATTTATATTTTATTTAAAATTTTTAAGATTAAGTTACTAACTGCACCATTAGAAGCAATAGGCCATCAAATATTTGATTTAGAATGTTTTTTTTACGAAAAAAATAAATACAAATTTAAATTTAAGCCATTAATTCTCACACATGGTAAATTTATAGCTAATAAATATTTATTAAAGTATCAAAAAAAAAAATATAGTTTTTTTGAGATAAACAATAAGTTTTTATGCTTAATCTTATATTATCAAAAATTATTTAAGAATGTTACCTTTGATACTTCTTCTTATGTTGCTACGAGAAAAGCAGCTAAATGTTATAAGGTATTAAAACAGAACGATCTATCAATAAAACTTGATAAAGAAGATGTTCTTAAAGCAGAACAAATTTTGAAAAATGCAAATATAGAAATAAAAAAAAAATTAGTAATCTTACATGTGAGAGATAATTCATTTAAACCTTTTGATGGTGAGACTTATAGATCATCTAAGATTAAAAACTTTAGTTTATCAATTGATTATTTATTAAAAAAAAAATACCAGATTATCAGAATTGGGAATCAGGGAATGACCAAAAATCCTTATGGAAATAAAATCATTGATTTATCCAAGTTACAATTTAATGAAAATTTACAATTATTACAATTATATCTAGTTAGCAAATGTAGTTTTTTTATTGGCACATGCTCAGGCCCTTACAAATTTGCGACAATTTTTAAAAAACCAATTTTAACAGTAGATATGGCTCCAATGTCTTTAATGTTTCCTGTCGCAAGAAAAGCAATAGCACTTCCTAAACTTTATAGAAATATTAAAACAAAAAAAATTATTAATTTTAAAGATATTTTTGATTACAATTTTTCAAATTTAAGATTAGATAAAGAGTTTAAAGCAAATAATATAGAGTTAATTGACAATAGTCCTAAAGACATATTAGAGGGAGTGAGAGAAATAGAAAGACTTGCAAAAAATAAAAATTTCGTTACCTCAATATTACAGAGAAATTTTAAGAAACTTTTTAATAAAGACTGCTATGCTTTCTACGCCGAGTCAAATATTGCTAATTCTTTTATTAACAAATATAAAAAATATTTATAATTAAATGAAAAAAAATATACTTGTTACTGGTGGTTGTGGTTTTATAGGTAGTCATATTGTAGAAGAGCTACTAAATGATGATAAGGTAAATGTTATTGTATTAGATAATTTGGTAAGTGGAAAAAAATCAAATATAAACTTTAAAAATAAACGCGTAAAATTTGTTAAAATTGATATTTCTAAAAATTCAAATAAATTTAATAGATTGTTTAAAAATATTAATACTGTTTTTCATTTAGCAGCATTAGCAGACATTGTTCCAAGTATAAATAATCCAAAATTATATTACAGCACTAATGTTACAGGAACTTTAAATGTATTAGATGCTTGTGTAAAAAATAAAGTTAAGAAAGTTGTTTATGCTGCCTCTGCATCTTCATACGGTTTGCCTACAAAATTTCCAACAGATGAAAAAAGCAAAATCTCATTAATGTATCCATATGCTTTAACAAAAAAACTCGGGGAAGATTTATTAATGCACTGGGGAACAGTTTATAAATTAAATGTCACATCTTTAAGATTATTTAATGTTTATGGAACTAGATCTAGAACATCAGGTGCTTATGGAGCTGTATTTGGAGTGTTTCTTGCTCAAAAACTAAATAACAAGCCTCTTACTATTGTAGGAAACGGTAAGCAAACCAGAGATTTTATTTATGTAAAAGATGTAGCTAAAGCATTTATTAAAGCATCAAAACTCAAAAAAAGTAATGAAATAATTAATATAGGAAGTGGTAAGGAGACCTCAGTGAATTATATTGCAAACTTAATCAGTAAAAAAAGAAATTTTATACCTAAACGACCTGGAGAACCTGATAGATCAAAAGCTGATATCAATAAAGCAAAAAAAGTTTTAAACTGGAAACCCACTGTTGCTGTTAAAGAGGGTGTAGGAGTGATGCTAGAAAATATAAATAATTGGAGGAGTGCTCCAGTATGGAATAAGAAAAGTATTTCAAAAGCTACTGAAGTTTGGTTTAAATATTTGAAATAAACCAATGACCTATAAAAATGTAAGAAATAAAATACTTAAAGCTGTACCATCTATCAGAATTGTAAAAAAAATAAATATAGTTATTCCAAAAATATTAGCACATATAGTTTGGCCACTATGTAAGCCAAAAAGCTGCAATTATGATGGCAAAAAATTTTTTTTATCAACACAAAGTTATTCAAATCCTTCAAGAGACTTATTTGCATATAGGAATATTTATAATTTTTATGAAAAAAAAATTTTAGAAAGTTATTTAACAAAAGAAGCTAACTGTATTGACGTAGGAGCCAATATTGGCTTTTTTACTTATTTATTTTTAAAAATTGGTGGAAAAAAAAGCCGAATATATTCAATAGAGTCTAACTTAGATGTATTTTCAATTTTAAAAAAAAATTTTGAAAATAATACCAATGTTATTTGCGAACTTGGTAAAGTTGGAACAAAAGAAGGTGATATATATATTGATAATATTATAAATTTTGATGTTAATTTTATTAAAATAGATATTGATGGAGCAGATTTTTATGCTTTGAAAAGTTGTGAGAAGATTATCAAAAAAAATAAACCAAAGATTATTATTGAATTATCAGAGGCAAGCGAAAGAGAGCATGGAATACATTATAACAAAACTATAGAATTTTTATTAAACAATAATTATAATTTATATGAGATTAAAAATAAAATTGAACAATTTAATAGAAAGCTTAAATATAAAGAGGTAATAAATTTATTTGCTGTTCATTCCTCTGAAAAATTATGATTTATTTAAATTCAAAAGAAAAAAAAATCACAAATAAATTTTTATCACAAGGATATATAATAAATACAAGCAAAAAGTCTTCTAAAATTTATATAGATAATTTATATCAAGAAATACTTAACAAAATATTTAAATCGAAAAAAAAAATTAATTTAAATCTTCTCCATAAGCATGTTAATTATGATGATTTGAATAATTTTAGATTAGAATTAATTTATTCTTTAAATAGAGATGCGGGACTTAAATATAATTATTTTAATCTTGCAAGAAATGATCTGTACTCTTTGGCAGGAAATGAATTAATGATGCAAAAAAGTATAAATTTAAGCATACAATTTCCAGGAGATAAAACTTCTTTATTACCAATACATTCAGATGTTTGGTCTGGAGACTCCGCATACGAAATAAATTTATGGGTACCCATGGTTAATTGTTATAAGACAAAGTCAATGTATATACTTAAACCAAAATATTATGAAAAATTTTTAAAATTGATGAAAAAAAAAAAATACAAAAGTAGTAAAAAAATTTTTGAATTTTTAAAACCATATTTAGAGTGGATTAAAATAAATAAAAATCAATTTTTGCTTTTTAATCAATCTTTGCCTCATGGAAACGTAGTTAATTTAGAAAATGAAACAAGAGTTTCAATGAATTGTAGATTTAAAACAATATATTCCCCGTATGGTGATAAAAAAATAGGTGAATTCTTTTTTCCAATTACAAAAAGAGCCATAAGTGATATCGGTGAGAAATACAAATTTCCATTTGAATAATGAAAACATTAAAAGGATATATTTTTAGCAGACCTTTCTTCAATGAAAGAGCACCACAACA
>MDTG01230650.1_pt1 | contig 10513 bp, 9 predicted proteins | sample 811421 | NCBI WGS metagenome assembly MDTG01 (sample SAMN05326645, study PRJNA326480) | marine metagenome | isolation source: seawater | place: Pacific Ocean: South East | collected 2011
CGCTAATTGCATATTCAAAAAACAGTCTAAAAACCGTATATGTAGCAGGAATTGCCTGTCTATTTTTTTTATTAGCACTTTATACAACTACAACGGTTAAAGATTTTTACCATGTTAAAATCGAAGAAAGATCTTTCCAAACCCACAGTTTAGGCGGTGAAAAATACCAACAAGACCTTAAAGACAATACCACAGAGAATGGTTATTATCTCTGGGAAAACATTGCTCAAAACGAGCTAGAGAGAGCTTGGAATAAAAGGAGTAAATATAGTTTTCAATCAAAGGATAAAAAACAACAAGCAATAAAAGGAACTTTATATAGGTTTTTAACGTCTAAAGGCCTTAACAAAGACTCTGCGGGGTTAAGCAAATTAAATATAATAGAAATTAAAAAAATTGAAAATGGAGAAACTAGTTTTGTTCGTTATAACAATTTTGAAACTAGAATAAGGTCACTTCTTTATGAGTGGGAGTTGAGAAAAAAAACAAAGGACCCAAACCACCAGACGGTCAACCAAAGAGTTGTTTTTTGGAAGACAGGAATCGATATTTTCTTCAATCAGCCAATATTTGGTCATGGACCAGGCGGCGCCAAAACACAATACAAAAAATATTATAAAAACCAGTATACTAATCTTACAAAAACCAATCAGTTACTAGCGCATAATCAGTTTATCACACAAGCAATAAACCTAGGAGCTCTAGGAACACTTATTTGGTGCTTTATAATGATATTTAGTTTTTTAAAAGTGAATAAAGAAATTATATTGCTGTTTGTCCCATATATAATTTTAATGTTTTTTGCATTTATGTCAGACGACATGCTAGAAGTACAAGCTGGAGCAACTATTTTTTCTTTCTTTGGATCCCTTTTGGTCTTTTACAATTCAAAAAACTTAGACCCTAGCTAAAAAGGCAATTAATTTTTTTACCGCCAAGCCTCTGTGACTAATTTCATTTTTTTGTGCAATTGACATTTCTGCAAAAGACTTTTTATATCCTGAAGGTCTAAATATAGGGTCGTAACCAAAACCACCCCTTCCTTTTTTTTCTTTTAGAATTACTCCACTCACCAAACCTTCAAAAAAGTATTCTTTACCATTTAAAATCAACCCTATTACGGTTTTGAACTGGGCATTTCGATTAGTAGATTCTCCTAGTTCCTTTAAAACTTTTCGCATATTATTTTCAGCATTACAAGACGGCCCAGCATACATTGCAGAATATACACCAGGACGATTATTTAGAGCTTCAATTTCTAACCCTGTATCGTCTGAAAAGCAGTCTAAACCTGTTTTGTCATAAACGTATTTGGCCTTTTGAAGTGCGTTTTCTTTGAGTGTAAAACCAGTTTCTGGAATTTTTTCTGTTATTTTAACATCTTTTAGCCCAATAATTTCAAAACCAACTGTGGCAGAGTTGACTTCTTTTAATTTATTTGGATTTCCTGTTGCAAAAACAATTTTATTAACTTTCATAAATAATAATTATTCTACAAATATAAAACTAGAGTAACAGTCATTGGTTAATAATTAAAATAGAATATTTTACAAACACAAATAACCTATATTAAATTTGAATTAATGAAAAAAGTTGCAGTAATAGAAGGGGGATACAGCAGTGAAAAAGCTATTTCTATTAAAAGTGCAAAGACCGTATTTGAAAATTTAGACAGAACTAAATTTTCCCCAACTAGAGTTTTAATCGACAAAAACGAATGGGCCGCCTATGATGAAGAGGGAAGATATCCCATTGATAAAAATGACTTTAGCTTTATAAAAAATGGACAAAAAGAGATTTTTGAACACGCCTTTATAGTAATTCATGGGACACCTGGCGAAGACGGCAAACTACAAGGTTATTTAGACATGATAGGAGTGTCCTACAACACATCTTCAGCCGCCATAACATCGCTTGCTTTCCAAAAGTTTCATTGCAATCAATTGTTAAAGACTTACGGACTTAATGTTGCAGAAGCTGTATTAATTAAGCCAGAAGATAAAATTAGTGATAAAGAAATAATAGAAAAAGTTAAAATACCTTGTTTTGTGAAACCTGCAGATGGCGGAAGTAGTTTTGGAATTACAAAAGTTAAAACAGGAAACGAATTATTTCCAGCTATAAAAGAGGCTTTTAAGTACGGAACAGAAGTAATAATAGAAGAGAATCTAGAAGGTAGAGAAGTTACTTGTGGAGTCTACCTGGAAAGCGAGGGAATAAAAGTACTTCCAATTACAGAGATAATATCAGAGAATGAATACTTTGACTACGATGCTAAATACAACGGAAAGTCCAAGGAAATAACACCAGCAGAGCTGGATGAAGAAATGACTAACAAAATTAAAGAGTTAACAAAAAAGATATACGGAATATTAGGGATGAGAGGAATAGTTAGAATGGATTACATCTTAAGTAAAAACGAAGAGCCTTTTTTAATAGAAATAAACGCTATTCCAGGGATGAGCAAGGAGAGTATTATTCCACAGATGGCTAAAGTTGACAATATAGAGCTGTCTACTTTGTTTTGAAGGGCGAATCAGCTCTTTAATTTTAATCAAAATATTAGATGCTTAATAATTGCAAAAAAGCGTCTTTTGAATATAAACATGGGCGATTGCTTTATAGCTTTAAATAAATATTTTAGAGCTATTTTTTTGCTTTGTTTTGAAAGAGCTACGTGTAAGGAGATGTATGAATATGCACCAGTTTTAAGTAGGTTTTTGAATTTTAAAAGTTTTTTGTTTATTAAATTATTCGACAATAAATAATGAAGCATTAGTTCTTTACGGGAAACGAGTTTAGCAACATTAATTTTAATCACACTTCGTTCAGGATGTTGGACTAAAGCAGAGGTAACCACTGGATTAATTACAATATTTGTAGTTGTAGAAATTCTTAGCCACAACTCATAATCTTCTGAGCCTGCTAAACTTCTGTCTTCAATAAATAGATTAGATTTTGCAAAATCAGCTTTCAAAAACATGCCTTGGCAAGCCATAAAATTTCCTTTTGTAATTAAGCTTTTAAAGACATTACTATTTGAATAATCTGCAGATTGAATAAGCTTGTCAGAGTTATTTCTTACTTCAAACAATTGATGAAAAATATTAATCTCATTATTACTTGCAATAAATAAATTTGCTTCTTCCAAATATGTGGAATACAACAAATCGTCAGAGTCTAAAAATGTGATATAGTCTCCTTTGGCTTTGCTTACTCCAAAATTTCTAGCTGCTCCACGTTCTGCATTTTCTTTTTTAAAATATTTAATTCTAGGATCTTTAAAAGAAAAAATTGTTTTCTCTGTACTGTCAGTGCTTCCATCATCTACAATAATCAATTCAAAATTTGAACAAGTTTGGTTTAATACAGACTGTATTGTTTTAGCAATGAAATCGGCTCGATTGTAGGAGGGTATTATCACAGAAAATAAAATATCAGGCATATAATTGTTTCAATTTTTTTTAATCTCTAAACTAAATTGTTTGTTATTTTAATATTAATTAAATAGCTCTAAATATTTTGGAATTACGTTGTCAATCGAAAAAGTCGACGTAATTGTTTTTCTTATTTCTTCACCCTTTCTTGTAAGAACATTTTTGTTATTAATTATTTGAATAATAATTGACTTCAAATTAATCATATTAAAACCTTTTGGCAACAAATAACTATTTTCATTTGTGCAATAGTCTTCAAAATCACCAACATTTTTACAAATTATTGATGGCTTTCCTAATAAGGCAAATTCTTTAACTACATTATTACTTGCTTCAGACTCTGATAAATGAACTTGTAAATCACAACAGTCCATATAGTCCCTTATATTATTAACTTGACCTGTAAAAACTACTTCATTGGTAATTTTGTAATTTTCTGCAATTTTTACCAACTTTTTATATAGCTGCCCACTTCCAATTATTAAAAGTTTAATGTCAAAGCCTTCTTTTTTTAATAGATAAACGAGCTTAAGTAATAAAGCCTGTCTCTTAAGAGGAATCATACGACCCACATTAAGAAGAACAATGTCTTTGCCCACTAAATCGTAGCTTGTTATAATTTTGTTTTTTATTTTTTTGTTTATTGGTTTAAAAAGAGAAAAATCATAAGCATTATTAATTCGAATTATTTTATTAGGCTTTATCCCTTCATTTTCTTGCATTTCGCGCTTTACTCTTTCCGAAACAGCTATTATATTTTTAGCGAATTTGCCAATGAATTTATCAAAAAAACGAGCATTTTTTGATTGCCCCAAACGAACATAGTCTGAATGATGTCTGCAAACAAACACTTTTGCGGTAATAAAATATTGAGCTAAAACAGCAATAATATTGGCCCTTTGAAGGTGTGAATAAACGTAATTCACCTTATGTTTTCTACAGAATTTAGCCAAATACAAAAACTGCCGAATTAAAAAAAAGTTTTTGGGGCTAGAATAATTGTAATTTTCTATATTATTTTCTTGAAAAGACTTATGAAGATCCCCTGATTCACACGTAGTTAGCAAGATAGTTTTATACCCATTTTTATTCATAGCTAAGGCGATAGAAAGCATAGCCTCTGAAGCCGTGTTTGAGGGATAATATATAAGTAAGTTCTTGATGGGTTTTATCGTATTTAACTTTGAAAGTACTATTTATTACTTTATAATATATCCTAAGGCACGACAAATTAAAGACTATCAAGAAAATCTATTATAAACTACACTTAATCTTTAGCCCTGATGTTTTAACTCTTAAGTTTGTATTTGATTAAAAGCTGTGGTTTTAATTTGAAAAGAAATAGACAATACATTATTGTTCCTCCAAAAAAGTAAGTTGCCAAAGTAGCATATCCAGCTCCTATGGCTCCAAACTTGGGAATCATTATATAATTAAGAGTTAAGTTTAAACAGATGCAAAAAATAGAAACGATAAATATGGTTTTAGTTTTATTTTCAAAAATAAAATAAGAAAGATAAAAAGAATGAAGCCCCCAAAAGAAAAAGCCGCAAGCAATCGTCCATACAATTTCTTGAGAAGCTAAGAATTTACTATCTATAAAATATAAGAAAATCACTTTTTTCACAACAAAAATTAAAGAAAGTGTAATAATTAAAAGGATAGTAGAGTATTGTATGGAAGTTTTTAAAAGACTTGTTTTTTCTCTCCCATAGCTCTTAGTTTTTTCATAAATAATGGGCCTAAAAACATTTATTAGGGCATTTACTCCAATAAGAACAAATGACCCTACTAGAGATCCAATTCCATAAACACCTGTTTCAGACAGCCCCAAAAAATGTTCTATAAAAAAACGGTCTGATAAGTTTAAAACAATTATAGAAAAGTCAAACATTAGAAAAGGCGCCCCAAATACAATCATTTCTTTTAACTTTATAATGTCAAATTTCCCCTTTAAAAGTTTTTCTTTTTTTAAATACCTTAGTGAGATTACGTTAATGAAAACTATAGCTATGACTAATGCGCCTACCCTTCCTTTCCAATTATAAAATAGAACAACTACAAAAAAAAGAGTTAGTAATATTTCTAGACCAAATTTACTTAATGACGTAATTGCGTAATTTAAAGCCTGGCGCTTATAGACCATTAATGATAGAATAAGCTCATAAAAAAGAAGCCCAACTGATATTATAGGAATGAATAAAGCTATTTTTTTTGGAACACCAAAAAAATCATCAAAGAATAAAAGGCTAATAACTACAAAAATTGAAACTATAAAACAATTAAGTAATATTAAAATATAATATGTTTTAAAGTATGATGATAAAGTAAAGTTATCTTTTTTAAATATTTTAGTCATTAATATACTTGTTATGCCTAAAGAGATTAGTATAGAAATAAAACGAGTAGATGCATTAAAAAGAGAGAGAACACCGTAGTCTTCTTTTGATAAATATTTAGTGAGAACAGGTAAAAGCAAAAAAGAGATTCCACTTGTAATTATACTTACACCGGCAAAGACAGAAACTGATTTATAAACTTTCAATATTACTAATCTAAATAAATAAAATCATTTAATTTTTAACATGATTATATATATTCATATTTATGAAAAAACATTTTAAAAACCTGGCACTTTTTTTTCTATCGATTCTAGGGTTGTTATTCCTTTCAAAAGAATTTCGGATATATTTTACACGCCCATTAAGAGTCGAAAATTTAAAAACTGTTAATTCCCTTAATATACCCGAGATGGAATTCCAAATACCAAAAAAAGTTCAACAAAAATTTGATTTAATATATAGAAAATATGACACCGACTATTCTTCAAAAAAGTATAAATCGTTTGTGAAATACTTAAATAAGAATAATACATGGGAAAAAGCAAAACTAACATATCTTAATAAAACCTATCATGTCTTAGTTAAATTACATGGGAAAACACCTTCTCAACACTTTGAAAATGACTATTATTCGTTGGGGATTAAAATGCTTGGTGACGAAAAAATTAATGATGTTTCCAGGTTTAATTTAATTGTATATTGGAGAAATAGATATAAACCTGATTTAATAAAGTTTCTTGCAAAAAAAATGAATCTCAACTTTAAAGAAAATATTTTAACAAAAATCAAAATTAATAATAAACGTGAAAAATTGTATTATTTTGAATTTCGATTAAATCAAGAATATTTAAAAAAAACAAATAAAAACGACTTTATTAGGCTTAAGGGCAAAAATGACCATTCATTAATTTATTCTTCAGGCGATATAGAGACTTACAAGCCAAGATTAAAAAAAGCAATTAATAAAATTGACACTAACGATTCTATAAAAAACATAATTTACAATGAATATTTAAGCTTAAGCAAGTCAATACATGACAAGGATTTAGAGAAGGTGTTAACACACTTTGATGTCGATTATCTATCTAGAGTACAAGCATTTAGATATTTATATTCAGATAATGGACATGGGTTTTACGGCGGGAACCTTTTAATGGTTTTTAACACCTCAAATCTAAAATTTTACCCAATACTTCATAGGGACAATTCACCTCGCTTTAAAAAACAAAAAATTAGTGGTCAATTTAATGGCTCTGACTTAATTGGGAATGCTGGACCTCTATTCAATACGTTGTCAAAATCAAAGATATTATCAGAAAAAACAAAAAATTATTTAACTAAACTTTTATTACAAAGCAACATCAATGAACACAGCATGGACTCGATTATTAAACACCATAACACATATTACTATTCAAGCACATTTAAGCAGCTAATTTATGGACAATCAAGCAATCCATACACTATGCATATGAAAAACTTAATTTCATCGCTAAGCCAACCTGTTACCCATAAATGAACAAGCCTATATAGAAGACAGCAATTGATCTTTTTATTATAATAAAGACTTAAAAACTGACTTTTTTCGAGCTATATAAATAAAAGAAAAAAAGAAAGGCATTAAAGGAATTTTATATCTCACCAAAGCTCCAAAGTTGGTGCCAGCAATACCAACTCCAAACGCAAAAATTAAAGAAAAAACCAAACAGTAAGTTAAAAAAGGGTCGTTAAAGGCGATTTTAAAAAACTTTAATGGACCTATTCGTGTGAGTGAGTAAAGAACAAAAAGTATCAAAATAGTATTTTCAGTGGCAGAAATAACCATAGTTGGGCTCCCAATTTCCCAAGGTAAAGGTCTGAAAAGAGCTGTAAAAGTAGCTAACGGAGCAGAACTCAATAGGCCGCTAACAGACCCATCTATTCGGGCCAATTTATAATTGTTTTTTCCATAATGCCTTTCATTAAGAAGATCGTCTTGCGTGATTTGTGCTTTTAGAATAATAGAATCAATGCTTCCATACCGCCCCATTGATGAAGAAAAGCCATTAAATAATATCGTCCCAAGAAATATCCCGCTCAAAACCATAAGCGGAAAAACCAATATTCGAACAAGCTGGCTGTTAAAATTTTTCATATAAAAGTTATTAAGCCAAAACAAAACTCCAGGTATTAATGAAATTACGATGTATGGTTTACAATTTAGCATCATAAGAGTATTGAGAAATAAAAACATACCGTTCCAAAACATTTTTTTTCGAGCAACAAACACATTATAAAAACTATAAGAAAACCAACACACCGCACCAAGCATATAGCTGTCTTTCATAACCCCCCCCCCCCAAAAAACTAAAGACGGCATAAACAATAATAGATAAGCAAATATTTTAGAATTTCCCGGATAAATTATATTAAGGAGTCTATAAAACTTCCATATACCCACATAAGAAAAAACAGCAGTTAGGAAACTAGTAATCAAAAAACTTTTAGAACCTAAAATATAGAGTGGAGCAGATAGCCTACAGACTAAAAATGTGTTTTTATCTGCAAAGTAATGGGTATGAGGAAATCCAGTTTCGTAATTAAAACTAGTGTAGGAATTTTCATAACTATTTGTGTCAAATAAAACAGCAAAACCTTTTGAAAAGTCCTGTAAAAGTAAATTTCCAAGACATTTGGCCCCTCTGAAATATGCAAGAGTATCCCCACCACCATAGTAAAATAAGTAGACAGAAACAAACGTACTAACTCCAAGGATTTTAAACCAAAGGCCCCTTACAAAATATTTGTATTCAGGAAATTGTTTAATGTTTTTTGACTTTATTAAATGGGCTAGACCGAAAATAACTGTCAGGTATATAGGAACTAATATTAAATCATTAATAGAAACCAAACGCTTTGTTTTTCAAAGTTCTTTGCGAGCTAATTTAAAACATTTTTGGCAATTGAGATAATTTCATATTATTTATCTTGATTCTAAGAGCAGAAACTATGAATTTTAGGACAATATTAAGTATTGACTTTTCTATTTGGGATTCATAAAGAATTAAGCCTTAACACAGCCAATAATTTATTCATGATGATACTTTTCCCCTTTTAGAATTGTAAACGCTCTGTATAACTGCTCTTTAAAAATTAGCCTTATCATCTGATGAGAAAAAGTCATTTTAGAAAGACTTAGTCTTGAATCTGCTCTCTTATAAATCTCTTCACTAAACCCAAAAGCCCCTCCGACAACAAAAACTAACCTATTGGAGCTATAAAGTAATTTTTGGTTTAAATAATTGGAGAAATCAATAGACGAAAAACTTTTCCCTTCTTCATCTAAAAGAATTACCTGATCATTTTGGTCAATACTTTTTAATATCAGCTTACCTTCTTTTATTTTGTAGTAATTATGAGATAATTTTCCTCTATTTTTAATTTGAGGAATTATTAATTCTTCAAATTTACAGTAATGCTTGAGACGTTCTTTATAATCACTTTCCCCCGATTTTAAATAGTCAGCATTTGTTTTGCCAACAACTATCAATCTAATTTTCATAAAATCTTTAATTTTTAATCAAAAAACAGCTAAAATCATCAAAAAATTACTTTTTTTAGAAAAAAATCAATTAAAAAGCATTAAAATCGTCATTTTTTAAACAAAATGAAGAAATTAAACGCATTGGTAATCGGAGCCACAGGTGCTACAGGAAGAGAACTAGTAAAATTATTACTTAATGACAAAGAGGTTGAAAAAACAACAATTTTTGTAAGAAATTCTCCAGTTATTGATCATGAAAAACTAAAAACTTATGTAATAGATTTTAATGAAATTGAAAATCACAAAGATTTAATTAAAGGAGATGTTTTATTTTCAGCATTAGGAACCACTAAAAAAGATGCAGGGGGGAAGAAAGAACAATATTTAGTGGATTATACCTTCCAACATGAATTTGCTAAAATAGCAGCGATAAATGGAGTTGAGAATTATTCCTTAGTTTCTTCAACTGGTGCCAATGCAAAATCCTCTTTTTTCTACACTAAAACAAAAGGGGCACTTGAAGAAGCTGTAAAAAAACTAAATTTCCGAAAAATTGACATATTTCAACCACCAATGTTAATTAGACAGTCAGACTTAATGAGGGCAGGGGAGAAAAGTGCGATTAAAATTTTAAATAAACTTAACAAAATAGGAATTCTAAAATCTCAAAAACCTTTATCTGTTAAGTCACTAGCAGAGAAAATGTTGAAAGTTGCAAAAACTCCATCCAAAGAGAAAGTTTCTACCTATCTTCCGAAAGACCTACTTATATAACAATATGAAAATCACGCTATTTATATTTCTAGTTTTTTTAAGCCTTGCGAATTTCCATTCTCAAGACACAATAGCTTCAAAAAAACCGAAATTAAAAAACAATACTTTCGAAGTTAATTTAACTCAAAACACCGCCAGTCTTTTCACACCCTCATTTAGTAATATTCACCCAGGAATTAACACAATATTTAGCAGGCCTTGGAACAAAGATGAAAAACTACAATTAAAACAAGATTTTATAGCTGGATTTTTCTACCACAAAAGCTTTCAAAGTGTTGTTCAATTATATTCAGAACTTAATTTTAAAATTAAAATTTTAGATAAATTTTATCTAAGTCCATTAATTATTGGAGGAGGATATTATCTGTCTTTTTTAAACATGCAAAGTTTTAATTGGGACGGTAACCAGTATGTTTCTAGAGCATTCACAATGAAAA
>MDTG01388805.1_pt1 | contig 10513 bp, 12 predicted proteins | sample 811421 | NCBI WGS metagenome assembly MDTG01 (sample SAMN05326645, study PRJNA326480) | marine metagenome | isolation source: seawater | place: Pacific Ocean: South East | collected 2011
ATATACCTATTGAAAGTTTCAAAATATTTCACACCGATACAGTTGTTTCTGATAATGAAACACCCTTAACTGCAGTAAAGACTTCTAAAAATAGCAGCATGTGGAACAGTGTTTACTCTCAAGTTAAATCGGAAAGTGACATATCTCTTTCTGCAGGAAATACGGGAGTCCTGTTAGTTATTTCAAGAATGATACTAAAGACAATAAAGGGTGTGAGCAAACCTGCATTAGCAGGTCTATGGCCGAACTACAGAGGCATGAACATCGTTTTAGATTTAGGAGCAAATATTGAATGTGATGAAAATAATTTGATTGAGTTTGCAGAAATGGGTTCAGCTCTCCATAAATCTTTATTCCCAAATGAAAAAAGTAAAGTTGCTTTACTAAATGTTGGTTCTGAGGAAATTAAAGGTACAGAAACTATAAAAAAAGCTTACATTAAACTAAAAGAAATAAATCAGAGTGGTGACTTTGATTTTAATGGGTATATAGAAGGGAATAAAATTCCACTTGGCGAAAGCAACATTATAATTACAGACGGGTTTACAGGCAATATAGCTTTGAAAACGGCTGAAGGAACTGCAAAGTTTATAACCGATAACTTAAAATCTTCATTGAAAGAAAATATTATTTCTAAATTCTCACTATTATTTTCATATTTTAGTTTAAAACGATTTAAAGAAAAACTTGACCCAAGGAAGTTTAATGGTGCAATTTTTTTAGGTTTGAATGGCCCTGTTGTTAAAAGTCATGGCTCAACAGACTCAATTGGATTTTATCATTCAATTGAATTATGTTATAATATTGTTAAAGGTAATTTAATGAGTCAAATTAAAGATAATTTAAGTCATCTTAATGACAGCAAAAATTAAAAAAAGTTTAACCAAAAAAGAAATTGTAAATAGCATTAGATCTACAATAGGTTTCTCTACATTACACATCGAAAATATTACAGATGATATTATAGACTCATTAATTGATATCCTCATGGTTAAAAAAAAAGTAACTATTAAAAATTTTGGTTCATTTAGTATTATTTTTAAAAAACAAAGAGAAGGTAGAAACCCAAAAACTAAGGAAAAATTTGTCATTTCTTCAAGAAACTCAGTAAGCTTTAAATCTTCAAATTATTTAAAAAAAAGAATTGTTGAATTGTAAGATGGTAAAAAATTTTCTAGATATCACTGAGTTATCCAAAAAATTGGATTTAACAAATAAAAAAACAGGCAAACCAGCCAACTATATTTTAAGATTTTGGGAAAAAGAATTTAGAGACATTAAACCTACAATTTTAAAGGGTAACAGACGTTATTATGATAAAAAACAAGTAGAAAAAATTAAATACATTAAATATTTATTAAAAGATAAGGGCCTTACTATAAAAGGAGCAAAAAAAGTTTTAAAAGATAAAAAAAATATTGACGTTCATAATAAAAATAATGTAGAAAACGATTATTTAAAAAAGAACATTAGAAATAAATCGAAAAATATTTTAAATAAACTAAAAGAACTTAAAAATTATGGCTAAAAAAACACATTTAAAAGTAAGAATGGTACCAGAGAGTAAACCTGATAGTGCTTTCGTTTATTACGCTAAAAAGCCTACAAAGGGTGAAAAAGCAAAAATAAAGTTAAAAATAAAAAAATATAATCCTAATACAAGAAAACATGAGTTCTTTGTAGAAAAAAAATTACCTCCTCATAGTAAATAGTTTATTTTTTAAAATTCCGAAATTCGTATTTAATGTATGCCCTTATCATTGCTTTCCAGATTTCGTGAGAAATACTTGTATCAATATTTTTCTTTTTAGATTTTTTTTTTATATTTGTTAAAATTCTTTTAATTCTCTTTCTATCAATAATTTGATTTTTAAATCTTTTCGTGAGAATAACTTGATCAACCAATAAAGTTCTTTTTTTTATAAGTAGTAAAAATTTATCATCTAGCTTATCAAGTTTTTTTCTTATATTTAATAATTTTTTATTAATCATAGCGACATTAAGATTATATGAGTTTTTATTTAATAACTATATATTTATGTAATGGAAATCAAAAAAATAAGTGATTATCAACCAATTGTTAATTGGCTTTTAACAATGATTTTTTTAGTAATTCTAATGATCATTGTTGGGGGAATTACTAGACTTACTGACTCTGGTTTATCAATAACAGAATGGGAGATCATTAAGGGAATTTTACCTCCATTATCTAAAGAGTCATGGATATTTTATTTTGATTTATATAAAAAAATACCTCAATTTGAACAAATCAATCCAACTATGACTTTAAGTGAGTTTAAAATAATTTTTTACTGGGAGTATTTTCATAGATTGTTAGGAAGGATAATTGGTTTAATGTATTTGATCCCATTGATTTATTTTTCATTTACAAAGGTTTTAAGTAAGAAATTGAGTTTTACATTATATTTTATCTTTTTATTAATTTTAATCCAAGGAGGGATTGGATGGTATATGGTTGAAAGTGGTTTAACTCAAAATACCTCTGTTAGTCATTATAGACTTTCATTACATTTATTTTTTGCTATTTTAATTTTATCTTTTTTAATATGGAATTATTTAAATTTAAAAAATAATGTACATAAAAATTTCTTTAATTTTAAAAATAAATTGGCAAAAATTTTGTTTTTACTAGTTTTAATACAAATTATTATTGGAGCTTTTGTTTCTGGTTTGGATGCTGGATTAATTTATCAGACTTGGCCAAAAATGAACAATTCATACTTCCCAGATGATATAAGTATTTTTCAATTAAACTTAATTAACATATTTAATATTCAAAGTTTTGTTCAATTTTTACATAGATCTTTGGCATATGCTATATTAATCTTTGCGCTAGTTATTGGATTAAAACTTTTTATCCAAAAGGAAAAACGATTTTTAAAAAATTATTTTATCGTTTTTTTTGTTTTATTAGCACAAGTTTTATTGGGTATTTTTACTCTTATAAGTGGTTTAAACCTTTATTTAGCTTCACTACATCAAATAACAAGCTTAATTTTAGTATTTTCCGTTCTTAATCTTAATCATAAATTGACATAAAAAAATTGACTTTTTGTTTTTTTATTAGTAGTTATCGCGTCTAAATGACTCCATTTATTAAAAAAAAAGAAGTTAAACAAAACTGGTACGTTATAAATGCAGAAAATGCTGCTGTAGGAAGGTTAGCTGCTTTTATTTCAAAAGTTCTAAGAGGAAAAAATAAATCTACTTATAATCCACATATAGATAATGGAGATTTTGTAGTAGTAACTAATATTGATAAAATAAAATTTACAGGCAAGAAATTTTCTAACAAAAAATATTACAGGCACACTGGATATCCAGGTGGTATAAAAGTGTCAACTCCATTAAGCCTATCTGAAAAAAATAAATCACAAGATATTCTTAAATTAGCTGTTAAAAGAATGTTACCAGGAGGACCTTTGGCAAAAAAACAATTAACAAAATTAAAAATCTATAAAGGTTTAGAACACCCCCATCAAAATCAAAATCCAAAATTAATAGATTTTGGTAAACTTAATAAAAAAAATATAACTAGAAATTAATGAAGCAGTCAGAAATTAACAAAGAAACAATAAAAAAAATTAAGCTTGATTTTAAAGACAGTAAATATTCAACTGGTAGAAGAAAAAAATCTATAGCAAAAGTATGGGTAAAAAAAGGTTCAGGTAAAATTTTTGTTAATGGAAAACATATGGGGGAATATTTTAAAAGGCCCGTACATCAATTAATAGTAACAAGACCTTTAGAAATTACTAATGTTTTAAATAATTATGATGTTAAGTGTTCAGTTAAAGGAGGGGGCCTATCAGGACAAGCTGGAGCTATAATTTTAGGTATTTCAAGAGCGCTCATCTCGCATGATGAAAACTTAAAAAAAGATTTAAAAAAAGACAAACTTACTACTAGAGACTCAAGAGTAGTTGAGAGAAAAAAATACGGTCATAGAAAAGCTCGAAGAAGTTTCCAATTCTCTAAAAGATAGATCATTTAAATTTAAAAATCACAATTTAGTGATATAAGTAAATAATGAGTAAAAACTGTATTAATGTAGTTGTTGCTGGAGCCACGGGATATGTTGGTTTAGATTTAGTATTTCTTTTATCAAAACATCCAAAAATTAAAATTATTAATTTGTGTGCTCAAAAAAATATTGGAAAAAAAATTAATTCATACGATGTTAGAATAAAAAAAAATCTACCCAAAATTTCAAAAATTAAGTCTGTAGACTGGAAAAAAGCCGATCTTCTTTTTTTATCATTACCTAATGGAGAGGCGCAAAAATTAATAAAGAAACTTTATACGAGGTTTACTCATTTAAAATTCATTGACCTTTCAGCAGATTTTAGAATCGAAAATGATAAAAAATATAAAGACTTTTATCATAAAAGACATATGGCAAAAAATCTTATAAAAAAGTCAATATATTCAATTTCTGAGTTAAATAAAAAAAAATTAAAAAAATATAGAATAATTGCAAATCCAGGTTGTTACCCAACTTCAATACAAATTCCTTTAATACCTCTTTTAAAGAAAAAACTTATTGATTTCAAAAATATTACTGTTGACTCAAAATCTGGATACTCTGGTGCAGGAAAAAATTATAAATCAAAATTTAAATTCAAAAACTTCTATTCATCAACATATGCATATTCAGTTAATAATCATAGACATATAGCTGAAATCGATCAAGAATTAAAAAAAATATCAAAAAATATTTTATATTCTTTTAATCCACATTTAATCCCTAGCTTCAGGGGAATACTTTCCTCAATTTATATAAATAAAAAAAAAACAATCTCTTTAAAAAAAATTGTTAAAACTTTAAATATTTTTTATAAAAAAGATCCATTTATTAAAATTAATAAGCCAAACACTCAAATGGGAACTGGAAATGTTATAAAAACAAATAATTGTGAAATATCTGTGTGTCAAACAAGAATTAAAAATAAATTAGTAATATTTTCAGCCATTGACAATTTAGTAAAAGGTGCAGCCGGTCAAGCTATTCATAATATGAATTTAATGTTTAAATTTAAAGAAACTTATGGTTTAAAATGAAATATATACTATTTCTTTTTACGTTTTTTATATTCTCGTGTGTAAAGCAACAACATAGTTTTTTCATATGCGGAGATCACAAATGTGTCAATAAAGATGAAGCCATGCAATATTTTGAAGATAATCTAACTTTAGAAGTGCAAATTATTTCCAAAAATAAAAAATCAACTTACGATTTAGTTGATTTAAATACTTCTCAGGAGAACAAAGATATTAAAGTATTTAAAAATAAAAATAAAAAAGTTATAAAAAAACTATCCAAAGAAGAAATCAAAGCAAAAAAAAATGAATTAAAAAAAAAGAAAAACAAATCAAATTTGAGTGCTAAAACGACTAAAAAGGATAACTTAATTAAGACAAAAGGAAATATCGACATAATTTCATCTTATAAAAACAATAATAACTCAATAGATATTTGTGCTAAACTTGATAAATGTGATATTGATTCAATTGCAAATTATTTAATAAAAGCTAGCAATGAAAAAAATTATCCGAATATCTCATTGAGAGAGTAATAATGAAAAAAAAAAAAATTTATAATATAGCACTAGTTGGTCTTGGGAATATCGGCTCTTATTTGTATACATTTTTAAATAAGAATAAAGAAAATATTTCTAATAAAAATAATTCTGCTTTTAAAATACTTTATGTTTCAGCAAAAAATAAAAATAAAAAAAGAAATATTAAAATCAACAAAAACCAATGGAAAAAAAATTATAATCATATCTTAAAGGATGAGAATGTTGATATCATTATTGAATTAATAGGTGGTGCAGAAGGAGCAGCTAAAAAATTAGTTTTTGGCGCACTAAACAATAAGAAACATGTTGTTACTGCAAACAAAGCTTTAATTTCAAAATATGGGGATCAATTATCAAAAATAGCTGAAAAAAATAAAGTAAACTTAGAATATGAAGCAGCTGTTTGTGGTGGAGTGCCAATTATAAGATCAATTAAAGAGGGTTTAATTGCTAATAAAATAAATAGAATTTATGGAATTTTTAATGGGACTTCAAATTATGTGTTGTCATCAATGGATACTTACAAAACTTCTTTTAAAGATACTATTAAACAAGCTATAAAACTTGGTTATGCTGAGTCTAATCCTTCATCAGATATTAATGGAGATGATGTAGCTTCTAAAGTTCAAATATTATCTTGCCTAAGTTTTAATTCATTTATAAATAAAAATATTCATATTGAAGGCATTAAAGATATTGACGAAGAAGATATAATCAATTCAAACAAACTAGGTTATAAAATAAAGTTGATGGGATTTGCAGAAATTATAAATAATAAAATTTTTCAAAGAGTACATCCAACCTTAGTGAAGAATACTTCATATATTGCAAGCGTAAATGGAGTTCTAAATGCTGTAATTGTTGATGGAAAACCCATAGGTAAAAATATAATACAAGGTGATGGTGCGGGTCCATCTGCAACAACATCTGCATTAGTATCAGATATTTCCTCAATATTAAGAGGAAATATAAAATTTCCGTTTGCCATTTCTAATAAAAAAAGAAAAAAATATTATAGCGGGGAAATATCAGACTTATTCTTTTCTTCTTATATTAGACTTAATGTAAAAGATAAGTATGGTGTCTTATCCGATGTTACTAAAATATTTTCAAAAAATAAGGTTTCTATAAAAAGAGTAATTCAAAGTCCTGATAAAAATAAAAAAAGATCATCTATTGTAATAATTACTCACAGATCAAAAGAAAATTTTATTCAAAAAACATTGAAAACCTTAACCAAAAAGTCTTATATAATTCAAAAACCTAAATTATTAAGAATCGAAAATGGTTAATGTCTATAAATAAAGATTATTTTGAAAAATTTATCAGAACAACTGAAAAAGCTGCTATAGGAGCTTATCCGTTTATTGGTAAAGGCGACAAAAATGCTGCAGACAAGGGATCTGTAGACATGATGAGAAATGAGCTAAATATAATTGAAATGAGCGGTGAAGTAGTTATTGGTGAGGGAGAAATGGATGAGGCACCAATGCTTTATATAGGTGAAAAAGTTGGGACTCAAAAAGGACAAAAATTAGATATCGCTTTAGATCCATTGGAAGGAACAAATTTTGTTGCTAAAAATTTACCGAATGCGTTTTCAATGCTAGCGGTTTGTGAAAAAGGTAATTTATTTTCTGCTCCAGATACCTATATGGAAAAAATAGCAATCGGACAAAATCTTCCAAAAAATCTTCTTGACTTAGACAATGGCGTAGAAAAAAACATAAAGTTGTTATCTGAAGCCAAAAAAAAAAATATTGATCAATTAACAGCTTGTGTTTTAGATAGATCAAGACACGATAAAATAATTAAAAGTCTAAAAAATCTTAATGTTAAAATCAAATTTATATCTGACGGTGATGTATCTGGCGCAATTTCAGTCGTTGATCCTAAAACAAATATAGATATTTACTTAGGTATAGGTGGAGGGCCTGAAGGAGTGTTAGCAGCGGCAGCACTTTCATGCTTAGGAGGACAAATACAAACACGTTTAGTTTTAGAGGATCAGCAAATAAAAAGGGCCAAAACTATGGGCATAAAAAACGTTAAAAAAAAATACAACATTGACGATATGATAAAGGGCGATGTAATGTTTTTTGCTTCTGCCATTACAAATGGTGAAATTGTTGATGGCATTAAAGATTTAGGTGATAAATTTGAAGTTTCAACGTTTGCACTTCATAAAGATTTAAAAATTTTTAAAAAAACTAAGAATTATCATCAGAAATAATGAACGAATTATCTATCTCTGGAAAAAAGTGGATATATAAAAAATTTGACAATTCATATATAAACTTTTTGAAAGAAAATTATTTACTGGATGAAATAACAGCTAAACTTTTGTCTATAAGAAATATTAAAAGTGAGTATATTGAAACTTTTTTAAAACCGTCTATTAAAAATCAAATACCCAATCCTAATGTTTTAAAGGATATGGAAAGAACAACCACTAGATTATTAAAATCAATAAGAGAAAGAGAAAAAATAGGAATATTTGGGGATTATGATGTAGACGGAGCAAGCTCAACTGCTTTAATTGGAAATTATTTTAAAATGATTAAACAAAATTTTGAAGTTTACATACCTGATAGAAAATCCGAGGGATATGGACCATCAGTAAAAAGTTTTCAAAAATTAATTGAAAAAGAAGTTAAATTAATAATCACAGTTGATTGTGGAACAATGTCTTTTGAAGCGATTAACTTTGCAAATAAAAATAATGTCGATGTAATAGTTTTAGATCACCATCAAAGTGAAGTTAATTTACCAAAAGCTCATTCAATTGTTAACCCAAATAGATTAGATGACAAATCAAATTTAAATTATTTATGTGCAGCAGGAGTATGTTTTATGACTTTAATTTCTGTCAATTCGTGTTTAAGAAAAATAAATTGGTTTGAAATAAATAAGTTTAATGAACCTAATTTAATTAATTTTTTAGACTTAGTTTCGTTAGGCACAATTTGTGATGTAGTTCCATTAATTGGTTTAAATAGAGCTTTAGTAAAACAAGGTTTAAAGATAGTCAATTTAAAAAAAAATTTAGGTTTGAAAACTCTAATTGATGTATGTAAGATTGAAAATAAAACATCAACTTATCATTTGGGTTATGTTATAGGACCGAGAATAAATGCTGGAGGGAGAGTAGGTAAATGCTCTCTTGGCGCAAATTTATTATTAGACAATAATCCAAAAAAAACTTTTCAAATAGCTACAGAACTTGAAAAATTTAATTTAGAAAGAAAGAAACTTGAGAAAAATCTTTTAAATGTTGTGTTAAATACTGTTAATAAGAACCTTAATGACCCTGTGCTAGTTTTATCTGGGAATAATTGGCATGAAGGAGTGATCGGAATAATAGCTTCACGTATAAAAGAAAAATTCAACAAACCCACCATCATTATTTCAATTAACAACAAAATTGGAAAAGCTTCTGCAAGATCTATTATAGGTTTTGATATTGGAGCTAGCATTTTGGCAGCTATTCAAAAAAAGATATTAATTAAAGGTGGAGGACATAAAATGGCTGGTGGATTTTCCATTGCTGAAGATAAAATAGAAAAGTTTAAAGAATTTATAATAAAAAAATTTAAAACTAAAATTGAAAACAAAAATGATGAACAAAGTATTTATTTAGATAGTCAGATTAATGCATCAGCTATTAACTTTGATTTTTATCAAAAAATTGAAAAATTATCACCTTTTGGGTCTGGAAATCCTGAGCCCAAGTTTTTACTTGAAAATATGAAAGTAATAAAATCATTTGTAGTTGGAGAAACCCATATAAAGTCAATTTTAGCTTCAAAAGAAGGATTAACAATTAAAACTATTTCTTTTAATTCTTATGACACCGATCTTGGTCAATTTTTGCTAAAAGATAAGAATAATACCTTTAATATTGTTGGAAAATTGAGTCTAAATGAATGGAAAGGTGAAAAAAATGTAGAGTTTATTATTGACGATATTTCTGTTAATAAGATTCTAAAAAATTAGGTCCCATCGTCTATCGGTTAGGACACATGGTTTTCATCCATGAAAGAGGGGTTCGATTCCCCTTGGGACCGCCAACTTGAAAATTTAAATTTTTAAATATAATCTATCAATATGTACGATAAATTTGGTCAGCATATAAATGGTAAATGGGTAAAATCATCTGGCAATGAAACTTATGAAGTTATCAATCCAGCAAATGAGGAGTTAATTGGCAAAGCTTCAAAAGCAAACAAAAGAGATATTGAGCTAGCCCTTGAATCTTCTAAAAAAGGTTTTGAGATATGGAAAAATACGTCACCTTGGGAAAGATCAAAAGTCATTAGAAGAATTTCTGAGATTATAAGAAAAAAAAAAGATATACTTGCAAAATGGTTGACACTTGAAGTAGGAAAACCTTTAAAAGAAAGTTTAGGAGAAGCAGCAGGAGCTGCAGAAATATTTGAATGGAGTTCAGAAGAAGCTAAAAGAATTTATGGTGAAACTTTACAAGGTCGGCTTCCAGAAACAAGAATACATGTCTATTATCAGCCAGTAGGTGTAGTTGCGGCTCTTGTCCCTTGGAATTTCCCAATAACTCTTGCCTCAAGAAAAATATCAACAGCTTTATCAGCAGGATGTTCTGTAATTGTTAAACCAGACGTAATCACTCCTGGATCAGTAATGGAATTAGTGGATATTTGCAATGAAGCTGGAGTTCCTCCTGGTGTAGTTAATCTTTTGTCTGGAGACCCTCCTTTTATTTCTGATGAATTGTTATCTTCCGATATAATTAAAAAAGTATCTATTACAGGTTCAACTAGAGTTGGAAAGTTAATATTAAAAAAAGCTGCTGAAAAAGTTCAGAGAGTAACAATGGAATTAAGCGGGCATTCTCCTTTTATAGTTTTTGATGACGTTGATTTAGAAAAAGTTAC
>MDTG01063541.1_pt1 | contig 10512 bp, 8 predicted proteins | sample 811421 | NCBI WGS metagenome assembly MDTG01 (sample SAMN05326645, study PRJNA326480) | marine metagenome | isolation source: seawater | place: Pacific Ocean: South East | collected 2011
ACCACGTTGATAGGCTGGATGTGGAAGCACAGCAATGTGTGTAGCTGACCAGTACTAATAGCTCAATTGGCTTGATTTATGCACTGAAAAAAATTTTTATGATTTTAAATATAGTTTTTAAAATTAATTTATTATCTTATTTTATTGATATTCAGAATCTTAATAATTACTTATATTATTAAAAATAATTTCAAAAATTTAAAACTTTATTTGCTTTTGAATTTACATGTATGTTTAAAAATTTCTCTAAGCAGCTCACTTATTTATTTAGATATGTGATAATTGTTGTTATTCTTTTTGAAATTTTTTCATTATTAATATTTGGAGTTTTGAAATCATTCAATATTGTTTTTAATCATAATTTTAAAAGCACAAAATCGAGTGAAGAACTGCTACCACACCCTATTTTTAATAAATTATCTGACAATTTTTTATTTGATCCTAATACAGTTATTTTTCCTTCAAAAGATAGATATGGAAATAAATTTAAGTTAATAAAAAAAAAAGATAATAAATCTAAAAATATAGTGTTTTTAGGTGGGTCTACTGTTGAAGGCGATGGTGTAGAAACAGTAGGTGACACAATACCAGGATTTTTTGGTAAAATTTTAATTAATAGGTGTGATCAAAAATATAATGTTTACAACTATGGAATATCTGGCTTTACAAGCAAACAAGAATTTATAACATTATCTACAAAGATTGTTCCCTACAATGATATTGATTACATTATATCTTTAAATGGAGTTAATGACTTTGGGGGAAATTTAGGTTCTAGAAAACACAAGTCAAAAAATTTATATTTTCAATTCTTTGACTCGAGAGAAATAAGACTTTATAATTGGGTGAATAAAAACTTTTCAGAAAAAATAGTTACATTTTTGATTAATAGAACTTTTACGGGTAATTTAATTTTTGATTTAATTAAAAATTATATTGATGAGGAAATCCCTTATAAATTAAACGGTGAGAGTTTTCAAAATCTAAAATCGTATAACAGTATATCTTTAAAAAAATTATCTTATTATTCAAATGCATCATTTATATTATCTGAAAAAAATGAGATAAAATATTTCCATTTTTTGCAACCAGCATTATTTTATAAAAATAATCCTACAAAAGACGAGTCTAACACCTTGAATGGAGTTAAAGATACTTATGGTTACGGAAAAAGACCAAATTTTATCTTTAATAAAAACTTTTGGAGTGCCTTTAAAAGTTTTTATACAGATGTAAGACCAAATTTGAAGAATTTTGAATTTAGTTATGATATTTCTAAATTATTTGAAAATTCTTCTGATAAAGATTTTGTTGACCATGTTCATTATTCGAAGATTGGAAACAAAAAGATTGCAATTACAATTTTTGATAAGTTAGAAAAGGATATGATATGTACAAAAAATTAATAGGAGTGTTTGTTATATTATTATTAATATTTTTTATATATATTAAATTTTTTTCGTCTCAAAACATAAGAAATAAAATTGCAAGTTTACTGATTTTTAAAAGATTAGATAAAATTGAAAATGAATTACACGAAACAAGAAAAAATCTAAAAAATTTAAAACAGATTTTACAAACTTTAGAAGATGGTCTTTTATTTGATAAAAAAACTTTTGAAACAATTGAATTTGGAAATTTAGTAAAAAAAAGTTTTTTGATTGATGACAAATTTCCTGAACAGTTTAAAACATATACTTCTAGATGGAATTTTATTGAGCAGTTAGAAAATCATGTAATTATAACATATCATCACGGAAAAAATTATTTCTTTGATGTTAAAGATCTTGAAGATGAAAAGTTAAACTTAATTAAAATAAATTCTAATTTAGAAGCATTTATATCAAATAAATATGAAAATGCTTTGATCGGTGTCAGAGATACATTCATTCATTCTGATGGATGGTTTTATGTTTCATTGCTTAAAGAGTTTCAAGAAGACTGTAATGGTTTCATAATTGTTAGGTCAAAAATTAATTTTGAAAAAATGAATTTTGAATTGTTCTATGAACAACCAAATGATTGTGATAGCAGAAGTTACTTAGATGGGAATGATTGGCATGCTGGAGGAGCCATAGGTGCCAATTGGAACAACGAATTAATTTTATCTATAGGTGACTTTAGTACGTTAAAAGATGCGCAAGAAAATAAAAATTTATTAGGAAAAGTAATTGAAATATCTAAATCAAATAAAAATACTTCTTCAGTTGCTTTAGGTTTAAGAAATCCTAGTAGTCTAATTTTATATAAAGATGATATTTTTATAACAGATATTGGACCCAAATCTGGAGATGAAATTAATCATATTAATAAAAATGATAAGTTACCGGTAAATTTTGGATGGCCATATTCAACTTATGGTGAGCATGATTTTGAAGTTGATTTTAGTTATAGTAAATCACATAAAGATAAGGGTTACAAAGAACCCTTGGCGTATGGAACTCAGAACTCTTCTTTTACACCTTCAAATATAATATTTTTTGAGAGTAAAAAAACACAATTTGAATATTTAATGTTATCAACATTAAAAGAAAGAGGTTTGTTTTTATTTAAGGTTAATAGAGATGAGAACAAAAAGTTAAAAAATATAAAATTCTTAGAGAAAATTTTATTCAAAAATAGAATAAGAGATATGAAGTTAGTTGAAAATAAATTATTTCTTATTATGGAAGACCCTGTTGAATTAAGTGTTATAAATCTTTCTCAAAACTAATAACAAATTTTTTATTAAAAAATTAATTTGAGTTTATATTTTATAAAGATTTATATTAAAGTTTTTATGCCATCCTAAATTTTGAAATATTACTTCTTCCTGAAAAATATCTTCAAATTCGGGATTAGAAAAGATATAAAAAACTTCACAATTTCTTGTTTTTGGTATCTCTCTAATTTTATTTAAATTCTCCTCCGTAATTTTTTTTGAAAAACTATTTTTATTATGAATAATTAAAGTAGTTTCGTTTTCAATTAAATTAAAGTTAATATCCTCAACTTTAATATTCTCAAAACTAGTATTTATTTTTTTTTGGTTGATATAAATTTTTTTTAAATTTTCATCAAAAGTATTTTTAAAAGCTGGATCAAGCTCAACACCAATGAGCTTTACATTTTCTACTGATGACTTGATTAATATTTTTCCAAGAATAATTAATGGCTTCCCAAAGCCTGTTCCCAAATCATAAATGATTACATTTTTATATTTTATTTTATTCTTTAAAAATAGAGCAGTTTTTTTTAAAGGTGAATTGTAGGTTGGTTGGTAATGTTTATGCGAATTAATATCAAAGTTATTTACCTCATATTTTGAAGGGTCCTTAATACCCATCGTTTTTACACCGTTGAATAAGTCAAATAAAATACACTCAACTATTTCATCATAATATCTTCTTAAACCTTTAAAGAGGCCATGAAATTCAATAAACTTTATTAGCATTTTTTCTTTTTTATAAATTAAATAACTAAAATCAATAAATTTTTAGAAAATTTAAAAATCTTTTTGATTTTTCAAATATATATCAAAAACATTATATATTAGACTTAGGAATTTTTAGTTTATTAATTTTATTTAATAAAATTTAAGTATAACTTTTTATTTTCTTTAAATCAATTTTCATTACTCTGAGATTTTTGAATTGATTTCATTTAAAATTAATGATCTCAATTCATCAAATTTCATAAAATTTCTTCCAATACTTGAAGATTTAAAATTTATTATTGTGTTACTATTTAAAATACTTTTGGTAAGAATTGGATAAGAGATTTTATTATTATCTAACTTACATTTAAAATTAATTTTAGATATATTAATTTCTTCTCCCCAATCATCAGATATGGATGCAAATGTTTCTATTTGAATATATCTTTCATTATCCTTATTCACAATTTCACCAAGTTTATCAAGTTCGCATCCTTTACTATTAGGATTGAAATTTTTTGATTTAGAACTAAAAAAATTTATTCCATAAATTTGATTATTTGAATTTCTAACAACGCTGAGTCTACCTGTGAAGTTAGAGGGTGAATGATTTATTATTAGTTTATTTTCTAGGTTATCTAATATATTTCTTTGATTTATAAAATATCTATTATGATAATTAACTATAATTACTTTATATTTTTTTAATATATTTTTTGTAATTTTAAAATTTTTGATTAAGTCTATATTATCATAACCATAGTATTTAAAATAAGTTATAAGCGGTTTTAAATTTTTTTGTAAAAGTTTTTCTTTATCATTAAAGAACAAACCCCTGTGAATTGGAGCCTCATTTAAATTTACAAAATAAGAGGATTTTTCTGATCTTTTGTCTTTTATATAATTATTAAAATTTTCAAAATTATAATAATTAAAAAATTCAGCAGCAGGAAAAATAATTGCTATATTTTTATTTTTTTTTGAATTTTTTTTCTTAACATTATTGAAATAAAAACTGTAGTACTCATGTGTATTAAAATAATTTACATTATTTTCAGCGTAATGACTTAGGTTGAAAAAGTTCCATTCAAATATTCTTTTTAGACTTTTTGTAATAAATTTTTCTGTTATTGTTAAATTATTATTAGCTCTTATTTCTCCATAATAAATTAAATTATCGTTTCGATTTAAATCACATTTATATTGAATTTCTTTAAGTTTAATTTTAATTATTTCATTATTAAAATTTTTTAAATTTAAATCATTACATAATGAAAAATCTCCAAATTCATCTTTCAACTCATTAACATTAATTTGGTAAATTTTAATGTTCACATCTGATCTATTAAAGTTTTTTAGATAAATAAAAATTTCATCATTTTCTGTTAATTCAAAAATATTCTGAGCATTTGATAAAACTTTAATTTTTTGATTATTTATTATTTTAAAATTTTCAAATAATTTCCCAATTAATTGAAAATTATTTTTTAAATATAAAAAAAATGAAATTACTAATACTAATAATATTAACAGAAATTTATTTTTAAATAATGTTATTTTCAATTTATCCATTTTAATTAATTTATGTCTAAAAAATTTAAAAGCTTATTTTTAATTTTTTTTGTTTTTGTAAAAGAATATCCTAAAGACTCTACATTAAATCTAATAATGCTTAGTTTATTAATTTTGTTAAATGAGATTGCAGAATATAAATTGTCATTATCTTTACATTTAAAATAAAAAGGCCAATCATCATTCTTTTTGAGCCTTTTAACAGTATAACCTTCTGCTTCTATATAACGCTCATTTGTAAAATTTATGTTTTTGTATTCACATAGTCCTTTTATTTCAAATAGTTCTTTTTTTAATGGATGATCGAAATCTAATTTATATTCAAAATACGAAGTACCTCTTTTATTTTTTTTAAAAAAATGTTCTCTCGTAAAGCTATTTGGATCATGAATTAATAACCTTTTTTCTTCATTCGAATTTATTAAGAGTTCTTTCATCTTTTTGTATTTGGAAAGTGGAAAATATTCAGAATGATTTGGAAAAATTATTATTTTGTATTTTGACCATGTCCTAATATTATTTTCAAAATTATAATCATAATCAATATCTAATTTAATACCTAAATCTTCATAACTTTTTATTATTTCTGAATTTTTTTCTAATAACTTCATTTTTTCAACCTTGTGTGATTTAAGATGAATTGGAGCCTCATTTGCAAATTTCACAAAAGGTAAATCGTAAGGTCTTGATCTATCTAAATAATTGTTAACATAATCTAAATTGCTAAAATAATTTGGAAAAGATGACGTAGGAAATATAACCAAAGCCTCATTTTTTTTTTCTAGCTTTTTTTCAAGATTAAAATAAAAAGTATATATTTTATCTTCTTCAATAAATCTTATATCTTGGGAATTTGTTGAATAGGATAACATTTTTTTAAAAATTTTAATTAATAATTTTTCAAATAAACCTAAATCATAACTTAAGCTAATTTCACCCACATACATGAAGCTTTTATATTTTAAGCATTCTTGCCCTATTAAATCTGATGGTACAAATTTCAACATATAGTTTTTTTTACCTACCAAAGGAATTGAATTACATTTCTGCTCTATATGTTTCTTAGGATTTTTATTTGAAAAACCGTATATAGATAAATTAGTTTTTTTTCCCTTAAAATTTTTAAGATAAATATAAATTTGAGAATTTTTTTTTAACTCAAATATATTATCAGAAGTTGTGAGAATTTTTAGAGCCGAATTATCAATTATTTTTTTATTTGTAAAAATATTTTTAAATATTGTTGAAGAAATACTGTCTTTAAATAAAATTAAGAGTAATATTATAATAAAACCAAAAAAAATAATTTTTGATAGTTTATTTTTTAAGAAGTAATTTAATTTCATTAATTATTATTAAATAGTATTTTATGATTAAACAAGCTGTAATTTTAGTTGGAGGAAAAGGGACCAGGCTTAAAAATCTTACCAAAAAACTACCCAAGCCACTAATTGAAATTAATAATTGTTCATTTTTAGATTTAATTTTAAAAAAATTAAGTAGCTATTACTTTAAAGATATTTATCTCTTAGCGGGTTTTAAGGGTGAACTAATAAAAAGAAAATATCATAATAAAAAAATTTTGTTTACAACTATTAAAGTAATAATTGAAAAAAAACCTCTTGGTACAGGTGGGTCTTTGAGCCAACTTAAAAATGTAATTAACTCTAACTTTCTGCTATTAAACGGAGATAGTTATTTCGATATTGATTTGGATAATTTTGCTAAAAAAAGTCTTCCTTTGTTAAAAAAAAATCTTTTATGTTCAATGGCTTTAACCAAAAATAACAATTATCTATCAAACAAAAAGCTTAGTAATTTAAAAATATCTAAATCAAAAATTGTATCTTTTAGCAAAAAAAAAGGACTTATGAATTCAGGTGTTTACATATTAAACAAAAAAATTATCAAAACGATACCAAAAAAATATTTATCACTTGAAGAAGAAGTTATCTCTCAAATGGTATTAAAAAAACAAGTTTGTGGGTATTTCTTTAACAATTATTTTATAGATATTGGCACTAAAAAAAACCTGATTGCATATCGTCTTAAAATAAAAGGTAATAAAAAAAATCAAAAATGTGTATTTTTAGACCGTGATGGTGTTATTAATAAATTAAATGGATATGTAACTAATACAGAACAGTTTAAAATTTTACCCGGTGTATTCTCAGCAATAAAATACTTAAATAATAAAAAAATACTTGTAATAATTGTTACAAACCAATCTGCAATTGGAAGGGGATTGATTTCAGAAAAAAAACTAAATGATATTCATTCAAAATTTTGTGCTGATATGCGTAAAAAAAATAAAGCTTATATAAACGACATATATTATTGCCCGTTTATCAAAAATGCTAAAGTGCCTAAATATAATAAAGATTCTAAATTTAGAAAACCTAAACCAGGAATGCTAATTAAGGCTATGAAAGATTGGAATTTACTTCAAAAAAATTGTTTATTTATTGGTGATCAAATTACAGATAAAATAGCCGCAAAAAAAGCAGGAATACAATTTCAATATTATAAAGATAAGAATTTATACAGTTTAATTAGTAAATTCTATTAATTGAGATTAATATTTTCTTTAATAATGTTTTTGATAAAAAAATTTAATTGCCTTGATTTTCCAAAACTTCTTCCTGCTGTTGAATTATTAAATTCAACTAGTGTAAGGTTGCCACTTTTTTTCACATAGATTAGTGGATATGTTTTTTTATAACTATCATTATTACAACTATATGAAAAAAAAGAGTTTGTAGTATCCCATGACAATAAATCTTTGTCATTTTTTATAAGTGTATAATCTTCCATTTCACCGTATCTTTTCACAAAATCTAGGTCTGAGTCGTACTTACATATTCTGTATCCATGAACAAATTTTTTATTATTAATAGGATATGAAAATTTCAAACCAACTAATTCATTTTTTACATTTTTAATTAAATTTAGTTTTTTTGTTAAATTAGTGGGACTATGACTGATAATAATTTTATTTTTATTCAAGTATTTAGCTTTATTTAAAATATTAATTAAAAATTTATGATTAATAAATTCTAAATAATTTGGTAATATAATTAAGTCGTGATTTAAGATTATTTCTTCAGTTAAATCATAATCATTAACAACGTTAATATTATCATGAATATCCACATAAGCTGAAAATAATTGTTTATTTTTTTGTAAAAGTTTTTCATTGTCTTTAAAGAATAAACCCTTGTGAATTGGACTAATGCTTGTTGGTTGAAAAAAATAAATATTATTTTTTCTGGAATCTTCAATCAAAATTTTTCTATTTTTAAAGCTTAAGTAGTAGTTGAAAAAATTAGATGATGGAAAAATATATAAAATTTTTTTTTTATTCGAAATTTTTCTCTCAAAATTGAAATAAAATGTATATTCATTTTTATTCAAATTATTTGATATTGATATTACTCCATAATACAAAAACGCATCTTTAGATAAATTATAAAAACAGTCATAACCTATCAGCTCTTTCACACTAAAATTTTTAACATGACTATTATTTGCGTTATTAAATATTAAAGTATTGCAATGAATATCTTTTGAAAAATCACTTATATAATTGGAATATTCCGAAGGATGTCTATTATGTGGAGCCTCAAGTGGTATTTTATATATTTCTAATTTAATTGAAGCTTGACGAAAATTTTCTAAAGATAGATTAATTTCTGAATTTTTTTTTAAAGAAAAAGTATTGTCTGAAGCGCTAATATAAATCTTTTGGTCCCAAAATTTAATGGAATTTAAATTTGGATTAAAGATTAATTTTGGCTCAATTATAAAATCTTGAGATGAAGAGTACTTGAGATAACCAAAAAATAATAATAATAAAAAGGTGATTATAGATATTAATTTTATATATATTTTTGTCATCAATTAAAAACGTTACTTGTTTTTATAGAAATAAAAGCTATACTTTCAACAAAGTTTTTTAATCTATATCAATTATACAAATTATTAATATAGTCATCTTTAATTAATGATCTTTGACATCTCGATAATTGGAAATGGTATTGTTGGTTCAATGTCTGCTTTTAAGCTTTCTAAAGAATTTAAAAATAAAAAAATTGCTTTTATTTCTCCACCAGAAAGAGAAGGATCTGCATCTATTGCAGCTGGTGCAATGTTAAATGTATTGGCAGAAGTCGATTATGGAATAATAAAAGATAACTATCAAGAACGTAAAATTCGTCTTGGAATAGCAGCTCAAGAAAACTGGGATAAGTTAATAAAAAAATATAAAATTTTTAAAAATATAAAAACAGCTGATGATACTATTGTTTATCTCTCTAAAAATGCAACAACACTAGAGAAGAAGTGCTTTAAAAGGATTTCATATTATGTAAATAAATTTAATAGAGAATTAAAAAAAGATAAAAAAACTAAATTATTTAAAAAACAGTTAAAATTTCCCGCAAAAACTATTTCAATTAAAGGAGAAGGAGCGATCGATACAAGGGTCCTTTTTAAAATACTAGATAAAGAGATACATTCTTTTAAAAATGTAAATATTTTTGGTGAAAAATGTTTAAAAATTTCTAAAATAAAAAATAATTATGAACTTTTGTTAAGTTCTAAAAAAAAAATATTAACTAAAAAAGTATTATTAGCCTCAGGATCTTATGTTCGTGAAATATTAGGAAACTTAGGCTCCGATATACAGGATACTTTTTATGGCGTTGGTACTGCTTTAAGTATTAAGTCTAATAAAAAAGATATAAAACTTCCTAAACGTACAGTAATTAGAACTCCAAATAGAGGTAGCACTTGTGGAGTCCACTATGTCCCAAGACTTGATAATAATTTTTATGTTGGAGCAGGTAGCTTTATATCAAAAAAACCAATTTTTGAACCTAGAGCAGCAACTTTGGAATATTTACTTGGCACATCCAAGAAAGAATTTCTTAATAGTTTTGGCAAAGGTAGGGTAGAAGTAAATATTGGATTTAGACCAATGAGCTTTGATGGAAAACCTTTAATTGGATCTTTAAAAAAACATAAAAATATATTTATTGTTAGTGGCACAAAAAGAGATGGCTTAACTTATTGTACGGAAATAATCAAAACAATCACTAGTTGGTGTAAGGAAAAAAATGATAATATTGACCTCAATACTTTCATAGGTTGGGAACCAGAAAGAAAGCCAATATCTTACATAAATAAGGAATTTGCAATTAATGCATATATAGAGAATAAACTAGCAGGATTGTTAGAGCACAAAGAAACAAATAAAAATGAAAAAACTTTAAGGAAAGAACTATTCAGAGAGGCAAATTTAATGCATAAAAAAATAGTTAAAAAGTATAAATTGTCGAAAAATTTTGGTGTTCATCCTGAAATATTAAATGTTATATAAAACTTTAAGAATTATACATAAATTTTATTTTTATTTACTTACTCCCTTGCATCTATTTTCTGTATTAATTTTTTTTATTTCCAATAAAAAATTATTAAATAATAATATTATTTTCCCTTTTTTTACATGGAGTTTTGGTCATCAA
>MDTG01087725.1_pt1 | contig 10512 bp, 8 predicted proteins | sample 811421 | NCBI WGS metagenome assembly MDTG01 (sample SAMN05326645, study PRJNA326480) | marine metagenome | isolation source: seawater | place: Pacific Ocean: South East | collected 2011
CTTCAATTTTGACATGCTTCCATTTCTCTTCATAAATTCGATCGCCCTTATTACCTCCTCCACCCCAAGGATGAGGCCTATAAAGTATTAATGAATTACCGTAATTACCTTTATCTATTTCATTTTCCAATATTTTAAGGTGCTCATACTCATTTGTCCCTAAACTTCCTCCTGCATATAAAATAATTTTTTTTGACTTGCTTAACTTATTTATTTCTAGAAATTTTTCTTTACTAATTTTTTGTTTCTTTCTATAAATATCAAACTGTGCAGATCCAAAGTCTTTAATCTTTTCTAACGGTAAAGACATGTATTTTTGAGCAAATTTAACTGTTTGAGGTCCCCAAGCTAGAAAAAGATCTGGGCTCCCTGGTCCTAACCTTCCAAAAAGTGGATTATCCCATGAATTCATAATAAAGATAAATGGTATTTGTTCTTGTTTTGATTCAACTAATAAATCATTTATAAAAAGACCATTTGGTATTCCTGGATTTACTAAAAAATCATATTCATTATCTTTAATTAATTTCTTTAAATATAAATTTGGATTCCTCTTTGATTTAAAATCCGTCCATAATTTATATATTTCAAAAATAATAGGTAAAGCTAAGATAGCATGAAATATTTCAACTTTCCTAGGTGTAACCAGCCTATAAGTTTTTCTTGAATCTCTCGCATATTTATTAAATCCACCTCTCATTACTTCTACATGTTTTCTCCTTAGCCATATTGATCTTCTTAATGAGTCAATAGGGATTCTTAAAATCCTGGCATCTTTAATATGAAGACTCGGATCCAAAGAAATTCTTTTGTGTCCAACTGGAGGGAAAATAAAGTCAACATCATGTTTTTTTGACAACTTTGAAAAAACCTTACTATGTATGAAATGTCTTATCATGATGTCATGATCAATAAAGATAGCTAATTTAAGTTTTTTAGATTTACTCATAAAACGTTAAGTATTTATTTTTTGGAATGTTTATTGTGTAAATTAATTTTATGGTAAATACAAAAATTTTTATCTTTACTTTCTATCCATTCACTAATTAAATTAGCCTGGTCGATTATATAATTATTATTACTCCTTATGATATTTTGCAAATGAGAAAATATTTTTGATGGAGGTAAGTGGTCAGATTTTAATCTTTTTATTCTTATCTGATCTTCAGCTGGTGAAAGTGTTAGATAAGCACAAGCTGCTGCTCTCTCAATTTTTTGTTTATCTAAACTAAAAGAACTTTTATTCAAATTTAATAACTTTTTTTCATAATCAAATTTACTCACTGCATTATATACAAAATTCCAATCCTCAAACCATATTTTATCTGCACAAATTGCAGGAACACCTCTCGCTACTGATTCCATAGCAATAGTTCCATGCACAGTTACAACAAGTTTTGAGACATCTAGCACAGTATCAACTGAAGTGGACTCCTCAAGGATATGAATATGCTGAGGAAGTTTTTTAGCAATCTGATGTAAGAAGAATCCACCATACCATGTTTCACAAGGATGTGGTTTTAGTAACCAAGTAATATCTTTTCTTTTTCTAGCTATCGATAATGTTGTATTTGTCCAGTCAAGAAAATCAGTAAAATTCCTCATACCATAGGCATGAGGATAGTCAAACCATGAATGAAAAAAAACTGATACTATAATTTGATCCTTAGGAATTTTCAAATTCTGAAGTAAATTAATTTTCCCTTTTTGCATTCTATAAGCTCTAGTTATATTGATATCAGTATTTTGACTTCTTGCTAATCCATCAATATATTTTATTCCTGCTTTATTAATATTTTTTTGAGTATGTACATCCATATTTAAATAATCATTGAAACTTAGAATTTCCATAGGTCTTTCTAAGTCTTTTATAGAATCAAATCTCTTAATTCGTATCATCTCATAAGCAGAGTAAATATTAAAACAAGTTATTTTGCGTCTAAGACCTTTATAGAGAAGCAATGCATATTCATTTTTTACTACATGACTTAGTACTATATTATTTACATTTAAAGATTCAAAAATCTTATTATAAAATCTCTCAAGTCTATAAATATCTGCTAGTTTTTCTAACCATAATTTTGAATTAAGTGAAGTTTGAGGATGTCTATCCGTTTTCAAAACAGTGTCATAAAAATAGTATGCAGGGAGACCCTCAGGCAGTCTAATTTTTAGTAGATCCTCATGAGTATTTAAATGTTTTAAATGATCTTTTGCAAGATTTAGATCATCGATATTGATTGGAAAATCAGAGATATAGAAAAATTGAGTAAATCCAATAGCTGATAAAGTTTGAATTGATCTAGAATTTGGGCTTTCAACAAATGCAACAAGTTTTACATCCTCTTTAGTCGTCAATGCCTCAATAAAAATTCTAAGCCGCATAAAATGATTTGGGTTATCCCATAAACCATCCGCAAGTATTACTTTTCCTTCGCTATGAGATTTTACTAGTAAATTTTCATTAAGCGATTTATCAAATTCTTTCCATAACTTTAACTTATTTGCATTTTCAATAGATCTCCTAAGTGCATTGGCCCACTTTCTTGGATTTAAAATGAATTTTATTAATCTTAAAATGAAATTATTTAAATTAATATTGGAGAATTTTAATTTTTTAATAATTTTTTTTAATATTCTCGACATAATAAATACTTAAAAAATATTAGAAAGTAAAAAATTTTCCATTTACAAAATAATTAATTTTTCTTTAATAAAAACCAATTAGTAGAGCCAACACGCTTATGAATTGGATCTCTTTCATATAAAAACCCATAATCAATTAGTTTCATTTCTGGGTAAGAATCTAATATTTCTCCAGCAAAATCTCTCTTATATAATTTCTCACTATGACCTCTATAGTCTATTGATACAGGTTTTGGGTTGTAATATTCATTTATTAATAAGTACTTCTTGCATGAGTTAACGAGCGATAGATAAATATTTTGTAACTTTTGAGGATTAATATGTATAAGCACACCTTTAATTAAAACAAGATCCCATTTCTGAAATGGTTTGAAATTAATAATAGAATCATTGATGATCTTATCCTCTGAAATAAATTCTTTTAAATAACTTACTGCTTTTTCATTAATTTCTATAACATGATGTTCTTGCTTAGGATAAATTTTCTTCAAAGCTCTTATGTTTAAACCAATATTTGAACCAAATTCAATACAAGTATCAATCCCGTTAGTCTTTTTAAGAGCTTTCTTGAAGAAATCTATATTGGAATTAATAATTTCCTCACCCTGGCTTCTTGAGACGTATTCATTCCCAAATTCCCCTGCCCAAAAATTCTCTTGCTGGGTGTTATATTTATTCATCGTTGTTTAAATTTAATTAATTCAAATGGAAATTCTTAATTTAATAACAAATAATAGTTTTCCTGAAACCAAATTACTATAAGCAAAAGACAAAAACATACTTAAATTAATAATTATTAAAGATTTAATTTCTTATGCCCAACTCGAGAATTTTTCCAAAATCAGAGAATTAAATCTGATTCAGATGGAGATTTATAAGCATAAATAATAAATTCAAATGGTATAGAATTCTTCTTGACCAAATAATTATGTCTTAAAGTCACAAAAGGAGTAATCTCTTTTTTAACAAAAGTAAAAGCATCTTCAGGAGATTCATAGAATAAGTTTTTATCATAAAAATCTACGTAAGTACTCATCAGATTAAAAGCGATACCTTTCTTTGAATATTTAAATATTTCTTTTACTGTATCTCTCCAAAATTCCTTATTATTTTTACGTATGTTATTGAATACACCACTTACAAAGCCATAATCAAAATCAATTAATCCTAATTTCTCAGGCCGATAAAAAAAACCATTAGAAATTTTATTTTGACAATGATGTAAAAGCTCATCAACTATCTCGATGCCAATATATTTTTGTGGTTTTTGATTAATTTTAATTAAATAGTCATAGAAAGATGCTGTTCCGCATCCATAATCAAGAATTCTTTCCTTTTTAAGATCTGAAATCTCTGCCAAATATTTAAATCTTAAATATTGACTTTCCCTACTAGAGTATTGACCAGTCTCAGGTGATTCTCCATGCTTTAAGTAAAGAGATTTATAATGCTCTTTAATGTCTTCATTCATTTTTTAAAATTTATTATAAAATATGATTGCTATTTATTCTTTAATATTTAATAGAGAAGATTACATTAAAAATTTTCAAGATGTTTTCAGGTAATTAAGACAAAATGAAAAATTTAATTAGTTATGATGAATTTTGGGAAAAATTACCTAATTTAAGTAGCGATGAACTATCAAAAAATATAGAACTTCTTGATCCTAAAAACAGATCCTCAGCTATCTTTCCTGTTTTTTTAAGCACTGAAGCCGATACAAGAATACAATTTCTTTCATATTGGTTACAAAAAAAAGAAAATAATATTGTTCTTAAAATAACGACAAGAAACCTTTCAGGGCATGCTAGTCATCAAAGCTATCAGATCATTTCAAAGTATAAAAGCAACACAATATTAGCTTCTGAATTATTTAGCAACAAAATTAAAGGATTTTGCGGATCTATTGAAATTGAATTTTTTTCAAAAGAAAAACCTCTTTATACTTTTCCAGCAGTATCTTTATCTTATGCAAATAAATACAATTCATCTGTTGTACATACTTGCATAAGAACTTATAACAAAGATGAAAAAATTAATGACTATGCAATAAATTTACCTCAAACAGGTTTTGACGTAGATTTCAGAGACTTAAATAAGAACTTTATCTGTTTTTTTGGAGGTCAAAAAAATTGCTATAAATTAAATATTGAATTATTTGAGAATAAAGTCCAAAAAAATTATTTAATAAATATCAAGAATGAAACATATGGTAAAGCGCATATTTTATATTTAGAAGATTTGATTTCTAAAGAAGATAAAAAAATTTTTAAAACACCCAGATGTTCAATTAAACATGATTTTAGCGATATATTTCCAAGATTTTTTGTAGGTATTACTAGCCCTCATAATATCCCTACACTTACGCACACTTTTTTTGATACTTCTAAAGCAAAAAGTGATCAATCTGATTTAAACAAATTAGCCTTAAGGACATTCAACAATAATCCTGAACACTATTTTGACGCAACTTTTTCTATACCAATTTATCCTTTGGATCAATTTGATACCTCAGTTAAAAGTTATTCTCAAAATATAGAGGTCAAGGGAAATGGTTATATATCCTTTTATTCGCTTAACGGGAAGCAACTTTTTAATAGATTATTAAAAAGAGATGAACTCTCTACTCTTTGTGGTATCGGAGAATTAGAAATTAATAAATTAATTGAAGAAGTTAAATTGAAAAGAAATGAATTTTATGTAATGAAATTTGCTTTTGTTAATAAAGAGAATCCTTTCCCAAAACGATTCAAATTAGGACTTAATGTAAAAAGAAAAAATTCAAGACATGGTACTAATATTTGCTTCTCTCCATTGATTATGATGGATAACTTAATCAATAAACCTTTTAGCAGAAGATGGTTTCCGCTAGGAGGATTTCAGAAATTTGTTGCGAGTATTCATAACACATCATTTATTAGAAAAGAAATTAAAATTGAATCTAATTCTTTTTTACTCGAGTTTGTAAATCATGCAGGGGAATCACTTCAGAGAAAAAAAGATCTCATCCCAAATGGATCTTTATTTATAGACCCATCATTTGATAAACAATTAAACAAATTTTTAGGAGAAAAAGGAGGTTGGTGTATGGTCACTGCTAATACTTTTGTATTTAATGCATATTACTTTTCAATGACTGAAAAACAAATAGGTGGAGATCATGCTTACTAAAAAATTACAAGCTAATATCAATTAAAAATATATTAAGTTTCTATAAATTTAGTCCTACAAACTTTCCCATTATCTAGGGAAAAAGTTCCTTGAAAAATGAGCAAAGTTATTAAATTCATACTCTAGTATCAAGTCACCACCTTCTTTGGAAATAATATAAAATCCACCTTCTTCAAGCTCTAATAAAGGTCCATTATTTATCATATTTGTAAACATATTATTATCCACCACCCCGTTATGTGCTGATATGATTGTGTTTTTATCTTTCTGTAATGGAAGAGAGAGTACAAAGTCTCTCAGCTTTTCTTTCCTTTGATTCATATTCTCATAATAGGGACCTTTATGAAGAAGAATCTTATCTAATTTGTCATAGCCTCCAAATACTTCATTAGCTGTTTGTCTGGCTCTACAACTTGGACTTGAAATTCTAAATCCAATAGGAAGTTTAGATAAATCAATAACTTCTTTCATGGCTTTAGCCTGGACTTTCCCTCTACTATTCAAGCAAACAGCTTTAGAAAAATAAGTATTTTCAGCATATCTTGATTCATTTATGCCATTATTGTGCAAATCTGTTTCAAGAGCATCATACATTATTACGTCAGTCCATTTTTCCCTTTCAGCATGCCTAAAAAAGAGTATATAGCCACCTTTAAGAATTTTTTGAGACCATTCTCGAGCAATATTCATTTCCTCTTCACTAGCAATATTGTTATTTGATTCTTTAAAAGAGTTTGATTTTGATGAATCAATTGAATAGGAAGATATTTTGTTAGATATTTTATTTTTATTATTATTAATTTCTAATAAAGAAGATACCGTTACTAACCCTATAAAAATACTTAAGAAAACTTTTTTAATTTTCAGTTTTGCTAGTTTCATGTTGATGAGTAATTTAAGTTACCATTTTTCCAGAAAGAGGAGCCTATAAATAGGATTTGTTATAGAAATTCAAAGAAAAAAGATAATGCTTTTAAAAATAAGGATCAAATTTAATCTATATAAATTTAATAAATACGCATAATTAATTAGGAAATTAATAAAAGTAAAAAGAATTTTTATTGATTCTTATTGATTTTTTAAATATAAGCTAAACAAAATTTCTGCTTTTTTAAAATCCTCAGGTGTATCTATATCTTGAGCTTGTGTACGAGGTATCTTAAATCCAACAGTTCTATATCCTTCTTGTTTATATTTTTCAAGATTATAAAAATAACATTGACCAGCATCATGAATCAATTGAGGGAGATCCTGTGATCTAGTATTAGCAAATTCCTTCCACATATATTCAATAAATCCTTTTTCACTCTCCTTAAGAGCTTTAAGGACAGGATAATCGTAAGAAGTTACTGTATGAGCCAAACCAGCTCCACTTTCATTGAGTAGTTTCTGAACACCCAAAATTATTTTTTTATTAATAAATGGTGCAGTTGCATATAAATAGCATAATGTATCAGGAAAGAGTTTTATAGATTCCATCCATTCAATAAAATGTTGGATAACATCTTTATCAATTGCAAAGTCATTTGATAGATTTGCTGGCCTTATAAATGGAACATTTGCACCATAATCTTTTGCGATACTAGCTATCTCATTATCATCAGTAGAAACATATACTTCATCAAAGACACCGGAAGATATAGCAGTTTGTATTGACCAAGCGATAAGGGGTTTTCCAAAAAATAATTTTATATTTTTTCTTGGTATTCTCTTTGAACCTCCTCTAGCTGGAATTAAGCATATACTCTTCATAATTAATATACACAACTCATAATTATAAATATATTATTGAAAATAGAGAAAATAATTATTTTTTTACTAAATATAAAAATTATCAACAAATTTTATGAAATTTATTTAATTAAAAATCACATTCTTATTTTTAGAATACTAACTTTGAAAAGTTTTAATTTAATCAGATCATTTTAATTACTATTCCTATTATTTATATTTTGAAAGAAATAATATCCTTATGAATGAAGAAGGTTTATTATTAAATAATTAATAAAATTAGAATAAGTGCTGGAAAATTCATCAATTCTTATTACAGGTGGTACAGGTTCATTTGGTAAAGCATTTGTTCCAATGACTTTAAAAGAATTTAATCCGAAAAGATTAGTTATCTTCTCAAGAGATGAAATGAAACAATGGGAAATGAATAATATATATGGTAAAGATAGCAGAGTAAGATTTTTCATTGGAGATGTTAGAGATAAAGAGAGGTTAAGAAGAGCACTAGATGGAATTGATTATGTAATTCATGCTGCTGCGACAAAAATTGTTCCTACTGCCGAATATAATCCTTTTGAATGCGTAAAAACGAATATAAATGGTGCTATAAATCTTATAGATGCTTGCATTGATACTGGTGTTAAGAAAGTTATAGCTTTATCAACGGATAAAGCCAGTAGTCCCGCAAATTTATATGGCGCAACAAAGTTAGTATCAGATAAATTATTTATTGCTGGGAATTCTTACACAGGGAGTCATGATACTAGTTTCTCAGTTGTAAGATATGGGAATGTTATGGGATCAAGGGGTTCCGTTATACCTTTCTTTTTAAACCAAAAGAATAATGGTTTTTTTCCAATTACTGATGAAAGAATGACAAGATTTATGATAACTCTTGAGGAGGGAGTTAATTTAGTATGGGAAGCAATTGAAGATATGGTGGGAGGAGAAATTTATGTAAAAAAAATTAAATCAATTAAATTAACTGATATAGCTTTAGCAATTGATTCTGAAATCAAGCAAAAAGTAATTGGATGCAGACCTGGAGAAAAATTACATGAACAAATGATTAGTAAAGAAGATGCTCCTTTTACTTATGAATTTGAAAATTATTATAAGATTTTACCTGCAATACATAACTGGTCAAAAGATCCTAATAGAATTAAGGGAGGTAAGTTAGTTGACCCAGATTTTAGTTATTCATCAGAAAATAATACAGAGTGGATGTCAATAGATTACTTAAAAAACTGGATAAATGAAAACCTAAATAAAGATGGCTTAATCTGATGATTCCCTATGGTAAGCAAGATATCTCAATTGAAGATATCAATGAGGTAATAAAAATACTAAAATCCGACTTCATTACTCAAGGGCCTACTGTCCCCATGTTTGAGGATAAAATAGCAAATTTTTGTGGAAGTCAATACGCTGTGGCGGTAAATAGTGCTACATCAGCATTACATCTTTCCTGTCTTGCTCTTGGCTTAAGTAAGAATGAATATCTATGGACAAGTCCAATAAGCTTTGTAGCCTCAGCTAATTGCGCAATTTACTGCCAAGCCAAAGTTGATTTTGTAGATATAGATGAAAATAATTTCAACATCGATATTTTTGCTTTAGAAGAAAAATTGATTAAGGCAGAAAGAGAAAATAAATTACCAAAAATTCTCATTCCAGTACATATGTGTGGGCAATCCGCTGATATGGAAAAAATAAGCTCTTTAAGTAAGAAATATGGTTTCAAGATTATTGAAGATGCATCTCATGCTTTTGGAGGACTTTATAAAGATGAATTGATTGGTAATTGCAAATACTCTGACATTACAGTCTTTAGTTTTCATCCAGTAAAAATAATAACAACAGGTGAAGGTGGTGCTATTACAACAAATAACGTAGAAATAAGCAAAAGAATAAAACTCCTAAGATCCCATGGAATTACCCGTGATAGAAATGAGTTTTTAAATAAAGATGAAGGCTCTTGGTATTATGAACAACATAATTTAGGTTTCAATTATAGATTGACTGATATTCAGGCTGCATTAGGGCTAAGCCAAGTAAAAAGGTCACTTAATTTTGTATCAAAAAGAAGAGAAATTGCAAAAAGGTATGATGAACTTCTAAGTAATATGCCTATTATTACGCCAAAACAAGAATTATATTCATTATCATCATGGCACTTATATGTAATAAGAATTGAAGAAAGCACCACAAAAATGTCTCATTATGAAGCTTTCAATACTCTTAGAGAAAAGAAAATCTGGGTAAACCTACACTATATTCCAATACATCTACAACCTTTTTATCAAAAAATGGGATTCAAAAAAGGAGATTTCCCTAAGGCCGAACAATACTATAAACAAGCAATTAGCTTACCTATTTTCTTTTCATTAACAAATAAAGAGCAAGATTATGTCGTTAAAGTATTATCTGAGATTTTAATTTAATTAAATATAATAATATTAATTTAATGTTTGAATAATGAATAAATCTTTATTAAAATCAGTATTTAAAATTTTTAAAGAAAATAAATTTAGCACTTTAAGAGTTTTTATAATATTGATATTATCAGGTTTTTTTGAAAGTGTTAGTTTAGCTTTATTGCCTTTATCGTTATCCTTTTTTGTTGATGACAATGCAATCAATAATCTTCCTAAAATAATAATTAGAATTTTAAATGACTATTCATCAAAAACTATTGGAATATATTTATCAATATTTATTTTGTTTTCATTTATTTTTAAAAATGTCTTAATAATATTATCAGCTAAATATTCAACAAGATTTTCATGCATGTTAAAAGATAACTGGAGGATGCAAATATTGAATAATTATATTAATTTAAATATTACTCAAATTAATAATTATCCAACAGGTATAGTTATCGAAAATACAATAACTCAGGTAGAAAATGCAGCTAAATTTATAAAAACAATTATTAAAACAATTAGTTATCTAATAATTTCA
>MDTG01249802.1_pt1 | contig 10512 bp, 9 predicted proteins | sample 811421 | NCBI WGS metagenome assembly MDTG01 (sample SAMN05326645, study PRJNA326480) | marine metagenome | isolation source: seawater | place: Pacific Ocean: South East | collected 2011
ATATCAAATTTTAACTTAAATGATATTAATGATCGTGGGCCACCTCGCGATTAAAACTACATCCATTTTACTAGGTTTTTAACTATTCTTTGGTTGTCTCTTACAACAATTGTATTGTTGTACATTAACAATTTTTACTATTAAATATTAACATTTAAATTTTATAATTATGAAAAAGTACTTATTATTTACATTATTTGCCTTTGCAACTCTTGCAGTTCTATCATGTTCTAAAGATGATGATCATGATCATGATGATCATGATGACCATGACCATATTGCATATGTTGCGAGAGGATAAACTATGAAAATCTCCCTCAATTATTGAGGGAGATTTCTTAACAAATTAATTAACCCAAAACAAAAACAACTATGAAAAACTTTTATAAATTATCTGCATTAGCTTTAACTCTTGCAGTTGTATCTTGTTCTAAAGATGATGATGAACCTGAACATGTTCACGAGCATGAAGTTATGACTACTATGAATGTAACATTAACATCTTCATCAGGAAATGTTACTTTGAGTTTCCAGGATTTGGATATCGATGGTCCTAACCCACCTTCAATTTCTGTGAGTGGAAATTTAAGTTCTGAAACACTTTACATGGGATCAATTGAAATCCTTAATGAAACAGAAACTCCACCTGAAAATGTAACTACTGAGATTATTGAAGAAAATGATGAACATCAATTTTTCTTTACTTTGTCTAGTGGACTTGAGGTTGATATCTCCACTACTGATTCTGACTCAAATGGTAATCCATTAGGTCAGCAGTTTAATTTACAGACTCACTCACCTGGATCAGGGACTCTAACAATTACCTTAATACACGAGCCAAATAAACCAAACTCAGGTTTATCCTCAGCAGGAGGTGCTACTGATATAGAGGTTACATTCAATCTAGTAGTAGAATAAATTTAATTCATTTAACATAAGTCTATATAACACTATATAGACTTATGTTTTTATTACATGAAATCATTATTTTTGTTCAATCAACAAAATTGTTCCAATCATAAAAAAAATTATTCTTATTTATTGTATATCAATTCAAATTTTGTACTCCCAAAATTTACCTACGATAGAAGATGAATGTATTTGTGAGAGTCAAGAAAATTGTGATTGTATTGAGAATATCAATCAGGTTGATTTACAGGAGGTTTTAATCACTGGTAAATCATTTATTGAGAAAACAAAAACAATTCAAGAGAGCAGAATTTCAAAAAATCAAATAGAAAATTTTGCAGATAAATCCCTTGGGGATCTGCTTAATACCCTAAGCGGTGTGTCATCTTTAAATTCAGGAAATACTGTTGTTAAGCCAATTATAAATGGTCTTCATAGTAGCAGAGTTGTAATAATGAACCATGGTGTAAGAATGCAAGATCAAGATTGGGGAGTTGAACATGCTCCTAATATTGATATTAACGCAGTAGATAACATCACTCTTATTAAAGGGGCTTCTGCACTTAAGTACAGTGGGGATGCTGTTGGAGGTTTAATTATTTTAGAACCAAGAAAATTTCAGATAAAAGATACTATTTTTGGGAGCTCAATCCTTAAGTTATCTACAAATGGAAGAGGCGGTTTTAATACAACAAATTTTAATCAAAGTTTTAAAAGTGGTTTATATTATTCAATTCAGTCAACATTAAAACGTTTTGGAGACTTTGAATCACCTAACTACATATTAAGTAACACAGGCTCTAATGAAAGTGATTTTTCATTAAGGTTTGGATTAAATAAAATAACCGAAGGTTTTGATATCTATTTTTCATATTATAAAAATAACCTTGGGATTCATAAAGCCTCACATCTTCATAGCCCAAGTGATCAGATTAGAGCTATAAAGAGTGAATTTCCAATTTTTTTAAATGATTTTACTTACAAAATAAACAATCCTAGACAAGATGTTACCCATAAATTATTTAGATTGAAAATTTTTAAGAACATAATAAATCTTGGGAGATTAGATCTACAATACAATTTTCAAAGAAATGACAGATTTGAATACGATATAAGGCTCGGTGGAAGAGGATCTATTCCCGCCTTAGATTTAAAGTTAGATACTCATACTCTAATCGTAGATTTAAAATCTACTCTAAATAACAACGTGAATCTTAAAACTGGATTTAATTTAATGACCCAAAATAACTTTCCGGATCCTGCAACTGGTGTTAAGAGAATAATCCCAGATTATGATAAGACGGATTTTGGAATATATGCTATTCTTGATTATAGACTTAACGATAATTTAATTTTTGAACTTGGGTCAAGGTTTGATTATTCATACATGGATGTTCAAAAATATTATAGAATTTCACTCTGGGAGTCAAGAAACTATCATGTATTATATGGAAATTTAGAAAAAAGAAGATTAAGTAACTCAGTATTAACAAATCCAATTAAAAAATACAAAAACCTTTCATCGGTTTTAGGTCTAAATTATATGCTAAATTCAACTGATAAAATTTTATTAAATTATTCAGTAGCAGTAAGACCGCCAAATCCATCTGAATTATTTAGTGAGGGTCTCCATCATTCTGCTGCTAGAATTGAATTAGGTGATTTAACTTTTGGACCAGAATCTTCACAAAAAATTTCTTTTCTATTTCAAAGAATAAAGCCAAAGTATAGCATTTCAATTAACCCATATATAAATAAAATTGACGATTTTATCTATATAGAGCCAACTAATCTTCAACAAACAATTAGAGGAAATTTTCAGATATGGAGCTATCAGCAAACTGATGCAATTTTGACGGGTATCGATATTGATTTTAATAAGCTAATTAATCAGAATTTCAGTTTTAGTAACCAATTATCTTACGTGAGAGGAGTTGATAAAGGAGATGATGATTATCTTATTAACATGCCGCCCTTAAATATAAGAAGTGAATTAATTTATGAAAATAAACAAATAAAGAATTTCACTCTCTCTTTGCAAAGTGAGTTTGTTGGAGAACAAAAAAATTATCCAGATCACTCATTTAAAGTATATATTCCTTTAAGCGAAACCTATGAGACCTTAGATCTTGGAAAGCCTCCAGCTTTATCTCATGTATTTAATTTGAGTACAAGTTTGAGGCTTAAATCTTTTGAAAAGTCAATAGTTGATATGTCATTCTCAGTAACTAATCTATTTAATTTAGAGTATAAAAATTATTTAAATAGATTAAGATATTATCAGCATGAATTAGGCAGAAATATTTCTTTTGGGTTAAAATATAGTTTTTAATTTGTAAATGCTCTAATTAAATCATTACCATTAGCGTAAAGAACAATAGCAATTAAAATAAAGAACCCAATCATTGTTGATACTTCCATGAACCTATCACTTGGTTTTCTTCCTGATATCATTTCATAAATTAAAAACATTACATGTCCTCCATCTAATGCTGGGATAGGGAGGACATTCATAAAAGCAAGGATAATAGATATTAATGCAGTTGATAACCAAAATCCTTTCCAATCCCATTTTGCAGGAAAAAGATTACCAATTGTACCAAAACCACCTAGTTGTTGAGCACCTTTTTTTGTAAATACAAAAGAAAAGCCTGAAACATATTCATATAATGTCCAGTATCCATAGTTAAAGCCTTCAGTTATACTCTCAATTAAACCAATTTTCTCATTAACAGTATTAATTCCTGTATTGAGCTTCCAGATTCCAATTGAACCATCATCGTTTCTGTCAATATTCAAATCATATTTAGATCCTCCTCTTTCAACAGTTAAATTGATTAAGTCATCAGAATTGTTATCCATCCAATTTGAAAAAGATGACCAGTCCAATATTGTTTTATTACCAATTGATATTATTTTATCACCTTTTTGCATGCCCGAATATAATGCTGGCGAGTCATTTAATACTGAATCTACTGTTGCAGCATATAGTGGACTAAAACTAAGAATCTCTCCACTTTGGAATATCTTATTGCCAATGTCTCCTGGGATTGAAATATCCTCAAATCTACCATCTTGTTTTTGTACTTTTACATTTTCAATCGGTCTTAAAAGTAACATTCTATTAATATCTAAAATGTTATCGAGTTCATCTCCATCAACATTTATAATTTTATCTCCTTTTTCAAATCCTATTTCCTTTACAATTGATGACGGTTCAAGTCCTAATGGAATATTTTCTTGTGGGAGTGTCTCTTTTCCCCAAACAAATAAAACCATCATATAAATGAAAAATCCAAGAAGTAGATTAACAGTTACTCCTCCGAGCATAATAATTAACCTTTGCCAGGTAGGTTTTGATCTAAATTCCCAATCTTTTGGCGGGCTTTTCATTTGTTCCTTGTCAAAGCTTTCATCTATCATTCCAGAAATTTTAACATATCCACCAAGTGGAAGCCATCCAATACCATAGACTGTATCTCCAATTTTTTTCTTGAATAAAGAATATTTTACATCAAAGAACAAATAAAACTTTTCAACTCTGGTTCCGAATAATTTAGCTGGAATAAAATGACCGAGTTCATGAAGAACAATTAATATTGAAAGTGACAACAGTAACTGAGTTGCTTTTATGAAAAATTCAGGGGACATAGTTAAATTTTGAACAAATTTAATATTTTTTTAATTCCTTGAATTATCTTTGCATGCTTAATTAAGTTAAATTATGTTAAAAAAATACGGCTTATTTATAACTTTAATGTCGATAATATCAATTACGACAATATTTACATTTTATAATGTGTTATCACCCGAGAAGAAACTACCAATTTTTCAACCAAGTATGGTAAAATTTCAGCTAGTTGACAGTACTATTCAACATATTAAGAGATTTCACAAAATAGAAGATTTTAAACTCACTAATCAGAATAATCAAACTATAACTAACGAAATTTATGATGGTAAAATTTATATTGCAGATTTTTTCTTTACCACGTGTCCAGGTATATGTCCAATTATGAAAGATAACATGATTAAACTTCAACAAGAATTTATAGATGATGATGAAGTTCTACTCCTCTCTCATACTGTGACTCCAGAAATTGATTCTGTAACTGTTCTTAAAAAGTACTCTTTAGAAAAAGGTGTAATTGATTCAAAATGGAATATGGTCACTGGTGATAAACAGCAAATTTATAACCTAGCTAGAAGCTCATATTTAGTTGCAGAGATTATAGAGAGTAGTAATCCCTATGACATGATACATACTGAAAATTTTGTTCTTGTTGACTCTAAAAGAAGGATTAGGGGTTTCTATGATGGAACTGACATAAACGTAATGGATGATTTAATTAATGACATAAAAATTTTAAAAAAAGAGGAATCAAAATAAAAAATGAAGTTTAGCTTAAAAATAATTTTTACGTATTTATTATTTTCAAATTTTCTTATTTCTCAAGAATTAATAATAGGAAATGAAAGAGTTGAGCCTGGAGTTATCTTTGTTTTTGAAGGTGCAATCAAAGATATGATATATCCCAAAAAATATAATCTATCTGAGGATCTGAGTAATGTTCATATTGAAGCAAGAGTGAATTGGGATAATAAAAATATTCCAAAAGGAGCAATTAAAGGGGGTTTTGTACCGTACTTAAAAATTAATGCCGTAATAACAAATCAAAAAACTGGATTAAGATCCTTCGTTGATTTAGTGCCTCATATAAATTTAATAGATAACTTTCATTATGCCAGGAACATTTCTCTCCCTGGGAAAATAGATGATAAATATCAAGTTGAGTTTATAATTAGCAACTCAGGTAAATTTGATTTATCATATCATAAAGACTGGTATTCCCTTTATTCAGATTCAATTATTTCAGAAAATACCTTCAAATATTTGGATGTAAGCTTTTATGAAATTGCAAGACTAACAAGAAAATAATTAATTCATCAACTCCTCAATGTGATCGGGGTCTATTGGTATTTCCTTCATCAAATTTAAAGGCTCACCATCTTTTTGAATTACTATATCATCCTCTAATCTAATTCCAAATCCTTCCTCTGGAATATAAATACCAGGTTCAACAGTAAATACCATATTTTTTTTGAAAGGGTCATCTAGTAATCCATAATCATGAGTATCTAATCCTAAATGATGTGATGTGCCATGCATAAAATATTTTTTATATGCTGGATTTTTTTTTGACTGTAATTTTATATCGTTTTTATCAATTAATTTTAAATCCATTAATTCTTTAGTCATTAACTCGCCAACTTGTTCATGAAATTTCTTCCAATTATTACCGACTTTTAACAGTTTTGTTGCTTCATTTTTAACTTTTAATACACTATAGTAGACTTCCTTTTGTCTTCTTGAATATCTACCAGATACAGGGACTGTTCTGGTCATATCACTAGAATAATTACCATACTCAGATCCGACATCCATCAAAATTAGATCTCCATCTTTACATTGTTTGTTATTCTTTGTATAGTGAAGAATATTATTGTCAGATCCACTTGCAATAATTGGTAAATAAGCAAACCCTTTTGATGAATTGTTTATGAATTCATGAATAAACTCTGCTTCGATTTGATATTCCCAAACATTTGGCTTTATAAATTTTAAAACTCTTTGAAAACCTTTATTTGTTATATCACAAGCTTTTTTAATTTGATCAATTTCATCCAAATGTTTAATCGACCTTAATCGTTGAAGTATTGGATTACTTCTTTTAATATTATAATGAGGATATTTTTTTAGTAACAAATTACTAAATCTGTCTTCTCTTGTTTCTACTGGAGAATTTGCTCTATAGTGTTCATTTTTATTTAAATAAAATGAATCAGCGGAAGAAATTAACTGCTTAAGAATTTTTTTTAGATCCTCAACATAATGTATATTCTCAATGCCAGATAATTTCCTTGCTAATTTTTTACTTAATTTTTCACCTTCCCATATTTTTGTATGATTATCCGATTTACGTATGAATAGAATTTCTCTTGTGCTTTTATTTTTTGAGAAAGGGTAAAGTATTAAGACCGTTTCTTCTTGGTCGATGCCTGTAAGATAAAATATATCGCGATGTTGCTCAAAAGGTAACTCACTGTCTGCACTAACTGGATATATATCATTAGAGTTAAAAATAGCTATTGCATTCCCATTCATCTGATTAATAAAGTTTAAACGATTGCTTATATATATTGATTTATTAAGCGGTTTGTATCTCATTAATTTAAATATTTCAAAACACAAATTAATTTAAGCTTTATATACAAATTTTTCAAATTAAAAATATCTTATTTCTGGGGCACAAAATAGGGTACAATTAGTAAATTATTTTATAAATCCATTTAAAATAGGAATATATAATACTATAATAGGAAATCTATTTAACATAAAATAGTAATTTTAAAATTTATAATTTAAATTTGCAAGCTGAATTTATTAGTATGTCAATGATTTCTATTTTTAATTCATCAATTGGAAGAAAGCTTTTAATGGCTTTGTCAGGAATTTTTTTGGTTGTTTTTCTAACTCAACACTTTCTCATAAATATAACATCTGTTTTTAGTGAGAAAATATTTAATTTTCTATCTCATTTTATGGGAACAAATCCAATTGTTCAATTTATATTACAGCCAGTATTGATTTTTGGAGTTATCTTTCATTTTATGATGGGCTTTTATCTTGAAATTCTAAATAGACGTTCAAGAGGTAAGAATTATTCTAGATATGCAGGGAAAGAAAGTGCCCCTTGGATTTCTAGAAATATGATATATAGTGGTGGAGTAGTTCTACTCTTTCTAATTCTTCATTTTTATGATTTCTGGGTTCCAGAGATGAATTACAAGTATATTGAGTTTTTACCTTCGGACCCAAATAGATATTATGAAGAACTTGTCCATAAATTTGAAAGTCCTATTAGGACATCTATTTACTCAATATCTTTCATTTTTCTCGCTTTGCATTTATTGCATGGTTTTAGTTCCTCCTTTAAAACGGTTGGTGTTAACTCAAGATATTATAATTTAATTAGATCACTGACATTAATTTTTTCAATTTCTATTCCTTTTGGGTTTATTTTTATTGCAGTATATCATAATTTAATGCATTAAAAAAGGGGTACAAAAAGGGGTACAAATTAATTTATATGTAATATATTTGCAGTATGGGATTATATTTAACCGAGAAGCATATTAAATACAAAAATGGTAAAGACGATTGTGTATCACCATTTTTTATTTATCACAATAAAAATAAAAGAACAAAAGTTTTTTGTGGTCTAAAGATTACAAATGATAATTGGTGTTTTGATAGTAAGAAAGTAAAAGTATCAGATAAACATTCTGGCCTCAAAAACAAGAAGATAAAATCTATAAAGCATCAGCTTGAAAATATTATTAGATCTTATGATGATAAAATGGAATTATTAACTCCTGATAAGTTAAAAGCTGAATTTGAAATACTAAAACTTATTAATGCAGATAATTCTAAAACAAAAAATAATTCTTTTTTAAACTCAAAAGTACCAACCGGTCCACTTTCTACAAAATGGGAGAGGCACAAGGGAAATATTAATTTAGTTAGTCCCTCAAATAAAAGAAATATTGACATAATTGTTGTTGGAACTGGACTTGCAGGGGCTTCTGCTTCAGCAACATTAGCTGAGTTAGGATATAATGTTAAGGCTTTTTGTTTTCAAGATTCTCCTAGAAGAGCTCATTCAATAGCTGCACAAGGTGGAATTAACGCTTCCAAAAATTATCAAGGAGATGGTGACTCGGATTATCGTTTATTTTATGATACAATTAAAGGTGGAGATTATAGATCTAGAGAAGCTAATGTATATCGTCTTGCAGAGGTTTCAGGAAATATAATTGATCAATGTGTAGCTCAAGGTGTTCCTTTTGCAAGAGACTATGGTGGATTACTCGATAATAGATCTTTTGGAGGTGTACAAGTATCAAGAACATTTTATGCTAAAGGTCAAACAGGTCAGCAACTACTTTTAGGGGCTTACTCAGCAATGAATAGACAAATTGCAAGAGGTAAAATAGAAATGTACAGTAGACATGAAATGATGGAACTTGTAAAAGTTGATGGCAAAGCAAGAGGAATAATTGCAAGAAATCATGTTTCTGGAAAATTAGAAAGGTTCTCGGCTCATGCAGTTGTAATTGCATCAGGGGGATATGGAAATATTTTTTATTTATCTACAAATGCAATGGGTAGTAATGTAACTGCATCCTGGAAGATTCACAAAAAAGGTGCTTTTTTTGCAAATCCATGTTATACTCAAATACATCCAACATGTATACCAGTGTCTGGTGATTATCAATCAAAGTTGACTCTTATGTCAGAGTCACTGAGAAATGATGGTAGAATATGGGTCCCAAAAGATAAAACTGATGCAAAGCTTTTAAGAGAGGGAGAATTATCTCCACTTGACGTAAAAGAAGAGGATAGAGATTATTATTTAGAAAGAAGATATCCTGCATTTGGTAACCTTGTACCCAGAGATATAGCCTCAAGAGCTGCTAAAGAAAGGTGCGATAAGGGGTTTGGAGTAAATAAAACTGGAGAAGCAGTATTTCTTGATTTCTCTCATTCAATAATTAGATATGGAAAGGAAAAAGCCATGCTAAATGGTCAGGATGAAAATGATATGACAATTGTACTGAAGCTTGGAGAAGGAGTTATCAAACAAAAATATGGAAATCTTTTTCAGATGTATGAAAAAATTGCAGACGAGGATCCTTATAAAGTGCCAATGAAAATTTATCCTGCTGTTCATTATACTATGGGTGGTGTTTGGGTTGATTACAATCTAATGACTACAATACCTGGATGTTTTGCAATTGGTGAGTCAAACTTCTCAGATCATGGTGCTAATAGACTAGGGGCTTCAGCTTTAATGCAGGGGCTTGCTGACGGTTATTTTGTATTACCGTATACAATAGGAGATTATTTAGCAGATGATATATCTACTGGTAAAATTAAAACTGATTCTATAGAATTTGAGCAAAGTGAAAAAAATGTTCAAGATCTACTAGAAAAATTAATTTCTAACAAGGGAAAAAATTCTGTAGACTATTATCATAAAAAACTTGGTAAGATAATGTGGGATAAATGTGGGATGTCAAGGAATCAAAATGATCTTGTAGATGCAATTAATGAAATTAAGGAGTTAAGGAAGGACTTTTATAAAAATGTAAATGTAACAGGTAAAATTAATGAGTATAACGAACAACTTGCAAAAGCAGTTAGAGTTTCAGATTTTCTTGAGTTGGGAGAGTTATTTGCAAAGGATGCTTTAGAAAGAAATGAATCATGTGGTGGACATTTTAGGGAAGAATATCAGACAAAGGAGGGAGAGGCAATAAGGGACGATATAAATTATAAGTTTGTCTCAGCATGGGAATATTTAGGAGAACCTTCAGATGCAAAGCTTCATAAGGAAGAACTTAAATATGAAGAAATTGAGGTTAAGACAAGATCATACAAATAATTAATCATGAAAAATATTCTAAAAATTTTATTATTAGGTATTACACTAAATATCTATTCTCAGGATAAATCAAATGACAGACAAATTCCTGAAG
>MDTG01316239.1_pt1 | contig 10512 bp, 12 predicted proteins | sample 811421 | NCBI WGS metagenome assembly MDTG01 (sample SAMN05326645, study PRJNA326480) | marine metagenome | isolation source: seawater | place: Pacific Ocean: South East | collected 2011
CAGCACCCACGCAAGGAATGGGGAGCCGTGGTGGAGGCTTGCGCTATCCGGCCATACACCTATTCACATGCCGCCCCCGCTCAAGGATGGACACACAACCGACAGCCACTAGCGCACCCAGCGGGCAGCAATTTCATCGAAGCTCGCGCCCATGTCCGCTGGGAAAGTGGTGAGTGGAAACTACACGCGGGCATCGTCCTTCGCCGACAGGGCGCGGATGAAGCTGTCGAACTTGATAAAGAACCGGAGTTCAGTATTGGGTCCAACCCTTTACTATCCTACATCACACGACCGACAGATTTTGGTGTAGATCTAATCTACACCGGAAGTGGCATTGCTGGGGCAACCGACCTCTTAACCCAACGATTGTGGTGGTTTGATATCGGACGGGACATTCCACGATTGAACGAACAGCAAGTCTTTGTGCGTGCCATGCAAAACCACAGCGCTGGCGACCTGAGAATAGAAAACTGGTGGCGATTGGAGTGCGGCATCAGGCTAAACCGCATCCTTGAAGAACGAAATTGGTAAGTTTATCCCTAGTTCAGGCGTAATTTTGCCCCCCAACATGGGCAGATGAAAGACATTGCGGCACTCTTTAAGTTACGGCTCGGCTTCTTCGTGGTCATGTCTGCGATACTAGGCTGGTTCATGGCAGTGGAAAGCCTAGATTTAAAAAGCTTCCTACTTCTTTCCATCGGAGGGTACTTACTTACGGGTGCATCCAATGGATTCAATCAAGTAATCGAAAAGCGCGTCGATGGGTTGATGGATCGTACCGCCGAACGCCCACTTCCTTCTGGTCGTATGGATCCGCGGCAAGCCATCTTTTACAGCGCCCTTGCCGGCATCATCGGCTTGGGGTGCTTGTTTGCGCTGAATACGCTTAGTGGATGTTTAGGCATTGCCGCATTGGTTACCTACGCGTTCATCTACACACCACTGAAGAGTCGCTCAACACTGAGCGTGTTTGTTGGGGCATTCCCCGGTGCACTTCCGCCCATGATTGGATACGTTGCGGCCTCTGGTGACTTTGGCATCGAACCTGGAACTCTATTTGCTGTTCAATTCATGTGGCAGTTTCCGCACTTTTGGGCCATTGCCTGGCTCGCCCATGACGACTACCGAAAAGCAGGTTACTACATGCTGCCGTTCAGGGCAGGACGAACGAAAGAAAGCGCATGGCAAATCTTGATGTACACCGCATTTTGTATTCCTACTTCTTTACTCCCGTGGGCGTTGCCAACAGGATCTCCCATGGTTGGCAACACCGCCTTAGTTGTTGCAATCGTTTGTGGCATCGGCTTTATAATCCCTGCCTTCAAACTCTACCGCACCTTAGATCGGAAACACGCTCGTCAATTGATGTTTGCCTCGTTGGCCTACCTCCCAATGGTCCATATCGCTTATATATTCGATAAAATTTAAATAAAAATGGCCCTGACCCCAACTGCCAAAACCGACGTTTTTGAGGGACACGATCCCGCTGTTCGAGAGCGAACAAAAAAGATGTTGATGTACTTCATCGTCTTCGCGATTGTTATGTTGTTTGCAGGGTTTACCAGCGCCTACATTGTTTCAAATATGGGACAATACTGGGTACACGTTACACCCACGACACCATTCTGGGTAAGCAACGGCTTACTGGTACTCTCTTCGATCGCCTTGTGGCTGGCCGTGCGTTATATGGATGCAGGGAATAAGATGAAGACCTTGGCTGCATTAGGAGGTACACTGCTATTTGGGATTGGTTTCACCATCAGCCAGGCCGAAGGCTGGCAAGGAATGGCTGATTTAGGAATGGGTTGGTCAGTCAACGAGCACGAATCAGGTATGAACGCCTACCGTTGGAACAGCATCGAGACCATTATGGCGAGCGGAGCGATTTACGGCGAAGATTACGAGGTGTCACGAAACGGCCGGCCTCTCATATACAGCCCCGAGCGCCAAGAATTCTACGCTTCGAATGATGAGTTAATGATAAAACCAATCACGCGAGATGTAGCACGTACGTCAAACTCCGGTGGAGGGTACCTTTGGGCCTTGATTGCTGTGCATATTTTGCACCTCATTTTTGGGTTTATCTACCTCGTTGTTAATAGTATTCGTGTGGCACTTGGGACGATACACGCTGGTGATATTGTTCGGCTTCAATCCCTCAGCATTTACTGGCATTTTATGGGAGCGCTTTGGATATACCTGTTTACCTTTTTGTTCTTCCTTAACTAAGGACTTAGGAGAAAGCTAAAGAGTTCGCCCCGCGAATTGTAAGCGCGGTGTGAAAAAGGTTTTTCGTTGCACGCATTTGATTAAATTTACATTTAAAGCGCTGCTATGGGAGGTGAAGCACATAAAGCAATTTCAAAAGAAGTTCTATGGGGAGGGGGGCGCTCACCTTTCAGCGTTAGTTATGGTAAAATGATGATGTGGTATTTCCTCGTATCAGATGCCTTGACATTTGGAGGACTGCTCACAGCATACGGCTTCGTGCGGGCAAGCAGCACGGATGCTTGGCCCATCGGCGAACAAGTCTTCCGAGCACTTCCTGGATTAGAAGGAAAATATCCACTCATTTATGTGGCTTTTATGACCTTTCTACTCATTGTTTCTTCTGTAACCATGGTTTTAGCAGTTGAAGCCGGGCATCGCAACGATAAAAGTGGAGTTATTCGCTGGCTTGGTCTGACCATCTTAGGTGGATTTTTCTTTCTGGGATCTCAAGCATGGGAATGGTCGCACTACATACATGGAAGCGGCGGGGCATTCTTACTGGCCGAAGACATCTCAGTCACAGCAGATGATGGACAGATTTTTAATCTGACCAAGGGCGAACCCGTCTTTATGGATCATCACTTCGGTCATTTAGTTGAGCCTTGGATTGAAGGAAATCCGAACGTTTCTCTGGTTCAGAGTGATGAAGGCATCAAATTGGTCGAAATGGGCGAGCACTCCCACGAAGCAGGGCTAAATACTTTGACCCTGAACAAATACGTAGAAAATGAATCATTTGTGAGTGGTGATGAAGCGATGAAATTGTGGAATACCCGCTCCAGTACATTCGCTTTCGGCGCTAACATGCACGACAACGAATATGCGATACAGCAATCCTACGCAAACCTGTTTTTTTTCATTACTGGTTTTCATGGTTTTCATGTTTTCTCAGGTGTGGTAATCAATATCATCGTTTTTATAATGGCGATCAAAGGTGTTTTCGAGCGCCGCAAGCATTACGAGATGGTGGAGAAAATTGGATTATACTGGCACTTCGTAGACCTCGTTTGGGTCTTTGTTTTCACTTTCTTCTATCTTGTTTAATCCGCATTAGCCTCAAACCCAGTAATCATGGAGCGCGACGATCTTATTGTAAACGACAGCTATGCACTCAACTCACACCACAGTGAAGAGGAGGGCGCCAAGATTCGCAAGAACATTTGGAAGGTTACCGGTATCCTCACACTGCTGACCACCGTAGAAGTCATAATGGGTATTTACTTCAAACGTGCTGAGACCTTCACTTGGACCATGATCAAGTGGTCTTTTATAATCCTCACCGTGGTAAAAGCCGCATATATCGTTCTGGTCTTCATGCATTTAGGCGAGGAGCGAAGTAACCTGAAAAAAGTGATTATTGCGCCATACATTCTCTTCATCGGATATTTGATTTTCATCGCCATTTCAGAAGGTTTCGGACACTTAGGAAACTTCAATACCTTCCATTGATAGAAGAATTTGAAATCCGACTGAGTTGAACCTCATTGCTGATTCGCTGGTTTAATTCCTGTGAACACATCTATCAAAAGAATCCTAAAAAAGTATTCAGTTCTGCTGGGTATCATGCTCGGGTTACCCTTAATCGGGCTGATGGTTTTGGGGGTGCACGGAGAACATCACTTTAATACCCTCCCGTATTTCACCGAATCAGGTACGACAGAAACGTTCAACGAGGGTGTCCAACAAGTCAAACCATTTCTATTGACAAATCACCTAGGTGAGTCTTTTCATTCCAAATCACTAAACGGCAAGGTCTGGTTGGCAGCCTTCTTCGCAACTGATGCGCCACACGTGGCTCAGGTGACCAAGCAACTCCTTTGGCCTAACTTCCGCTACCGAGACGAGAACGACATCACAACAGTATGTTTCACGCTCAATGCGGTTCACGACACCCCTGATGTACTCGCGAAGTATGTCAAGCGAAATACGAGGTACAATGGATTTGATGGCAAGTGGCAATTCCTTACAGGTGAGCAACCGGAGATTGATGCAATTATCGCGGAATCCTTTATGATAGAACGGGATCCGTCGGATCCCAACAACATTGCCACGCTTTGGCTAGTTGATAGCAAAGGCTACTTACGCGGGGTGTACCACGCAGCTTCTGAAGATGCCATTAAAGACGCGGTTGAAGACATTGCATTGCTCCAAAAAGAGATGGATGAGGTGGCCTACGCTAAGAAGAAACGCGCTGAGGAATTAGCCAAACTCCCACCTCTTCCTGTACTCGGTCCAATGGGGCATACGGTGCCGCAGTTTGCCTTTATCGATAGAGACAGCATGGAATTTTCGCATAACGATTGTTCGGCACAGTTGCGTGTGGTTGACTTTTTCTTCACAACCTGTCCGACCATTTGTCCCATCATGTCGAGCCAGATGGCGCGACTCCAAGAGGGTATTCGGACCAAAGGCTTGGAAGGCGAGGTTAGGCTTGTAAGCCACACCGTCGATCCCGATTACGATACGCCATCGCGGTTGAAATCCTACGGTGAAAGACTCGGGCAAGACCCCGAAATTTGGAAGTTGCTGACTGGCAATAAAGAGGACCTGTACGATATCGCCCGAAATGGATACTTCCTCACTGCCATTGAAAGCGACACGGCAGCCGGTGGTATTTTTCACAGCGACCTCTTCGCCCTCATCGATCGCAGTGGACAAATTCGTGGGTACTACGATGGCACAGACACAGATGAAGTAGATCAGCTGCTAGATGCTGTGGAACAACTCTGGGCACTCAACGAGTAAACCATGGTAAAAAACGAAAAAAACGTTAGGCGATTCATTTGGATTATGGCAGTCGTCATTCCTGCAGCCGTAGCGTTGTTATTTCTCATTCCACCGATTGAAACCCTGTCAGAGTCCACCCGCCAGTCCTTATACGTTCTTCCCAAGCTAAATGCCATCTTTAATGGCACTGCATTCTGCTGCCTTTTTGGGGCATTCATTGCAATCCGCAACAAGAATATTAAAGTCCATCGAGCTTTTACTTCCACAGCCTTGGCATTGAGTGTCCTGTTTCTCCTTAGCTATGTCGCCTTTCACTTAACCACAGAGTCTACCAAATATGGGGGTCAAGGATGGATTCGAAGTGTCTACTTTTTTATACTAATCTCACATATCATACTATCCACCGGTATCATTCCACTTGTTCTTTTTACATACGCGAGGGGTTTGGGTATGCAGCTGGAAAAACACCGCAAAATCGCTAAATTCACCTGGCCTATTTGGATGTACGTCACCGCTACTGGGGTCATTGTCTACCTCATGATTTCACCCTATTATCCGCATTAGTATGAATTGGTTGCGCAAAATCCTACCTCTTTTTCTGGCATTTTTTGCTCTTTGCGTGTTGGAAAATGCAATTGGACAATGTGTCATGTGTAAGGCGGTCGCTGAGGATAGCGCCGATGACGGAGGGCTGGGCGCTGGACTAAACCGAGGAATTCTGTACTTGATGGCGATCCCATATATTTTGCTTTCTGCTCTATTCTTCGTAATTTATAAGAAGCGCAAAAGCGCCTCTTAACCGAAGAATCACATGACTACCGTACGCTACGCCCACATATTTGGGCTGCTCTTTGGGCTGCTGTCCAGCGGAGGCGCCAATGCCCAATTCGTTGTAGAGCGGAGTCCGTGGTTGGACAGCGAGGCGGTAACAGAAGAACCAGTAAATCAGAGATGGGCCGTTGCGAATCAAAGCACAACCCAGCTCATAACAACCGAGCTAACTGTTGAAGGTCTCAATCCCCGAAAACCAGTCCAGTTGAAGGTGGAAGAAGACACCGCACTTGAATTAGCACCCTATCGACGGTATAGCCGCTTATGTGTGGAGCCTAATTTTATGCTGTACGCCGATTTCATCTATGCCGATCCGGAGTTGCCTGCAGATACCCTGATGCTAAAGCCTTTGGCTATAGGCCTTGAAACAGCCCTTCCAGCTGTTGAGTTCATGCCCGGCACAGAGGAGTTATATTTCACTTCAGCACCAGCCTTACAAGCTCTGCGAAAGTTCATTGAAGTTAATCCAACCGTTTCTGTAGCCATTATCGGACACGACAACGAAGACGTCTTGGAACCTGATCGAACTAGTCGCAACCGGGCACGAGCGGTGTTTGAGTACCTTGTATCATCCGGAGTCAAACCAAACCGGCTGTCTGTGGAGGGACGAGGCGCATCACAACGCATTTACACCCATCCGTCAACCCCACAGGAGGCACAAGCCAACCGGCGCATCAGCATTCGTGTCACGAATTATTGATACGTCGTCTGCAGACCGTTGCTTTAGGTTAATTTTGTCTATGCGCATTGTTAAACCTGCCATTCCACTATCTGTGTCACTTGTGCTCGGATTCGTGGCTTCGGTCCCCTCACAGTCAGCTGCTCAACAAGCTTGGTCATTGCAGCGATGTCTTGACCATGCTTTTGAGCACAACATACAAATTCAACTCGGTCAACTTGGTGAGGCCAGTGCTGCTATAGGCACACAAACTGCAAAAGGGGCATTTCTCCCAAACCTCAATGCGAATCTATCCCACGGCTACAACTTCGGCCGAACCATCGACCCGTTCACGAACCAATTCGTTGAATCCTCTGCCATCCGGTCCAACAGCTTTGGTTTGAGCACCGGTATGGTCTTGTTCAACGGGTTCCAAAATCACCTCAACCTGCGGAGAGCGAAATTAGCCCAAGCCTCCGCTGAAGCCCAACTGCAAGTCACCGAGAACAGTATCATCCTGACAATTGCCGGGGCATTCTTGAACGTCCTGTTCCAAGAGGAATTCTTACGGGTAGCCGAATTTAATCGCCAAGCCACAGCTCGCCAGGTAGAACGCATGCGGAGCATGGTTGCCGCTGGAGCTGCTGCAGAATTTGATCTTTATGACGTTGAAGCACAGCTCGCCTCCGATGAAGCCAACATTGTAAGCACCAAAAATGCGCTCGGATTGGCCAAACTGAATTTGGTGCAGCTTCTCCAATTGCCCGCATCAGAATCAGACAGTTTTGAACTTGTCCGGCCCTCAGACGATGATCTTCAGCGGACCAATTTACCTTCCTCGCCAGCTGCTGCCGTAGCATATGCCCTCAGTTCCTTCCCAGAAATTCAGCAAGCTGAGCTGCAGGTAGAAGATGCCTTCATCGGTTTGGACATAGCCAAATCCGGTCGCTATCCCCGTCTGTTCGCAAGCTACAACATCGGAACTGGATACTCTGGTGCCTCGAGTAGCATTGACGGATCCCCTTCATTAGAGGAATATGTACTCGGTTCCCTGGTAGTTGACGACAGTACGTCTTATGACCTCGTCGCCCAACAAGAAGTATACAACTTCATCACCACCCCATTTAATGATCAGCTTAGCCAAAACTTCAACCAAAGCGTGTTCTTCTCTATGAACGTGCCAATCTTCAATAATTTCAATATCAAATCGTCCATTGAACAAGCAGAAGTGGATGCCATACGCGCGCAGCATCAACTCGAACAAACCAAGCAGACCCTAACAACGAGTATCGAATCGGCATGGGCAGATGCCCGTGCTGCTTCGGAGCAGTCCATTGCTCAAGAGGCAGCACTTGTCTCTGCAGAGCGTGCCTTTTTGAATACCGAAAAACGATACGAAGCCGGAGCAGCCACAGCTATCGACTACGCCGATGCGCGCACGCTATTTGATAACGCCCGAATAAACGCTTTGCGCGCTAAGTATGACTTGGCGTTCAAGAGCCGCATATTGGACTTCTATACGGGCAAAGCGATGACCTTTCGATAAAACTCCGACCATGAAATTCACAAGAAAATTCTGGATCATCAGCATATTCGCCATCATCGTGCTTGGCGCTGCCGGTAAATGGTACGGAGGACGAGAGACTTTGGACCAAATTTCTGTGGAACAGGTGGTTGTCCATGACATTGTCGAGCGTGTCTCGGCTTCGGGAAAGATTCAGCCCGAGACCGAAGTGAACATCACTGCTGAAGTGAGCGGCCAAATCGTGGCTTTACCAGTGAAAGAAGGTGACCGGGTGGAAAAGGGGGACTTGCTCGTTCAGATAAATCCCGATTTGTATCAAGCGGCGCTCAATCGCGCGCAGGCCGCCGCAAACAGCGCACGGTCCAGCCTTGCCTCCGCCAAAGCGCAACACGCTCAAGCTAACGCCCAATTCTTCGCTGCAGAAAAGAACTGGCAACGCACACAGCAGCTGTTCCTGAACAACGTCGTCTCAGAAGCTGATTATGATGCTGGGGAGGCCAACTTCATCAGCTCCGAGGCGACCCTTAACGCTGCAAAGGAATCCATCCGTAGTGCCGAATTTGCCATTTCGAGTGCCGAGGCTTCTGTTCAGGAAGCACGAGATAACTTGGGACGCACCACTTTGTTGGCCCCCCAATCTGGCACTGTTACTGCACTCATCAAGGAGGTGGGTGAAAGCGTCCAAGGCAACGGGTTTACCGCAGGTGAAGTTGTTATGAAGGTGTCTGATTTATCCATTATGGAAGTGGATGTGGAGGTAAACGAAAGTGATATTGTACGAGTCGGCATGCACGACGCAGCTGAGGTCGAAGTCGATGCCTACATCAATGAAACCTTCATTGGTTCCGTAACCGAAATCGGAAATACGGCTTTGAATGCGGGAATCCATGGCTTCGCCATGGATCAGGTGACCAATTTCTCCGTCAAGGTTAGGCTTCAGCCCGAAAGTTATGCGGAATTGCTGACCACATTGGAAGACGTCTCATCACCTTTCCGGCCGGGGATGAGTGCAAAAGTGGATATTCTTACTCGGAGTGCAGACGGGGCGGTATCCGTTCCAATTCAGTCCGTTACCAAACGCGAATCCGACGAGGGTGAGGATGAACTAGGGGTTTTTGTTTTGGAGCGAAGTAGGCAGGTGCGATGGCAACGGGTAGAAACGGGCATCCAAGACAACCACTACATTGAGATACAATCCGGACTTGACACCACCATGACCGTCGTAATTGGCCCTTACCAATGCGTATCCCGCACCCTGGATGACGGTGATGAAGTGACGATAAAGTCGAACAAAAAACCGCAAAATAAACGATGAGCGAGCGGATCTTAGCCATTGAAACCTCTACCCTCTCATGCTCCGTAGCTTTATTCCAAGGCGACGTGTGTATTCATGCAAATCAATGTTGCGAATCACAACATGTCCACGCCTCTAGTCTGCTCCCCATGATTGATGCCGCGATGGACAAAAGTGGGTGGCGAGTAGCTAATCTAGCAGCCGTTGCCGTGTGCGGTGGTCCAGGAAGTTACACAGGATTGCGAATTGGCACCTCCGCAGCTAAGGGCATCTGCCACGCACAAGGCATCCCACTCATTGCAATAAATAGTTTGGAAATCCAAGCCTACCACCTCGCGTCCTCAGCACTACTGCAGATAGATAGTATTGTAATTGCCGTTATAGATGCTCGTCGTAATGAAGTGTACACACAGACGTTTCGCTGGTCAGGAAGGCACTTCGAAGCCCTGGATGAAACGCGTGCCTTAGTGATTGAACCCAACACCAACGCAAAAGCTCTTTTCCCAGCTGCCACTGGCAGCACCTTCGTGGTTGGAGATGCTGCAGAAAAAGTACAACGCCTGCTCAAAGGCAAAGGATTGAATTGGCAATTTATACCCGCCAATCCAACAGCCGAATGCGCGCGTATCTCCGTACGAAATGCCATGGCCGAGCAGCGATTTGAAGACGTCGCGTATTATACCCCGAAGTACCTTAAAGACTTTCAGGCCGGCAAACCTAAAGACCCACTCGGATTGCGAAAATCTACCTCCGCATGAAGCCCGTGTCCTACTTACGAAGCACAGCTATCGCCACCGCGGCGCTGATTTTATTCCAAGCACGGTGCAATGACCCGCAGCAATTCATTCCGTACGTCCCAGTTGATTTTTCCATCAACATCAACCTGCCCGCATACATTAACTTGTCAGTTCCCAGCGGCCATATTACAGTTAATGGGGGATCACAAGGAATCATCCTCTACCGGTATACACTAGATCAGTTCGTAGCGCTCGACCGGCACAGCACATTTGACATCCCAGCCAATTGCCAAGTTGAAGTAGCGGAAGACGGACTGCTCATTATAGACCCTTGTAGCAATTCCGAATGGCTGATTATTGACGGTTCCGTAGTTGCTGGAGACGCAATCTACCCGTTGCACCGCTATGCGACACAGTGGAACGACCCCGTGCTTCGGATTTTTAACCCTTAGTAATGCTTCTTGGCATC
>MDTG01363532.1_pt1 | contig 10512 bp, 7 predicted proteins | sample 811421 | NCBI WGS metagenome assembly MDTG01 (sample SAMN05326645, study PRJNA326480) | marine metagenome | isolation source: seawater | place: Pacific Ocean: South East | collected 2011
AAAATTGATAAGACGGAGAGCCCAGGATGAAAGAGTAGGGGGAGACATCTAGATTCAAAGTTCCTGGATGAAATGGCTTGCCAGAAAATCCCTGAGATTCGAAGAAGGGCATTTGCATAGATATAGTACCGGTAGGAAAACGGTGATCTTCTGTTTTGCCAGATGCAATACCATGGCCTGATACAATCTTGGCTCTAATCTTGGTTAACTCCGGAGATTTTTCTTCAGACATCTAAGGGCAAAAACACTTAAAAAAACGATGACCACTTCCTCCGGGACCAATCCTGACCCGAACAGGATGCATACACCGAGGACAATGCCCTACATATGAATCCCCCCTTTTGTTTTTATAAATTCTCCCATACGCCCCACAATTTACAAAATGAATGCCCAGAAAAGGTTTGGGGGATCCTTTTCCCTCATTGGATGGAGATGAGGGATCGGGTCTCACTCAGGGTCGATAGAAGTTCCTTCGATTAAGCCATCTACCCGTTTTGTTAAAAGGTGTGCCTGAACGCTCAGACCATCCTGACCTTCGATGACTTCCGATACCCATGTTTTTACTCTTTCCTCAATAAAGCTAAGCTTTTTGCCGGAATCAGGCTCTTTCGCCAATGCGGAAAAACTCGTCTGCAAGTCACTTTGAGCCGCATCGGACTGACCCAGCATCTCCTGCATCGCTTGCAAAGACTTCCTCAGAGCATCAGAATTCAGTTCATCTTTAATGACTTTTACCGGTTCAAGGTATTTTTTGGCAGCGGGCTGACGAATTTCGGGAGCACTGGAACCTGCTTTTTTAAATAATTTAAAAGAGGTGTCGCTACCATTACTGCTAAAGAGCGGTTTTTCATTAAATTTAAGCTTAGACAAACCCTTCAGTTCACGCCTGAGTTGCTTAAACCTTTGTTTCGAGCTTTCCTCCTGTTGCGGAGTGACATTACGAATAACATCCGCCTTCATGGTTGGCTCGAGTTCTGCGATTTCCTCAAGAACAGATAAAATTCTCTCGAGCACTGCTTCCTGTGTCTGCAAGAAGGAAATGGCAGACTGTAAATATTCTTCGAGGTTCTCAGCAGTTTTCAACGGAACCTGATCTTCAGGTATAGGAAGTTTAGACCGAGTGCTTTTAGAAATCCTTAGGCGCATAAATGTGAAAATCTATTGCAAATCTGACGGCAAAATCAAGCGGAAAGGGAAGCTCGCCCATTCTCCTGTAGTGAATAAATTCCAGACCCGACTAATTGCTCGCCTTTGTAAAGAGCTAACACCTGTCCAGGGGTAATAGCACGCTGAGATTTCGAAAAGGTAATTTTGGCTGAACCGCTTTCCTTGCTTTCCAATAAAATCGAAGTGGATGGATCACGATATCGGGGTTTTGCCAAAAGAGAAAGAGGAGTGGACAGATCTAATTTTTCTAAGAAGGACAAGTCAGAGATTTCATAAGATTGCCCCCACAATGTGGTTTCATGAGTATTCTCAAAGGCAACAATGAGCCGATTGGATGACTGGTCCTTACCAGTTACCACAAAATTTTCATGATCAGTATTGGAAGGGACTCCAATGCCACGGCGCTGTCCAAGTGTATAGCGATGAAGTCCTTTATGTTTACCAACGATCTTGCCCTCAACCGTAATAATTTCACCTGGTTGATCTTCGATGAAATTTGAAAGAAACTCAGGAACCTTCACCTTTCCCAGGAAACAAATACCCTGGCTGTCTTTCTTATCAGCGACAGGCAGGTCATACTTCTTCGCAAGGGACCGTACTTTCACTTTATCCATTTCTCCCAAAGGAAACCTGGCCCGAAAGAGTTGTTCCGGAGTAATTCTTGATAGAAAGTAGGACTGATCCTTATTCTTATCAAGCCCTTCCCAGAGCTGTACTTTTCCATCATCCGTAACGACCCTTCTGCAATAGTGTCCGGTAGCCAAAGCGTCGAAGTTCTCACTTAAGGCATAATCAAGCAACGCTCCGAATTTCATCTCCCGGTTACATAAAACATCGGGGTTCGGCGTTATGCCTTGAGCATAACCCTGAATCATTGGATCCACCACATGATGATGGTAGAAATCCATTAAATTAAGAATACGAAAAGGAATCTTTAGTTTATCAGCTACTGCCCGAGCATCTTCTAAATCCTTTGCACCCGGACATTCTCCAAGCAGGTCGTCCTCATGATCCCATGTCTTGACATAAACCGTCTCAATCTCATGACCGGCCTTGAGGAGTGACATCGCAGCAACCGCACTGTCAACCCCCCCGGAAAGGGCGACCAGGATTTTTTCTTTTGATTCAGTCATTTCCGCTCTTTTAATATGGAAAATCTTACAAGTCGCAAAATTTTTCGATTGGCGATGATCAAGGAATGCCCTAGTGACCACCAAAGTGTACGAGCGTGGTGGAAAAGTATGGACCGGAAAAAACGGTCAAGGACTGGTTTTTCTTGAAAAAGACTGGGAGAATGATCGTCTCCCAGAGGATTTAGTTGAGGAAGCTGGTCTTTTAGGTACAGATTTTAATCTTCTGGAAAAGATTCCACGAGCCAAACTCGCCGGGTATGCCATCTATGGAAATGTAATCAGATTCTCAGTTGACCCAATTGCTGATATGACCGGGAATCAAAAAAATACTGAGATTTATGTGGCATGTGACTTAAATAATTGGCTTCAAGGCGAACCAAACGTCGATCAGTGGAAGCTCAATATGGATGAAAAGGGCCTTCTCACATGCTCAATTGACATAAATAAGCTTTCTCTGGAGGATCGATTTTCCTTCAAGTTTAAGACTTCTGATGGGCATTGGTTGGGTCCGGCTGACTTTTTTCCCTCGCAGGAAGAAACAATGCCCGGTGTGTCGAATTTTATCTTTGATATACGCAGGACAGGGGAAGATATTTTATCTTTTCGAGTTATTGAAGAGGGCAATTCTCAAGCTCTCAGTAAATGGACATCCTCGCGTCCGGAAAACCTCGGTTATTCCGAAGCAGGCGATGAAGGAACATTCAGACTTTTTGCCCCTCGAGCTCATCAAGTGAGTCTTAAAACTTCCAACGAAACAAAATTCTCAAATAATCAAGTAATCCATAAGATGATACTTGGGGACGACGGAGTTTGGGAAAGTAAAGTAAAGAAGCCTACCGATAATCTTTATTATGGTTACGAAGTTACACACAAACGTGGAAGCCATCACGCGAAATCTTTTACAAAGCAAGTTTTAGATCCGTATGCCAAAAGCTGCGTTAGTCGAGAAGGTCCAGGACTGATCTGTAGCTCTTCCATTCGGGCTACCGAATACTCGACCGTTTCATTCTCTGCACCCGAAGCCCAGGACTTAGTCATTATGGAAGGTCATGTTCGTGACCTTTTGAAATATGCCCCCCTTGATTTACCTGAATCCGAAAGGCTAGGGTTTCGCGGACTCTCTAAATGGTTGGAATCAGAAGATTGCTACATCCGAAAAATGGGGGTGAATGCGATCGAACTGCAACCGATCCACCAATTTGATTCCCGCTCGAAGGATGAGTATCACTGGGGATACATGCCGGTCAATTTTTTCTCTCCGGCCTCCGATTACGCAACTAAGCCTGAAAATGCTGCTCAAGAATGCAGGGAGTTGGTTGCGGCCTTACACAAAGCAAATATAGCGGTCATTCTTGATGTTGTTTACAACCATTTCGGTATTCCAAATCACTTATTGTACCTGGATCGAGAACTGTATCTTTCAACGGACGAACTAGGCAGACTAACCAACTACAGTGGGTGCGGGAATGATCTAAATTGCGACGCAGAACCCGTTAAAAAAATGATTATTGATAGCCTGAAATATTGGGTATCAAATTATCAAATCGACGGATTTCGTTTCGACTTGGCTGAGTTATTGGGGACTGAATTACTTACTGAAATTGAATTTGAATTAAAAAAATTAAATCCCAATATTATATTAATAGCGGAGCCTTGGAGTTTCCGGGGAAGATTACCTGTAGAGATAAACCAAACTGGTTATTCCTTATGGAGCGATCGTTGCCGGGAATCCCTACTTGCATTTGTAAGGGAAGGGGAGGGAAAGGACAAAATCTCGTCGCTTCTGCAAGGAAAGCTTGATCCGGAAAATTTCTATCCTTGGCAATCTCTCCAATATATTGAGTCACACGATGACTATGCCTTCATCGACCGTATATGCAGTGATAGCAAGACAGGGGGGATGTATCCGCCTAAGAATGCGATCGAACAGGCCAAGCTTGCCATGATCATCCTTTTACTTTCCCCCGGAATTCCCATGATTTCAGCCGGCCAGGACTTCCTGAGAAGCAAGCAAGGCATTCGAAACACTTATCAAAATGGAGATGTCAATGCTCTCGATTATCAAAGGCTTGAGAAATATAAAAGTGTGCATGAGGCAATCTGCGAAGTCATCAAGTTCAGGCAATCAAAACAAGGTTTTTTTACCCGCCCGAAAGCCTTTGGTGAGTGTAGTTACTCAGAAATTGAAGTTGGCTGTACAGATATTTTCAACCTAGTCATAAGGCATTATCAGGCGGAAGAAGAGTTTTTGTTTTTATGCAACCCTCATAAAGTCTCTAACGAAGTGGAACTTCCACTGCATTGGCAAAATCAGGAGATAATGCTTCCGGGAACATCAGAATTGAAACAAATCACAAATTTAGAACCTTTTGAGTATAGATTAATCAAAAGAACAATCAGCTGAGCCTTGAAATCTGGCTACCTTGGAAACTACGCCATATCTTAAGTTGCAAAAGGAATGATAAAAATGCTCTTTATCTGCTACCTTCATAAGCTGTTTAATAACCAGGCATACAAGAGGAAAAACGTCCGCTCGATCAGACGGTAAAGCAGGAAAAGCAGAAATACGCTCATCCATAGACATCTCGCAAGATTTCTCAGTCAGAATCGTAATTTCGTCAGAGGTGAATTGATTACAATCCTCAAACCCTACACCTTTTTGTTCAGCAAGAATCTTCCTCATGAAAAAAATTGCTCCTCCCAACCCAACTAACTTGGCATTCTTTCCATTTGATAATCCCACCTTAGCTATTTCTGAGAATAGGTAGTCATTCAACTCTTCAACTTCAGAAGTACTCAGTGGATTCTCATTCGAAAAATTAAGTCTCTCTGCGAGAGCAAGAGCACCAAGCGGTAAACTTTTAGAAAAAGTGGAATTGCCATCTTGTCTCTCAATCACCTCAAGACTTCCACCCCCCAAATCGAAAACCTGCAGATGTGTTTCTCCTTTTATTACTGAATCAAAGCGGACTCCATCCGCTATCAACTCTGCTTCCTGCCGCCCGCTCAATATATTAAGTTTGTGACCAAACCGTGCCTCGATTGCCCTGTGAATATCACCTTGATTATTTGATCTGCGAATAGCCTCAGTAGCCACAATAGTTAAATTGTCGGAAGATTCTGACAAAGATATACTTATTAATTCATCTAAGACATCCAGTAATTGTTTTAATTGAACGGGTGCAATACCTCCAAGTTTTTGGGATTCAGAGGAAATCAAGCGACAGGGAAAGCTTTTTTCTAGGATTGGTATTATGGCACCATTTACATCAACCTTGGCTATGAGAATTTTGGTTGTATTCGAGCCAATATCGATAACCGAAACTTTAAGAGCATCCTGCTCTTGAATCATAATACATAATCACGAGGAGCAATGACTAAGGTAAATTCTCCCTTTTGGCTGGAGCGTAGACTTTTCTCCTGCACGGATGATATAGTTCCAACGACGATACTTTCATGAAGCTTAGTTAACTCTCGGGCAACTGCTAGAAAACGCTGTTCCCCATATACTTTTTTTAAGATCTCGAAAGTGGATTCCATTTTATATTTCGACTGATAAAATATCAGTGAACCCTCAAAATCCTCCCATTTCTGTAGTAAATTTTCAAAAGCGACTTTCCCCTTTGGCGGGAAACCCAAAAAAAGAAAATGATGGGTAGGCAATCCCGATGCGGCAAGGGCAGTAATCGCGGCATTAGGACCAGGAATGGGAACCACTTTTATATTTTGCTTCCTACATTCTCTTACCAGGCGAAACCCTGGATCACTGATTCCCGGATAGCCTGCATCAGAAAGCAACGCGATTCGTTTACCTTTTAAGATTTCTTCAGCAAGGATTCCTGACTGCCTCTTTTCATTCTCCTCACGATAGGAGATCATTGGCTTACTGAGTTCTAAGTTAGCTAGTAGCTTTTTTGTTACTCTTGTGTCTTCACAGGCGATGAGATCACATTCACTTAGCACCTTTTTTCCGCGATCCGTAAGATCTCCTAGATTACCTATTGGTGTAGCAACAAGAAACAGGCAACCACTCTCACCCATAATACTTGGGGTATGGTTGGTGTAAATTCTTAGCGATTGAATCCACCTCGATCGAATCCACCAGGCAGACTGTACTCCCAACTTGCGGGACGCCCCTGAGGCATACGATCATCATCAGGAGAAGCTGTAAAACAACCACCAAAGACCGCGAGGGATACAAATAACAGAAACTTTAAAATGTTTGAGATTATGTTCATCAATTGATTAGAGATTTTGTTCTTCTTCTGGAATAATGTAAATTGAGTCCCCCGGGCGCAACTTTTGCGGTTCTCCAAACCGGGGTAGGATGTAGGCAAGCAGGTAACCCTTTCTAGAACTTTGCACGCGAATCCTGGCAGCTTGTTTCTTATCTTTCCATACTGTAAAAACTTCTCCCTGATTAACTCCACGATCCACTCCAAAAGGTAGAAGCAACATTCCCGATTTTGTATCCACCCGAGCAATGGTCGATGGGGCACCAATATCTGAAATTTGTTTTTGTTGGCTAACCGCCATCATATCCAACTCATTCATCTCAGGAGGTCCCGCATCTTTTTTCTGAACCATGAAAGGGTTTACTTCTTCTGATATCGCATCATCCGCTACTTCCCCTCCTTGCTGCTTTGCAAGCATCTCATCAATTCCACGCTTGTAGCCTGCAGCATCAGCGAGCCTGATTTCCTCCTGTTTTTTGGAAAGTTGCTGTTTATGCTCCTCCTGCATGGCATCCACTTCGGCTAAGTGATTCTTAGCATCTTCCTGCTTTTGATTTTCAAGGTCAACCACTTGATTATTCAAGACCATAATTTGCTGCTCTGAAGCTTGTTTCTCTTTCTCTCTTTCGTCTTTTTCAATAACAAGATCTTCCTCAACACCTTTCAGCTTTATTTGCGTATCTGCGAGTTCATCTAAGGTATCTTCTTTCAGCTTTTTCTCACGAGCCCACATATTTTGATATTGTCTTAATTCTTCATCACGCTCGACAACCATGGCCCTTAATTTAGTTATTTCACCATATTTATCATGCCTGTCTTTATAAAACATCCCAATGACCGTTCTAAGTCGTTGATGACGTGGAACCCCGATAACAATAGTACCATCTTCTTTTTTGGTATCCTTAAAAGGAAATTTAATCTCATCTTCGAACGGATCTTTAAATCCAGCTGGAGACTCTAGTTTGTAATCATCAGAAATACGCCATGTATTCGTCTCAGCATCCCAATAAAGAGAGCCTGGTCCATACTCTTTGGAGACATTATCGAGTAATTCACGATAATTTTTATTTTTGAAAATAGAATCTTCTGAGGCCCTTAGTGCATCCAAGGCATCTGATAACAAGTTTGGCTCTCCGTCAGGTATTTGTTCGTTAGAGTCAAAGACATCATTAAAGGCACTTCTTTTTTCTGAAATATCCTTCCACTGAGCTTCTTTCTCGGATTGCAAAATATCGTAAGCGTCTTCTACCACTTCGTCAAAAATAGCAATTTGCTGTTTGGTATTTGTATCAAATTTAAGCCAAAGCATACCACTTAAGGCAAGGACCCCTAATAAACTAAACAATCGGAAAAGGACGGCAAGAACTCTCATAGATACAAAAAATATGAATACCTAATTAAGACTATGCAAGGGGAATATTATTCTAAAGTTAGGCATAGATTCTTACTTGATATATTTGAGCACGGGGCAAACCATGGGTGGATATTATTTCGACCTCAATACTTCTGGCATTAAAAGGCTCAAACGAGTGAGAATTAAATGCTAGTTGATTATCTTTGATATCGGCGATTAAAGTCGATTTCGCATCGTCACCCGAAGCATAGATGCGGTAGTCTTTAACGAGTGATGAGAAATTCTGGTACTTAAAAGATGAAGGTTTATCCGGATAAATAAAATCATACACGGGATCAAAATTAATTTCGATCGTGCTAATTGTTTGGATTTCATCCCATTCAAATTCGAGAAACTCCGGATATTTAAAATCAGTTGGTTTGGAAATCCACAAACCGGGGAGATGATTTGGGCGTAACGAATCGTTGGCTGTGTTGGAGGGTTGATAAACTTCTTGCTTTGGCACGATTTGCATTCCCGGAGATGGAGAGGGAAGGGGACAACTGGTTAAAACAGGATCAAACTCAGAGAAAAACTTTCGTGTTATCCCTTTTTCTTTTGGTCTTTTGTTATGAAAAATTATTCCAACAATACCATCACTATACAAGGGAACTGTAAACTCTTGTACTGACTCCAACTCGAGGAAGTGCCAACAATTTTGCCCTATTTTAACATTACAATTAATTTCCAAACCATTAGAATATTCCTCGAAAATTATTGTTTGCGAATAAAGACATACTCCCGGATTTGTATTATTATATCCACTGCCCTCGAATAATTTTACGCTAAAAGCTTGTTGATTTTTAGCTTGAAGAGTTACTGAAATTTTCTCTACCAAATCTGAGATTACAGGCAACTGAAATTGGCAACGACTTGTTGAAATGACCTGTTCGACTTTTGTACCGAGATCACTCCAATCAACAAGTGTGGAGGATGCACTCGTTTTTGCTTTCAAAGATAGGTTATCGTCATCTTCAAAACCTTCTACTCCAGAAGCATGATTTCGCCTGTAAAAATGCCTACTTATTTCATTGATATATCCCTTATCCGCCAAGGTTCTTGGCAGTCTTTTCTTTTGAAGACTAAGGGAGGCAACCATTCCAAGTGAGGCACCCATCTGTGATGAACAGGAAGGATAACCTAAAACCCGCGATGTCAATTCGGATACTGAAGAACTAGATCCAGTGAGGAGTAAGTTTTTGCACTCCTTGGAAATCATTGCACGAAGGGGAATTTCAAAGGGTTTGGAAAGGGGCAACTCGTCACGATTGATTGAAAGTAAAGAGAAGCTATTTGGAATTGAACCAGACCCAAGGGCGACCGAGTCATCCCATTCCTTACTTTCAATTAGGTCATTCAAATCCAACCTAACTTCTCCACTTGCCCGGTATGATAAATCTGGCAAGGTATTCTCGGAAATATGTACCAGTTTTAGGTTTTGCATAACCTCTGAAATCGGAGAACGATTCTTAAGGTAATCCCATGCTGCCAAAGCAATCACTTCAGGAACCAACTGTTTTTCATTCGAGACGCCATCCCATTCTACTAAGTGCTCGCCCAAAAGATTAGACTCCAAAGATTTCATCAAATTAAGTTGGGCAGAAAAATCATTATCCTCCCATCTAATTTTTACCCAATTCGGACAAATAAAAGGGTAAGACTCGTCGCCCTGCTCAATTCGAATATAACATCCGCAGCTTTGTCTACCGAGTGCAGGTTGATCTTTTCCTTTGGATGGTAATTCTTCATTTTTATCGACCCCCTTTTCCCCTGAAATACCGCTTAGCTCACTAATTTTACCCACCCCTGTGCAATCAATGTAATATTTACCATGCAAGGCGATTGATTGATGCAAATTATGATCTTTAGCAAATGCAACAATGATCCTTCCTTTTTCCAAGGAAACTGACTCAAGTTCAGTTTCGCGAAAAAACCGAATCCTTTCCTCGCTAGAAATCCAATCTTGCAGGACCCTTGATTGACCGATGTAAGTTCCTTCAGTGTTATACTTAAACAATTGATGCCATAACTCATCCAGGATCCCCGAATTCCGAGAATAAATCCAAGATCTAGCAGATGGCTCATTTAGAGGAAAACGATGAGCAACTCCCGCTCTACCTCCCAAAAAATAATTTCTTTCAACAAGACTCACCGTGCGGCCTTCTCTTGCCGCCGCAATGGAAGCACAGATTCCAGCCAATCCCCCTCCAAAAACGACAATATCTGATCTTACTGAAGCGATTTTCATTAAAAATTATAATTAAATATTAAAAATCCTTAGCCAACAAATTAATTTAAGCGAAATCCTTCTAATACCTAGCATAAAGTTTTATTAATAGTAACCCTTTAGAAATTTTAATATTGTAGGTAAATATACTCGCTTATATAAAAATATTAGTGTCCGTCTCCTCGCAACAATCACGCCTTCTACTTAAGCAAAAGTTTTTTTCGCAAAGCACCTTTTATCAGCATGCGTAACATCTTCCCTCGTTGGACAAACACCATTCCAATCAAGGTTATAATTTCCTTAGGATTGATCGGTGGTGCAGTTACTGCAGGAATAACTTACTACGCTACTCCCAAG
>MDTG01003998.1_pt1 | contig 10511 bp, 11 predicted proteins | sample 811421 | NCBI WGS metagenome assembly MDTG01 (sample SAMN05326645, study PRJNA326480) | marine metagenome | isolation source: seawater | place: Pacific Ocean: South East | collected 2011
CATCTGCGTAGTTGACAAAAAATGAAAAATACTTAATTAAAGGTCATGGCATTCAAAGATTCTACAGATGAAAAATTCAGTGAACAAATTGGTGGAAGCAAACTTTCATTAATTCAGTTCTCAGCTTCATGGTGCGGACCATGCCAGCAACTTAGACCGATCGTAGAAAAAATATCGAACGATATGTCAGATAAAATAGACTGTTATTATCACGATATTGAAAGTCAACCTAACGAGCCTACTAAGTATTCTGTAAGAGGTGTACCAACGATTCTTTTATTTAAAGAAGGAAAACTTTTAGGGACAAAAGTTGGAGCTTCGAGCGAAAAAGACATGCTTGAATTTATAAAACCGCATATTTAATTTTTATTTAAAATATTTCCACAACTATAGAGACTACCAAAACAAATAATAATTTTTTTTTTGTTATTACTTATTCTTTTTAAAGCATTTTCGAAAGAATGACTTGCCTCAGAATTAATTTTGTTTTTTAAAGCTATTTTGTTTAGATCGTTAGCAGAAACGGTACTTTTTTCATTTTCAATTGGTATTGTTATAATTTTTTTAAAGATGTTTTTAAATTCTTTAATAAATAAATCAGGTTCTTTATTTTTTGTCATTGCCCAAATACCATACAAAGGTAATTTTAGAGTTTTTAAATATTTTGCTAGATTCTTTGCATCGGTTACGGAATGAGCTCCATCAATCATAATAGCCTCATTTTTTTTTAATTTATTTTTGATTTTTCCACTTTTTAAATATTGATATCTTCCCTTAAATTTAAGAGAAGGCAACGTCTTTTCAATCACTTTTTTACTAATATTAATATCAAGCGCTATTTTAATTGCGTGGCATACATTCTCTCTCATGCCTCTCGAGTGTATGTTTTTATTATTAAGCTTAATTTTATTGCTTTTATCTTGATAATAGAAAGAATTCTGAATTTTCTTTAGTTTCCATGTATTTGGGAAAATTTTATTACTAAAATTTTTCTTTAAGTGTTTCTTAATAACCCTTAAGACGTATGGTGTTTGTTTTCCGATATAAATATTTGTAAAATTACTTAAGTAAGCCACATCCTCTTTAATAATCTCATCCAATGTTTTTTTTTTTAAAAAATTTAAATGTTGTTTATTAATATTTGTACAAATTTGAATTATCGGGAAATTAATTAAATTATTTGAGTCAAACCTCCAAAGCGCTCCTGTTTCTTGTATATTGTAATCTGCGTTAATTTTAGAAGCATTAATTACGTAAACTAAAGTGAGACATTCAAATATTGTTAAAGGAATTTTTAACTTTTTAATTTGATTAATGGTTTCTCTAATTTCTCTAAAGGAAAGATATTTGCCTTTACCCATATAAAATCTCTCTCTTATATCTTGTATTGAGGGCGAAATGTGAGTCGTTACTGTATTATTACTTGCTTCAATAAAAGATTTTAAAGAAAATAAAGTTGTAAATTTTCCTGATTCTCCAATAACATGAATGACTTTTTTTAATCTTCTTTCAGGATTTCCTAATAGATCTAGAGCAAGCCTTATCCTTTTAAGACCAAAATTAACAGTTTTGTAAAATAATTTATGTCTAGCTAGCTGTTTGTAAAGATTGATCGATTGTGACATTAGACTCTTGTTTAGCTTGAGCTTCTGCCTTTTTCAATAAAACTTTTAGCAAAGTTGAAATAGTTGAATTTAAGTATTGCCTCTCAACTACTAAATCTATTTGTCCCACATCTCTAGCCCATTCTGATGTTTGGAAATTATCAGGCAGAGTTTCTTTAACAGTATCTTGTATTACCCTTCGACCAGCAAAACCAATAGTTGCTCCAGGTTCAGAGATTATGAAGTCACCAAGCATTGCATAACTTGCCGTTACCCCTCCAGTTGTCGGCATACAGCATACAGAAACAAATGGAATATTTTTTCTTCTGAGCTCATGCACTGCTAGTGAGGATCTACTCATCTGGGATAAACTTATCATCGACTCCATCATACGAGCGCCACCAGAGCTACTAAAAAAAATGTAGGGGATATTTTTTTCTATCGCTTTTTGAGCTCCAGCTATAAATGCTTCTCCGCTAGCTGCACCTAAAGAACCTCCAATAAATCGGAAATCTTGTGCTCCTACTATTACATCTAAACCCTGAACTTTTCCTGATGCGATTAGAACAGCATCGTCTTGTCCAGTCAATTTTCTCGCAGCTTTTAATCTATCTATATATTTTTTCTTGTCTTCAAATTCTAAAGGATCATCTTTTGGAAGAGGTGTTTGTACTAATTCAAAATCTTTACTATCAAAAAAAATTTCGAATCTTTCTTTACAGGTTAATTTATGGTGTTCACCACATTTTGGGCAAACCATAAGATTTGTACTCATATCTTCTTTATAGATTAAATTTTTGCAGCTACAGGTAGTCCAAAGATTTTCCTCTATTTTTGAAGATCTTTTTTCGAAAAGAGATTTAATTTTTGGTTTAATAAACTTTGTTATCCAATTCATAAAATTTTATTTTTAAGATTGTACACAACTTTATCTAACTTTGTGACAGGATTTTGTCCCATTTTGAGACAATTAGTTATAGTTTTACTCAATAAAGATCCACAAACTAGGCCTTGAGCAGATTTTAGAGCTGAAATGGTTCTATCAGTTATTCCAAACCCAATAACTATATTTTTTTTGGATTGATTCTGCTTATCTTTCTATAATTTTGAAGAATTTTGCTAGGTGAAACTTTAAGCCTACCCCCTGTAGTTGATAGCATAGATATATAATAAACCATGTCATGTGAGTCTTTTAAAATTTGTTTAATTCTTTGATGAGATGTTGTTGGAGAAATAAGCTGTATAAAGCTAATAGATTTTTTTTTACATTTTTTTGAAAAATTTTTGTTTTCTGGATAGGGCAGATCAACTACAATTAAACCATCTACTCCGGATTTCTTACAGTTCTTTAAAAAAGCATTTTCTCCGATTTGATATATAATATTGTAGTAACCCATAAGTATTAAAGGTTTTTTCGCATTAAATTTTTTGAAATTTTCAGCTATTTGAAAAACGTCTTTGAGTTTAATGCCTTTTTTAAGTGCTCGATGTGAACTTCCTTGAATTTGACCTCCGTCAGCAATAGGAGTGTTGTGAGGAAATCCAAGCTCTAGGATATCTGCATGCTTTGAAATTTTTTTAAGTATGTTAATAGAGTTATTTTTATTATTATCACCTGCTACTACGTATGTAATTAACGCTGGTCTTTTTTCTTTTTTACAATTATCAAAGGCTAAAGAAATTTTTGATTTCATCTAATGTAAGATCCTAATCTCTGTTTAATGATATCCTTGTCTTTAAGACTATCTCCACAAGAATTTACAATAATTACCTCTGAAGATTTTAACTTTGGAGCCAATTTTATTGCTTCTGCAAATGCATGAGATGGTTCAAGTGAAGGAGAAATATTCTCAAACCTAGATACTAATTGGAAAGCTTTCAAAGCCTCCTCATCACTTGCAGTGGTATACCTCGCTCTTTTCGTATCTTTGAGAAAACAGTGTAGCGGAGAAATACCGGGGTAATCCAGTCCTGCAGAAATAGACTCAGTCGTACCTATTTGACCTTCTTTATTTTGAATAACATATTGAGCAGCACCATGAAGTATTCCAACTTTTGAACCATTTGTTAAAGGAGCAGCATGTAATTTACTATTTCGAGGACCTCCAGCTTCTACACCAATCAATTCAGCGTGTGTATCAATAAATTCGTTCCAAAAACCTGCAGCGGAACTCCCGCCACCAACACAATTAATTAATTTTAATTTATCGGGGATTTTTCCAAATTCTTCATTCACTTGTTTAATTAATTCTCTTGAAATTTGGGCAGTACTATATGCACAAATTTTTATAAATATATTTGGTCCAACAGTTGATCCAACACACATATGCGTAGTATCACAATTAGAAACCCAGTATCTCATACATTCACTTACGGCATCTACAAGGGTTTGACTTCCTGTGGATACTGGAATTATCTTAGCCCCATTTTTTTTCATGGCCAGAACGTTTGGTCTTTGTCTTTTTATGTCTTTAGCTCCCATAAAAATTTTACATTTAAGACCAAATTTTTTAGCTGCCATAGAAAGCATTTTTCCAGCATATCCAGCACCCGTGTCACCAACGATATACTTTTTTCCTGCTTTTTTCGCTAGCAAGCAATGAACAGTTGCATTATAAATTTTGTGAGCTCCGCCATTGGCTTCGGAAACAACTTTTGCATATAATTGTGCTCCCCCAAGATAATCAGTCAGATTCTCAAGTTTAATAAATGGAGTAGGTGCACCGATATAAGTGTGAAAATGATAATCTCTCTCTTTTAGAAATTTTTTATCTTTTCTTAATTTAGAAAATAAATTTGTAAGATCTTCAATTGGTTTTTTCAGCGTTTCGGGTATAAAATTTCCCCCAAACTTACCCCCATACATAAAATTTTTATCATGCTGGTCAATAAGTGGTACACCTTTTCTAATTTTTAATTTCATTAATCTTTTTTATAAATTTTTTTATTTTTTGATGATCTTTGTATCCTATTTGACCATCTAATTCCAAGCTACTCGATAAATCAAAAAAGCTAACTCCTAATTTTGCAATATTTTCAATGTTATTTTGAGAAATCGAGCCTGCAAGTGCAAAATTTTCACCTTTAGGAAGTTTTGAGATTAATTCTTTTGGAAACTTTATAGACTTTTCCATACCTGGCGTATCAAATAAAATAATGTCAGCTTCAGTAAAATTTTTGTACTGATAAATATCTGAATATTCGCTGATTTTTATAGTTTTAATTGTTTTAATTCCCATTGATTTAATTTCTTTTATTCTATTATTCGATTCATTTCCATGAAGCTGAATGTAATCAAAATTTTTTAAAACTACGTTTTCAATAAATTCATTTTTTGCATTTACCGTTACAGCAACAAAAGATGAAACTTGTTTATTGTAATTTTTAAGCACTTCAATATCTTGTAAAACTAAATTTCTTGGGGATTTTTCGTAAAAAACAAAGCCTAAATAATTTACCTTGAGGTCAATACAAAGCTGTACATCTCTGACTGGGTTTAAGCCACAAATTTTAACTTTCATTTTATTTTAATTCTTCAATAAGTCTTTGAATGTTATTCTTTATATTACCATTAGTTAAACTTCGTCCCATTACTAATGAAGTGGCACCATTTTGAAAAGCTTGCTTGGGCGTCATCACTCTTTTTTGATCTCCCTTTTTGTCTCCTTGGAGTCTAATTCCTGGTGTAATTATTTCTTTTTTAAATATCTTTTTAACCAACTGAATTTCTTCGGGGCTACAAACAATTGCGTCTAAACGCGCCTTAGTCGCAAGCTTTGCTTGATGAAAAACCAATTTTTTTAAATTTTTATTAAAACCAATTTCTTTTAAAGATTGGTTATTGAGTGAAGTGAGTACTGAAACACCAATTAACTTTGTCTTACCTGAAATCTTCTTTGCAGCTTTAATTGCTCTCAATCCAGAATTTAAGTGAATGGTAATGTAATTAAATTTTAAATCTTTTACAGCTTTAATTGATGAGACGCAGGTATTAGGTATATCAGAAAGTTTATAATCTCCAAAAGTAATTTTATTTTTGAGCTTAGATATAAATTTTCTTCCATTTTTAGAATTTAAAAATTCTAATCCAAATTTGTATCCAAAATCTATTTGTGAGTTATTAGATAATCTAATTATTCTTTTTACTTTGTTTACACTGGTTGTGTCACAAGCTATAAAAATTTTTGGTTTTATCATTCATTAATAATTTTTTTAAGTTTTTTACTAGCTTTAAATCTTACCTTATTTTTTTCTGGAACATAAATAATTTCTCCTGTTTTTGGATTTCTGGCTGAATATTTTTCTTTTATTTTTTTTACAAAAAATGTACCAAATCCTCTAAGCTCAATATTATATCCACTTATCAATGCTTTTTCTAAGCTTTTACAAAAACTATCGATAACATCTTCCAGTTCAGATATTTGAAGTGTTGGGTTTTTAAGTTTTAATTGATTTATTAACTTATGACGTGACAATTATTATTTTTTACTCTTTTTACCTATTGCTTTTTCAAAAATACCTTTAAGAGTAGCCCCAGATTTTGTTGCACCTTCCCCAAATTTTGCAATTAAAGATTTTTCTTCATCAATTTGTGCAGCTTTGACACTTAATTTAATTTTTCTAGACTTTGTATCTAACTCTGTAATTTTTGCATCAAGAGCGTTTCCAGGCGAAAATACTTCAGGCCTTGCATCCGATGAGTCTTTAGCTAAATCTGTTTTACGTATTGTTACTATTATTTTTTTCTCTTTATCAACATATACCTTTACGCCTGTTTTTAGCACCTCGTGAATTCTAGTAGTGATTACACTACCAACTTTTTTGTTGTTTTCTTTGAACCAATTTAATGGATCTTTCTCTAGCGCTCGTTTTGAGAATCTTATTTTGTCGTCTTTTATTTCAATGATTTTAACGTCTATTATTTCGCTCTTTTTAAATTTTTTAAGATTCTCAACGTTTTCATCATAAGAAATTTCCTTATAGTGCAACATTCCACTCAAGCCAGAGTCAACCAATTCACCAAAAATTGCCTTTTCTGTAATATTATTAATTTTTATCTTCACTTCTTTATCTAATTTATCTTTAATCTTATCCCATGGGTTATCTAAAGTAGCTTTGTAAGAAAGTGAAATTCTTTTAGTATCTTTATCGATATTTACAATTTTAACTTTTATATTTTGAGAAACAGCCAAAACTTTATTCGGCTTAATGTTTCTGTTTGTCCAATCTAATTCAGAGTTATGAACTAATCCTTCTATACCTTCTTCAATTTTGATGAAGCAACCATAATCCATAATTTTTGTAACAACTCCATCATAAACCTGACCAATTTTGTATTTTTTTTCGATGTTTTCGTAAGGATTTTCAGTTAAAGCTTTTATAGAGGCAGATACTCGATTAGTTTTTTCATCAATTTTTGTAATTTTAACTTTTAACTTTTGACCGATTGTAACTAAGTCAGATGGTTTTTTCACTCTACCATAACTTAGATCAGAAACGTGCAGTAAAGCATCAACTCCATTGATATCAAGGAAAATACCCCAGTCAGTCGTAGCTTTTACAATTGCATTTTCTACAATATCTCCCTCATTTATATTCTTTAATGCTTCAGTTATTTCAGCGTTCTTACTTTTTTCTAAAACCGCTCTTCTCGAAACACAAACATTACCCCTATTTTTATCAATTCTTGTTGCTATTACTTTCACAGGTGTGTTCATTAAATGATCTACCTTTTTAAGTGGCCTTACATCGATTTGAGATGAAGGCATAAAACATGGAAGACCTTCCACTGTAGCTATAAATCCACCTTTAACTTTCCCTGTTATATATCCAGTCATTTCCTCTTGAGATTCAAAAACTTTTTCCATTTTTCTCCAAGCTTTCATTTTTCTAGCTTTGTCTCTAGAGATAACTATTTCTCCTTTAAAGCTCTCAATTCTCTCCAAATATACATCTATTTGAGAACCAACTTTTAATTTTGTTAACTCATCATCATTTTTAAATTCTTCAATAGGTATCATACCCTCCATTTTTGCTTTACAATCAACAACTACAAAATTTTTTGTTATTTCAGTTACAGTAGCTTTGATGATCTCGTTTTCTTTTAATTTTCTGTTTTGAAAATCTTTTTCGAGTAAGTTTTGGAACTCTTTTTGAAGAGGGTTAGCGTTTTTTAGATGTTGTTCACTTGCCATATTTTTTTAAAATCATTTTATCGACATATCTAGACATTTTTTTAAGCATAGCTTGTTTATTCAATTTTCCGGTGTCGATTTCTATCGAATCTCTATGTTTAAGTAAAGGGGAGTTTTTCCTTTTTGAGTCTAAAATATTTCTCATTCTAAGGGCCTTTTTTACTTCTTTTAATTTAATCTTTGGATTAATTTTTTTAAGTTCTTTAAATCTTCTAAATGAGGCTGTATTTAAGTTACATTTAAAAAAAAATTTGATGTCTGAATTAGGCAAAATTTTAGTAGAAATATCTCTGCCTTCAATACAGCAATTTTTATTATTTCTCGAAAATTTGACTTGAAAGTTTTTTAAAATTTTTCTTATAGCTCCAATTTTTGCAATTACTGCACTGTATTCAGAAATTTCTGGTGTATGTAAATTAATCCTTTCTAGTCTTTTATATTGAAGCTTTATAAAATTATTATGCAAAAACTCTATTTTATTTTTTGGTTTATACTTAATTATTAAATAGGTTGCATATCGATAAAGTAATCCTGATGACAAAAATTTCAATTTATATTTTTCTGAAATCATTTTTGCACCAGTCGATTTTCCTGTTGCAGCGCCACCATCACATGAAATTTGAATTAATCTAGTTTTTAATTTCAAATTTACCCCCTAAAACTTTAATAATTTTTAAAAATGATGGAGCTGAAGTGTAAACCGTTTCAAAGTTTTTAATGAAGGTATTTGCACCGGTGATTAAAGCTAAGATAAATGAAGACATACAAATACGGTGATCACCAAGATTTGGTACTAAAATTTTTTTATTTTTTGCATCAAATATTCCTCTACCAAATATTTTTATTTCATCTTTGGTAGATTTAGACTTAACATCAATTTGCTTTAAAATATTTTGCATTTCTTTTATTCTATTACTTTCTTTATTTGCTAAGTCGCTTATACCTTTAAATATCGATGTTCCTTTGATTAAACTTGCTAATACAAATAAAATTGGATATTCGTCGGTAGAATTAACGTAATATTCTTTAGATGCTTTAATTGGTTTAAGCTTACAACTTTTTACAACTATATCTCCAAAAATCTCATTATTTTTTTTTTTAAGGTTTTTAAAATAAATTTTCGCTCCGCTTTTTTTAAGTAGCCTGTAAAACCCAGTTCTAGTTTTGTTGAGACCAACATTTTTTATTTTTATCGATGAATTTTCGCGCAACACAGTTAATGCTGTGAAAAAAGCTGCAGATGAAGGATCACCAGGTATTTTAGTATGAAGTGAGTTTATATATTTATTTCCAAAAATTTTAATCTGTCTTCTTTTGCCATTGTTGATTCTGATTAAATGATAATTTTTTAACAACATATTTTCAGTGTGGTCTCGACTCTTATTTTTTTCTATAATGATTGTATTTCCGTAAGAGTTCATCCCTGCAAGAATCGCTGCACTTTTTAATTGAGCGGATACACCAGACTCATATTTTATGCCTATTGGTAGATCAGTAGATATTAGTTTCAAAGGAAAATTATGTTTTTTTTTTGGAGAAAAGCTTGCTCCAAATTCTGATAATAATAAAATAAGTTTTTTCATGCTTCTTTTTTGAAGTGACTTATCTCCGGTAAGTATTACCTCTATTCTCGGAGTTGTGGAGAGTATGCCAGTAAGAAGTCTTGCTAGAGTGCCAGAATTTCCGAAATTTAACTTTAAATTTTTTTTTGCAAATAAGGATCCAAGTCCTTTGCCGTAAACAAAATATTTTTTATTCTTCCTTCGTATTTTTACGCCTAGTTTTTTCAAACATTTTATAGTTGAAAAAACATCTTCTGACTCCAAAGAATTTTCCACACAAGAAATACCATGGCTTATAGATCCAATTAAAAAAGATCTAATAGAAATTGATTTATCCGAGTCTACTTTAATTATTTTTTTAAACGGAGAGATTTTGTTTCTGATTTTTAAATTAAAACTTTTTATAGACATTCGTATTAAGAAAATTGTGAACCGAAATAGTGCTCAATAGCTTTTGATGATTTTAGCAATTCTCTAGAAGTGCCTTCAGCTATCACAGTATGTTCACCCAATACATAACTACGATCTGTAATATCAAATAAATTTTTTACGTTATGGTCAGTAACTAATATTGCAGTGCCGCTTGATTGAATTTTCAAAATATATTTTTGAATATCTTGTATCACTAAAGGATCAAGCGCTGCAAGTGGCTCATCAAGTAAAACGATTTTAGGTTTATTAATCATAACTCTAGCCATCATTAGTCTTCGAATTTCACCACCAGATAACACAGATGCGTTTAATGTTCTTAGATGTTGTAAATTAAATTCATCTAAAAGTTTCTCCGTTACTGATTTTTGATTTTCTGATCCAACTATAGAGATTTGTGCGACACCAAGTAGATTATCATATACTGACATATTAAAAACGCTTCTTTGTTGAGGTAAGTAACCTAGACCTTCTTTAGATCTCAAATGAATAGGTATTTGCTCTATTGATCTACTGTTTAAAAAAATTTTGCCTCCTTCAACGTTTTGTTCACCGATACACATTGAAAATAAAGTAGTTTTTCCACAGCCATTAGGACCTAGCACTCCAACACATTCTCCCGGAAAAACTTTTAAAGAAAGTTTTTTTAAAATCGGCCTACCATCAAAAGATTTACTTACATCTTTTACTTCAAAGATTGGTTTATCTTTTTTAAATTTTAA
>MDTG01190436.1_pt1 | contig 10511 bp, 6 predicted proteins | sample 811421 | NCBI WGS metagenome assembly MDTG01 (sample SAMN05326645, study PRJNA326480) | marine metagenome | isolation source: seawater | place: Pacific Ocean: South East | collected 2011
CCTGAACATCAGAAACTTTTATAGAATAAGAAGCTATATAGCCATCCGCTGAAACAAATTGGAATGACATCAAAAAGAGTGCCATACAAGTAGTAAATAATTTTTTCATTTTTTCTCCGAAATTAAAAATTTATGAAATTTTATTATGCAAGATATGTGTAAAAAATACATAGTTTTATGTGTCAATTGTGCAAAAAAAAGCCTTGAAGATTCAAGGCTTTTTTATATAAAAGATTTTATATTTAGAAGTTATAAGTCCACTTAACTCCATAAGACGCTTGCTCTCTTGCCCAAATACTTTTGTTAAAACCTAGAGGCGCAGTTGCCTCTCCTATATGCATGATATTTTGCTCATCAGTTATATTCTGCCCATAAATATCTACACGCCATTTTGGGTCTGCAACGGATGGAGTGATAGAAATCATTGCATTGTATTCAGTCCAAGCAGGAACTTTATCCCATTCCAAATCAAACAAAGTTGTATAACGCTCATCTTGTTTATAAGCGTCTAATCTAAAGTTGACGTTATAATTTTCAGTAGTCATTGTGTACTGAACACCTAGATTCATAGAAAGCTCAGGATGCGTTAATGTATTCCCGCTAATATCAGAAAGTAAACCATCTTTGATAGCATCAGCTGGGTTGCAACCAAGAATTGCACAAGCAGTATTCACCATCACAGATGAATAAAGGTCCCTAGAAGCTGTCAATGAAGGTAAATGGCCAGGTGTTACATTTGGTAAAAAACTAACTGGTGTTGGCTGCCCACTTGTTCTATCGCCATGAAATTCAGCAGGAACAATAATTGCTTGGGCTGGGCCCCATAGCCCACCTTGCCACATATTCCATATCACAGTTGCAACATCTTTTCGAACAACAAAGACTTCTCCATCGGCTGCATTTTTCATTAAGTGCCAATTACCACAGCCTGTTGTTAAGCACAGATCAGCATTTGCAGGGTTCATAACCATCTCGCCACTGCCAATTTCTGACTCTTCCCACGCAATACCCATATTAATCTGCCATTGAGGAGCATTGATAGGCACCCAAATAAATTCACTTTCAAAACCTATCATGTCAACATCAATACCTTCATTAACACGTGTTTTGTTCTGAATTTTAGTTACTTGATAATCTTCTGCATCATACATATAAGCTGCAGCGTTCCACCTCATTCCTTGAGCTGGGAAATCAGCCTTAAAACCAACCTCAAATGCAGTGAGCTCAGTGGATGGAAATACTTGAGGAGTATCAGGATATTTTGCAGGATCTAGTGCTGGATTAAATCCTCCTCCCTTAAAGCCTTTTGAAATAGAACCATATACAAGAGTATTATCATTTAATACATAATCAACAACAAAACGACCTGTGTTATTTGCATACTCAGTTTCTGGATCTCCAGGTGTACCTGATGCATACCAAGATTGACCAAAAGCCGGAATAGATTGCCCTGGTAACGCAGTAAAGCCATTGCCTTGACTACCAAAACCTACAACACTGAGGAATGGCGAGCGACCATATTGCTCTTTATAATCTTCAGTTCTTCTTATGCCTAAAGTATATTTCAGCCTATCATTAGCTTGATAGTAAATCTCACCAAAAATAGCCGAGCTTCTTGATGCAGAAATGCTGGATGTTCTATATAAAGGGGCATATAGCTGAACAAATCCTTGTGGCAGTCCACCAGTTAATACTCCCGGAGGAAATAAGGCCAAAGCATCTAGACCATTTGCAGCAATATCATAGACGCTTTTTCCAGAAGATTCCGTGTGAATGGCGCCCAATAAATAATTCCAATTTCCGTCTAAGCTTGATTGAAATCTTATCTCAGTAACCTCATTTTCACCGTCAGGATTATATTGACGATCAAATCCATCAGGATAGTTCATAGTATCTGTCAAACAGCCACCATATGAACCAAGTGTTCCATCTTCTAATTTACAATTTGGACCATAACCTGTCATAGGTACATTGCCACCAGGAAAATAAGGATTATCTTTAAACCTTAAACGATCATACTCCTCTGATTCATACACTCCTGTTCTATCATAGAGTCTATCTTTTCTAGAATGTGACAAAGTCATATCCCAATTATCATTAATGGTGTGGTTAATTATTAATTGAGTAATATCTTGATCGACTATATACCTTGGGTTACCTCTATTATTAGATTGCCAAAATCCTTTTGGCGCTCCTGACATGTCAGTCACTGGGGTGTAATCTAAAATCCCAGTTAAGATTGCAAGATTTTCTACAAAAGTTGCCATCGGATGAGTTAGCTCATGAACCAAAGGAGCTCCAGGAGTACAACCCACTGCAACAGATGGATCACGCTTACAGTAACGATTATTAACGTAATGACGAGTTGAATCCTCATCATAATTTTCATGGACCAACAAAATATCAGTTGAGTCATTCAATTGCCAGGCAAGAGATAACCTGAAAGAATTAGAATCTCTATTATTTATGTAGGGTGTGGGAGCTTTTGAGTAAATATTTTTAATATTTCCGTCTCTTTCTACAGATGCGGTTGCAATTCTCATAGCCATTGAATCGCCCAATGGAATGTTGAGCATTAATTTAGTCTTCAACAAATCGTAATCGCCCATATCAACAGAAACTTTACCGAGAGATTGCCCGAACACTGGTCTAGCAGTTATGAGGTTAATCGCGCCACCGACAGAATTTTTACCATACAGCGTTCCTTGTGGACCTCTAAGAACCTCAATACGTTCCATGTCTAAAAATTCACCATCTTGCATAGTTGTTGAGCCAACAGGCAAATCATTCACATGGATTTCTACACCTGATTCCGCTGTGGCTGAAACAGCAAGATTGGTAATACCTCGAATATTGAAGGCTCCGCCCCCAGAATCATTTCCTTGAAAATTTAAACTTGGGGTAACAAGTTGTAAATCTGATCCTGATTCGATTTGCATGTCATCAAGCATGTTAGCTGTAAGAGCGGTAACAGCTATTGGAACATCTTGCAAACTCTCTTCAACTCTTTGAGAGGTAACAATAACCTCCTCAATTGAACTGACCGCCTCATCTTGCGCAGATGCAGGATTAATTAAAATCAAAAAACTACCTGCAATTGCAACAGCCTTTAGACCATAAATAAATTTTATAAATTTCATAACTTATCTCCCCCTAAAAGTAAGTATTGATAAAAAATATAATTATAAATATTTTTTATATATCTTAGTAAACATAATTAATTTGATGAATGCAACGAAAAAAATATAAATATTTCAACATGGGTAAAGATTAAAGATTTACCAGAGTAATAAAAAATCTATACTTACTAATACAATAATTGATTAACTAATTAAATATGCGATATTTATTTTATTTACTACTGATCAGCTCATGTTCTTATGATCAAGATATCAATGAAGCAGACTTAATCCTAAGTTCAAATAAAGTAATTTTAATGACAGGTAATAAAAAGTCTCAGCCTCTATCTATAGCGGTTAAAAATAAAAAAATTATTTGGATAGGATCTCATAAGGATGCAAAACATATTCATGGCAGGCATATTGATTTTGTTGATCAGGCAATTCTTCCAGGCTTTATTGATGCTCATGGTCATGCCTCCTATTTAGCATTTGCTTCACAAGTTGCGAATATTGCCTCTCCTCCAGTAGGAAAAATAAACACCATAAAGGAGCTGCAAGTTGAGCTAAAAAAATTTATTAAAGACTCTAATCTGCAACCAGGCGAATGGTTAATGGGTCTTGGTTATGATGACTCGCTTTTAGCAGAACAAAGGCATCCCACTAGAGATGATCTTGATGAAGTCAGCAATGAGCATCCTATATACCTCATTCATGTATCAGCACATCTTGGTGCGGCTAATTCCTTGGGCTTATCACTGGCAAACATTAACTCGAAAACTCAAGATCCACCTGGAGGTAAAATTCGCAGATATGAAAACTCTGTAAAGCCTAACGGGGTTTTTGAAGAGACTGCTGCATATCCTCTCCAACAATTAGCCATGAGTGCTTACAAAGATCCGATTGGTAGTATCAAAGAAGCCATGGAAATATATGCGAGAAACGGAATTACCACCGCTCAAGATGGAGCCTCAAGCCCTGAAACAATTGAGTTAATGCGATTAGCAGATGCAAAAGGGATGATCAACCTAGATATTATTAGTTATCCCATAGGTCAAAATGGTCTAGATAAAAATTTAAAGGCAATCAATTTTGGTAACTATCAAGGTAGATTAAAAATTGGTGGTATTAAGTTAATTTTAGATGGTTCACCTCAGGGAAAAACTGCTTACTTAACTGAGCCCTATTACAAACCACCTCACAGTGAATCAGAATCATATAAAGGTTATCCCTTAATCCCTCAAGAAGAAGTTTCAAGATGGGTAAAACAATATGCTGATTTAAATATACCTATCATGGCTCATGCTAATGGTGATGCAGCGGCTGACATGCTAATCAAAGCTGTAAAAAATGCAAAAATTGCCTCTGATCATCGAACTATTATGATTCATGCGCAAACGGTACGGGAAGATCAGCTGGATCAAATGAAAGAGCTGAGAATTATTCCCTCTTATTTTTCAACACATACATTCTACTGGGGAGACTGGCACAGAGATTCTGTATTTGGTCAAGAGCGTGCCATGCGTATAAGCCCAACAAAATCTACTCTTGATAGATCAATGCCCTTTACTGTTCATAACGATGCTCCAGTTGTTCCTCCAGATATGGTTCGTTTGCTCTGGTCTACAACCAACAGAATAACTCGCTCTGGCAAGATTCTTGGTGAGGACCAAAGAATCTCCACTTATGAAGCTCTTAAAGCAATAACAATTAATGCAGCATACCAGCACTTTGAAGAAGATATCAAAGGTACTATAGAGGTTGGCAAGCAGGCTGATTTAGTTGTTCTTTCTAAGGATCCTTTAAGTATTGATACAAAAAATCTTTTAGAGATTAATGTAGTAGCAACTTTTTCTCGCGGAGTAGAAGTATTTAATGCAAAAAAATAAAGGGGCAAAAACTCCTTTATTAAAATAGATAAGCAACTATCTAGAAACTTTAAATCCTAACTGGCTTTGAACTAGAGATTCTTCAGACATATCACCTCGCGCAACCACTTGACCATCATCGTCAAATTGAAATCTTGTTACTTGGTTTTCTTCATACTGAAGACCGGTAATATCATCCGTAAACTTATGCCAAGTCCAAGCATAGACAACGTTCTCTTTTCTATTTGCAGCAACTTCAATGATCCTATACTCGTCAGCACCCCAATCGTCTGCATCAGAAGATTCAATATTTTCTAAGACCTGGGTTTTAGTATATCTAGGACTGACCAACCCCCTATTAAAAGATACATCTACGTTCTTTCCGTTTCGCTTTACAACAGCTTTAACGGGTTGGCCTGGAAGACCTGTAAAAGATAGAACCCCATTCTCTCTATTTTCTCTAGTTGCAGGAATACCTTCAACAGACACAAAAGTATCTCCACTCTGTAAAACTCCAACAGCTGGACTATTTTCAATAACCCAATCGACTACCATCTCGTCATTGCTAGGATCAAAATTAAAACCAAAGCCAATAAATCGCCCAGGATAGTTGTAGCCATTATCAGACATATGTTTTTTTACAACAGCTAAAAAACTATCTTTATCGGTATAACCCGCATCGATCCATGAGTTAGCAGTTTTAATATTACTCATCATCATTTTCTTGCTTACTTGTGATTCTTCGTGATGGCCCGCAAATATCTGGGTGCTTAAAAGCAATGGAACTATTAATAATGTTTTAAAAAAATTCATTTTTCTCCAATTTGTTAATTAAGAAATAAATATAACACTTAAGACAAAAATATTTTAAAAGTATTTGTAATAGACAGAAATCAAGGAATTACTTTTCGAGATTATTTTTATCAATTATGCTAATCCAATGAAAAATAAAATTAACCATACTGATTCTTTGCTTTTGGTAATACGAAAACTTTTTTTACCATTTTCTTTAGCACTTATGATTAGCCCTTTAGCTAATTCAGAAGAAAGTCTTGCTGAGTTTAATCCAATGGATGTATTTGAACTGGAGTGGGCGACAGATCCCCGCGTATCACCTGACGGGAATACTATTGTCTATGTTCGCAAATCAAATGATATTATGAATGACCGTGAGCGTTCTAATTTATGGCAGGTTTCAATAAAAGGAACAAATCATCGACCACTCTACTCTGGCTTAAATACAATCAGATCTCCTCGTTGGTCTCCAAATGGAGAAAAACTTGCATTTATCTCAAATAATACGGGTTCTCAACAAATTCACGTGCGCTGGATAGATAATGGAGAAACCGCTGTGATTTCACAATTACAAGAATCACCTTCAAATCTATCTTGGTCGCCAGATGGAAAGTGGCTTGCATTTACCATGAATGTTAAAGCAGTACCTGAAACAATTGCTGAACCTCGAGCCAAACCTGAAGGTGCAAATTGGGCTAAAAAACCTATAACTGTCACAACAACTCAGTATCAATATGACGGGCAAGGAATTGTTGAGCCTGCATACCGTCATGTATTTATTGTTCCTGCTGATGGAGGCTCTGCACGTCAATTAACTCAAGGTAATTTCAATCATTATGGGTCGCTTGCTTGGTCTCTTGATAGCGATCATATATTCTTTTCAGCCTATCGTTCTGATGATTGGGAGCTTGTAAGTGGTGAAGCAGATATTTATTCAGTAAGTATAAACACCAATAAAATTATGCAAATTACAAATCAATCTGGTGCAGAACGCTCGCCAATGATATCGCCAAATGGACAATTGATTGCTTTCACCAAAAAGGAGCGTCGACCCCTAGCTTATTCACCCGATCATATTGGAATCATGAGCTTAGATGGAAAAAATATGCGTCTACTCTCAGAAGAGTTAGATGGCGATGCAAATAATTTGCAATGGGCCAGTGATAGTAAATCGCTCTTCTATACCTATGATGAACGAGGTATCAGAAAGATTGGTCAAGTTACTGTTAAAGGTAAACTTAAGGAGATTATCGAAGGTCTTGGCGGAGCAACACTCGGAAGACCCTATCTTTCAGGGAATTTTCATGTTGCAAATAATACTATTGCCTTTACTCATGGCACATCTGAGCGACCTGCTAATATTGGTATCGTCAATGAAGGAAAGATACAAATACTTACAGCCTTAAATAATGATCTTTTAGGTCATAGAAAGCTAGGATTGGTAAATGAAATTACTTATAAATCATCATTTGATGGGCAGGAAATACAAGGTTGGTACATCACCCCACCAGACTTTGATCCGGCAAAAAAGTACCCTCTAATACTTGAAATTCATGGTGGTCCCCATCTTGCCTATGGTCCATATTTTTCTGCTGAATTACAAATCATGGCAGCAGCAGGATATATTGTTTTCTATAACAATTATCGCGGGAGCTTGTCGTATGGTGAAGATTTTGCTTTGCTTTTGCAATATAAATATTCAAGCAGTGAGGATTTTGCAGATCATATGTCTGGGATTGATACCCTAATTAATCTTGGGTTCATAGATGAGAAAAATCTTTTTATTGCAGGTGGAAGTGCGGGCGGTATTGCGACTGCTTATGCAATTGGGCTAACCGATCGATTTAATGCAGCTGTTGCTGCCAAACCAGTTATTAACTGGTTAAGCAAACCACTCACTGCTGATTCTATGGTTGGTCAGATCTATCATCAGTTCCCTGGACCACCATGGGAACATCTTGAACATTATTGGAAAAGATCGCCTTTGTCATTGATGGGAAATATTACAACTCCGACATTGTTAATAACAGGAGAGGATGACCGAAGAACACCAATATCAGAGACTGAGCAATTCTACCAAGGCTTGCGATTAAGAGGCATAGATAGCGCAATGGTTCGTCTCCCAGATACTTCTCATGGAATTGCTAACAAACCATCTCGATTGATATCCAAAGTTGATCATATTCTTGCATGGTTTGAGCGCTATCGAATTAAAAAAATAAAGGGGGAATAATTTTTAATTCTTTGAGTGAGGAACAGAAGTATTAACTAATCATCCAACAGTGACTGAAAAAAATTCTTCCATCTCAATACAGGTTTTGTATCAAGGGTTAAACAAATATTATTGAAGTCCTCTCTAGCTGCTTTTACCTGATCGCTTCTCCACCAATCCATTGGATCATCTTGGATTTGTAAAACGTGTTTTACTGCATCATCCTGATTAGTAAAAATAATATTTGCCTTCTCAAGCACATCAATTAATGAAGAATAAATTGGCTGAACCTCCCAGAATGACTCATCATAAAAAAGCATTGTAGGAACTCCTGAATACATTGATTCAGCAAATGTTGTCTGAGGATAGGTGCAGATTACTAATCTAGAATTTTTAATTGTATTAACTTGATAGCGCTCCTTACATAAAATATTTTTTCCAAAACTTTCTTCAAAACGCTTTTTGCTTTCCCACAGGCCTAAACCTTTACTTCTAATTTTAATATCTGAGATCAGACCATGCTTTTCCAAAGATTTTAAAAATGCGATATTAGAATTAATTACATCTAAAACTAATGGTCCACGCGGTGAACTGCTGCACCGATCTCCATATCTAGAAGCCTCATAATCGACTAAAGAAATCTGTCCATTTTGTTTATATTTTTTAATTTTATAATGCAGCTTATTTGGGGGTAAACGAATTTGATTTTCATGCCAAGTTTGACCCCAAACAACTCTAGTATCAGCAATTTTTTCTTCATGATTAAAGGTATTTAAGAGAGGATCTAGTGCCCCTCCATGACTTGAAATTATTAATTTAGATTTTTTAAGCACTTGAAATGCTGACCAAATTTTAAACGTTTCGTTATAGATATATGCATTAGATGTAAAAATAACTCTGGCATCAAGAAGTGATTTTTGGGTCTCAACCAAGGAATCAAAGCCCTCTAAATAGTATTTAGGCAGGCTGTAAGGTAAAAGTTCTTGTAAAAATATTTCGAAATCGTTTGATGGATTTATATTCCAATCTTTAAGATTATTTCTTTGAGCCACAAAAGTATGTGTTTTAACCGTCTTGAATGGCTTATGCCATCTAGGAAAAATTCCTAGTTGAAAGTAAAGTTTTAACAAAAAAGTTCTAGGAAAATAGCTATGAAAAATGACATAGTCTTGGCTTCTGGAGGAAATTTTTTCTATAAAATAATCAAGAGTGTTTGCAGCGAATGAAAATAATCTATGGAATAAAGATAATGATGCTCTTGGATCATTATTGAAAGATTGAGTTTTTTCTAGATTTCCCTCAATTTCACGAATATTAATATTAATATCCTGGCGAAACTCAAAAATTTTTGTAAATACTATGTGGTTCCACCAATCAGAATCAAGTAACTCTCTAAATTGGTTAAAGTCATCAGGGGTTATATCAAGAACGTCTGTTTTAAAAGCTTTTGTTGCAAAAGTATTACTTGATCCCTCAATATACATTTTATTTAATAAAGAAATTGTCTCCCATCGATCCCAGATAACTGATATAAATGAATAAAGCCATGGACCAATAATTATCCTCCATGATCTTTTGGGTAAATTAATCTTATGAGCCTTGTTTAATAAATCTGTTAAGTGCTCTAATACAGACTCATTAATATTTTCTAGATAGTCATGATCTTCATTCAGCTTCTTTCTATCAGCCCAATGATACGGAAGGGTTTTAAAATCAGGCTCTGACCAAAGATTTCTGGTAGATAATTTTTTACACCACTCTCCAAGAAAAATAGTGGGGATTTTGTTACCCCACGTTGATTGCAGCGCAGTCGTAACAATAAGAAAATCTTGGGTTTTTTGTGACAAAATTAATACATTGAAATTAATGATTATAAATTAATTATATATTAATTATTAAATGCTATATCTCACCTTTGGGAAATTGATCTCACCTTTAGGAAATTAGTCAGGCATATGCTTGTTTTCTTGTCATGTATACTCAACTAAGAAATAATTTTAGGAGAGTTTGATGAAAAATCCAATTGAAACAGCTGTGCTTACACACTTAGCCGGCTGGAATGCAGATAGCCCGGACTATGGTGATAGAGAGAAATGGTTAACTGCTTGGCATCCTGACTGTGTCTTTCAAGACCCAGTTGGCGGCAAAGAAAAGCATGGAAAAGGAGCTAGAGAAGATACATGGGATAAAGGTTTCCAACCAGGACATAGTTGGAATTGTGAGCTGGTCTTTATGTCTGTTAATGTCGATCAAGTAGCTGTTCATCTGATCAACCATGGGAATATAGATGGTAATACCTTTGACCTAGAATCTATCGAAATCTATTGGATTGGTGATTGCGGAAGAATTGTCCGCTGTCACACATATTTTAATCCAACTGAGGACATGAATCTGGATCCATACTGGACCGTTTAAAGCTGGAGCGGGAAACCAGGTTCGAACTGGCGACCTCAACCTTGGCAAGGTTGCGCTCTACCAACTGAGCTATTCCCGCTTTTGAGTTGATTAATATACATC
>MDTG01232063.1_pt1 | contig 10511 bp, 8 predicted proteins | sample 811421 | NCBI WGS metagenome assembly MDTG01 (sample SAMN05326645, study PRJNA326480) | marine metagenome | isolation source: seawater | place: Pacific Ocean: South East | collected 2011
CTCGGCTACATTCACCGCGGCGTCGAGAAGATTGCAGAATCACGAGATTTCACCCAAATCACGCCCTACTGCGACCGACTCTGCTACGTAAGCGCCATGACGTGGGCCAATTCCTACATCTACGCTGCGGAAGACCTCCTCGAGGTGGAGGTCCCCGAGCGAGCGGAATACGTTCGACTGATCGCAGCCGAATGCCAACGTCTGGCCTCCCACCTGATGTGGCTGGGCGCCTACGGCCCCGACATCGGCAGCTTGACCCTCATGACCTGGTGCATGAGGGACCGAGAGATGTTCCTCGACCTTCTTCAGGAACTTGGAGGGTCTCGCATGCACTACAACTACCCGAGGGTCGGAGGGGTCAAGCGAGACATTCCAGTTGGATTCGCCGATCGCCTCATCGCTAAAATAAAACTCTTTGAGCACCGCATCGATGAATACGAGATGATGCTCGATGAATCCACCATTTGGCTGGTCCGACTGCAAGGCGTGGGCTACGCCAAGGCAGAGGACATGGTGAACGCCGGTGTTTCCGGGCCGAACATCCGAGCGGCCGGTGTTAACTACGACGTCCGCTGGGCTCATCCGTATTCGGTGTACGACCAAGTCGATTGGGAGCCAGCCGTTGAAAAGCCAACCTCGGTCAAGGGCGCAGATTGCTACGACCGATATCGCGTTCGAATGGAAGAAATGCGCCAGTCTTGCCGCATGATGCTCGACGCCATCGAGAAGATACCCGGCGGGAAGAACACCAATTACGCCAACGGCGACGAGATGATCCTCGCCAAGGCCCCCACCCGTGCACCCGAGGGTGCCACCGGCTTCTCGCACTACGAATGCACCCGAGGTGCCTCTCAGTTCTACATCCAAGGCGGCGGTGACGGCCGAGGCAAGAACCCGTATCGTCTTTCCATTCGCTCGCCGATGTTCATCACCATCCCCTATGTTGCTAAGACGATGATTGGGTACAAGGTTGCGGACATCCCTGCCATCATGGGCAGCTTTGATCCATGCATCGGGGAAACCGATCGTTGAGGTGATTTCATGGACGACAAGTACCAGTTGGTGGACTTCTTCCTCAGCAAGGACGGTTTGCTGCGCTCCGGCATCATTGGGGTTCTTGAGGGGACGCCGCTCGAAGAGAGCGCCGGCAGCCTGTCCTTCGCTGTGGCCACCTTTGCTGTGGTCAACGTTGTGTTTCTTCTGCTGTTCTTTTCTCAGTTCGCCATCCTCTGGATTGAGCGTAAGGCGGTGGCCCGCATGCAAGACCGATACGGGGCAACCACAGCCCTTCGTTCCCTCTGGGTGGGCGAAAACGGCGTAACCGCCGGTGAGTGGTGGAACATGCTTCCGTTCGGCTTGGGTAAACCTCTCGGCGCCGTCAACAAATACCTCAACAAGAACTTCGGCAACCGGGACGAAAACTTCGCTACGGTCGACCGAGTGAACAATCGCTCGTGGATGGGCAAAACCATCGTTCCCGGGTTTTTCCAGAACGTCGCTGACGGGATGAAGTTCTTGGTCAAGGAACACATGGTTCCGCAGCGGGCAGATCGCCTCATCTTCGAAGTCTCGCCATTCCTCATCGTCTCCTCCACGTTGCTCATCTTGGGCATGATTCCCCTCTCCAGTGGAATTTACGCCACCAACCCAGATCTTTCGATTCTTTACGCCATCGCCATCTTCGGCATCGCACCCATCGGCGTGTTCTTTGCCGGATGGTCGTCCAACAACAAATACACCCTCATCGGGGGCATCCGCTCGGCAGCTCAGTTGACCGCTTACGAGATTCCTCTCCTCCTGACCCTGCTGTCCGTCGCCATTCTCTCGGGCACGTTCAACATCATCGAGAGCATTCACTTCCAGCACGCAGCCGGCGCGTGGAACATCTTCTTGATGCCGCTGGGTGCCGTGTTGTTCCTCGTGACGATGATCGCTGAAGTCGAACGCGTCCCCTTTGACATGCCCGAAGCTGAAGCCGAACTCGTCGAAGGCTGGTGGACCGAATACGGCGGCATGCGATTTGGGATGCTCTTTATGGCTGAATACATCCGCACCTACGCCGCTTGTTTCCTCTTCACGCACTTCTTTTTGGGCGGATGGCATTTGCCTTTCCAGGGGACGCTTGCCTCGTTGCCTGTGGTCGGCGAGACCATCGGGGAGCTGATCGTCTTCGTGCCGGGAGCCGTCATGACGCTCGTGAAGGCTTGGCTGGTGTTCCTCATCGTCTTCGTTTGGGCACGTTTCTCGCTGGCCCGCATACGAACCGACCAAATCCTTGAATTCGGCTGGCGCATGTTGCTTCCTCTCGCCGTGCTTCAGGTGATTATGTCGCTCGCCTATCGCTTGTACTTGTACGACCCGAACGGCTTGTCAAGTCAGAACGATCCCGCAGGTGGCGCAGCGTGGGACGCCTTTGGCATCCCCTCCTTCGTTCCCATCGTCACGACCATCTTCTGGCTCGCTGTGTTCTTCATCTATCTCAACGACGAGGACAAATCGGTCAATCAGGAACGTATGTTCCACGTCCACACGGACAAGCCTGCGGGGACGGTTTCCCCGGGGAAGGAGTGAGGTGAAACCATGCCAATGCATCCACACGCACAGCCCAATTTCAGAAATCTGTTTTGGTACCCGTTCAAGATCACGTTGATCACGGCGCTCCGAACCTTCCCGTTCATCGGCAAGCGATTCGGCAAGCGGCTCGGTGCGTATCACAACACGTCCCACCCGGAATTCCTCGACGACGGGAGTCGGGCCCGTGCCGCTTCATCGGCGACGATGAACGACATCGGTCGTCAGGAGTTTGCTCCGGACCGGGTGACTTCGGATCTGAAGCCCACGTTGTGGAAACCTCAAACCGTCCAATACCCGTACGAGCGTCTCGAGGACATGGAGCCATGGCTTTTCGTGCCCGGCAATTACAACGGACGCATCGGCGTGATTTGGGAAACATGCACGGCCTGCAAGATGTGCGTCAACATATGCCCCAACGACTGTCTTCACATGACCACTGAACTTCGCGTGGACGTCCTCGACAACGCAGAGGGTGAAAACGCTGGCCTCGGCATGGAACTTGAGGTGGGCAAATTTGCGGCCGTCGAGGTGCCCGAAGTGGTGGCCAACCTCGAGAGCTTCAACCACGTTACGGCCCACACAGCGCCTCCCGAGGAGTGGAGGTTTGCAGAAATTCTCGACCTGTCGGGCGACAACGCCACCGTCCGGTGGAACGATTCCGGCGAGGAAGCCATGATTTCAACCTCAGGACTTTACCCGGCTGACGATCAAATCGTCTCGGGGCGCATTGACCTCGGTCGGTGCATGTTTTGCGGCCTGTGCATGGAAGCTTGCGGATTTACGTCGTTCTTCATGACCAACGAGTACGACGGCATGTCCGGCTTCACTCGTCAAGATTTGTGGTTCGATGCCTCCCGAACCCGAGTTCTACCGGGCGTTCACCAAGAAGCCGTGGATGCTGAACTCGCCAAGCGTGCTTCCAAAGAGCGTGATAAGCGAGCCAGAAAGGCCGCTAAAGCCGCTGCTGAAGCCGCAAAGGGGGACGCTTGAAATGGACGTGGCCAGCGCGGCCGAAACCAGTGTGTTCTTTCTCTTCGCAGCGATTACACTCGGGGGAGCCCTAGGGCTCATTTTTGCTCAACGCGTGGCCCACTCAATGCTTTCACTCATTTTCTGCTTTATGGCGGTCTCGGGCATCTTCATTCTGCTCGGTGCTGAATTTCTCGCAGCCATTCAGATTCTGGTCTACCTCGCCAGCGTTGGATTGGTGGTGCTGTTCGGCATCATGTTGACCCGCCGTCAAATCCTCGAGGAGGACTTTGAATGAAGTTCATTTCCTTGTTCACCCGGCTCGGTCTTTTGGCTCTGGGTTTCATTCTTGTCGCTGTCCTCAACGACGACGCTGTGTGGTCCAGTCCAAGCGACACCACGCCCACCACCTCCGGCTTGGCCGACTCTCTGCTCACAGAATGGGGCTTTGCACTTCTCGTGCTGGGCCTCTTGATGTCAATGGCCATGATGGGGGCGGCCTATCTCGTCCGGGACGAGCGAATGGAGAACCTCCTTTGGGAGTTCGGGGGTGAGGAGGAATGATCGACCCAGCATGGGTTTCAGGATTGTCAGCGCTCTTGTTCGTCATCGGCTTGGCCGGTGCGTTCACTCGAAAGAACGCAATCATCGTTCTGATGTGCATTGAGCTGATGCTCAACGCCGCCAACATGCAGTTCGCTGCTGCCGCTGTCCATCACGGTGACACCACCGGCTGGGTGTACGCCATTTTCGCCATCGCCATCGCTGCGAGCGAAGTCGCCATCGGGTTGGCAATTTTCCTCGCCATGTACGGGCAACACGAATCGATCACGCTGGACGACGTCAACGTCCTGAAGAACTGAGGTGGTACAGTGGCAGGTTCAGGCAGTTCAGAAACGATTCAAACAACGGCGCTGGAATACGCCCCGTACATCCTTTTGTTGCCCATGTTGGCGTTCCCGGTCATTTTGCTTCTCGGAAAAATGTTCAACGGCAACAAGATGTGGAAAGACGGTCTCAAGGAAGGCGGCCTGATCGCCCTCCCGGTCATGGCAGCGAGCCTTTTGCTCTCGTTGTGGTTGATGGTGGATTTCATTGGTGGCGATGGTCGAGCCGACACAAGCGGTTGGACCTGGTTCACCTCAAGCATGTGGGATTCAAGCCAAACGACTGTGACCGAAATCACGCTCGGGTTCGGCGTGTACATCGACCACGTTACCGTGATGTTGCTCTTCATTGCCTCCTTCCTGTGTTTGCTCATCAACACCTTCGCCATTGGCTACATGAACACCGATCCGATCAACGACAACCGAAACCACCGGTTCTACGCTGAATTCGTCTTGTTCTGCTCGGGTATGCTGGGCATGGTCTTGGCCGACTCGTTCCTCTGGCTCTTCATCTTCTGGGAGTTAATGGGTCTCTGTTCGTACCTGCTCATCGGGTTCTACTACGAGCGTCCCAGTGCGGCCTACGCTGCGAAGAAGGCGTTTCTGACCACCCGTGTTGGTGACGTCTTCCTGATGGTCGGTCTGGCCGTGCTGTGGTCGCTGTTCCACCCGCACACCGCCGCAGGACAGGGGGCGTTGGACTACGCCGTTGTGTTTGACCCGGACAACCTCAAGGCCGTCGCAGAAACGAGCTCGAGCAGCTTGAAGTGGGCCCTTGGACTGATGTTCATCGGTGCGGTGGGCAAATCCGCTCAGTTCCCACTGCACGTTTGGCTGCCCGATGCCATGGAGGGACCGACGCCCGTTTCGGCTCTCATTCACGCCGCCACAATGGTCAACGCAGGCCTCTACCTCGTGGCCCGTATGTTCCCGTTCTTTGGCTCGGAATACCTCTACAACGACCTCGCTGATTTGGCGTTCATCATCGCCGCCATCGGTGGAACGACCGCCGTTATGGCCGCAGCCATTGCGTTCGTCCAACACGACCTCAAGAAGGTCCTAGCGTACTCCACGATGTCCCAACTCGCCTACATTTTCACGGGCCTGGGCGCTGCACTCTACCTCGCCAACACCCTGCACTGGCACGAGTACCTCATCGACGGAACCATAAACCCGGATTATGACACCAACCACGCCATCGTCATCGTGGCGTTCGGTGCAGCTCTGTTCCATCTGTTCAACCACGCCATGGCCAAGGGCATGCTCTTCATGGCCAGCGGTGCGGTGATTCACGAGGTCCACCATGCTCACCATCATCTTCACCCTCACGACGATCATCACGAGGAGCATCCCGAAGAGCTCCTGATGCTTGCCAACTACCTCCACGACACCGATCAGTCTGTTTTCGGCTTCTTCAATTCCATCGATCTCGACCAGTCCGGCGACGTGGACACCTATGAATTCCAGAAGGCGCTCAAGCACGCCGACATCGCCGACCTCCCACCGTGGGAAATTCAACCGCTGATGCAGGCGTTGGACATGGACGGCAACGGACGCATCGACATTCCTGAACTTGAGTTGACCCTCGGTCGCGTTCACCTCGCTTCGCTGGCCGACGGCGACGATCATCACGATGAATTCGATGCACAATCGATGGAGAACATGGGTGGCTTGGCCTCGAAAATGCCCCTCACCGCCACCGCCATGCTTGTTGGCTCGCTCTCCATCATGGGTTTCCCGCTCATTGGAGGCTTCTGGTCCAAGGAGGGCATCATCGCCAACACCTGGCGAGTGGCGCTCGACGACCCCCGTTTCCTCTACCCCGCCATGTGTGTTCTTCTTGGCGCAGCCATGACCGGTTTCTACATGTCCCGCATGTGGTTGAAGACCTTTGCAGGTTCGCCCAAAACGGACGTGGCCGCCCACGTGCATCCAACCAACACGTGGATCAAAACACCCCTGTTCATCCTGACGTTCATGACCTTGGGCGCCATTGTTCTGGCGAGCCTGGGCTTCACGCACTGGGCCCCAGACGAGTCCTACAAACCGTTCTTTGACGGTAAGAAATCGTTCGTTGAAGGGCTGGTCTACGAGCTGAATCACGCCTTCGCCAACAGCGATGTGTTCTTCTTCGCTCTGACGTACATCGCCATTTTCCTCGGCGCCGTCGTTGGGCCGGGTCTGGCCCTTTCCCTCTACGGCGGGCGTTTGGACGAGGACCAAGAGTCCATGCCGTGGTTCGCTCCCGTGTTGGCCGTCAATCAGTTCGTCAAGAGCCGTTACAATTGGGACAACCGCTCGTTTGCTCAATCCGGTTTTGCAACCGCTTTGGAAAACCGTCTTTACTTTGACCACTACTACGACATGGCCATGCTCAAAATCGTTGCAGCGTTCTCCTTCAGAGCCGCGGAAGCCGATTCCAGCGTCATCGACGGGACGGTCAAGACGATTGAACGAACCTCTCAACAGATTTCGACCCGATTGCGGTCGCTGACCACCGGCTCGGCCCGCGACTACATCCTGATGGCGGCGTTGGGAACCTTGGGGCTCTTTGCCTTGATTTGGGGGGTGGTCGCTTGACGACCGATTGGATCTCGGTCCCGCTTGTTGGCCTCCCACTGATCGCGAGCATCACCATGTTGGCGTTCGTGGCGTCCGCCTCACCGGCTGCTCGCCACCGAATTGGCCCCTCCGTTCGTATGTTCACTCTTCTGCTTTCGCTGGGGATGTTGGTGGTCACCACGGCCATGTTCTTCGGTTTCAATCAATTCGCCGGAGAGTTTGACTGGGTCACGATGGAATTCAGCAAATTCAACCACGAGGTCCGCTACGTGTGGATTGAATCCTTGGGCATCCATTGGACCGTCGGTATGGACGCCCTCTCCTTCCCGATGGTGTGGTTGACGACGTTCCTCTTGCCGGTCACCATTGTTGCGACGTGGAACGAAAAGAACGCCGCCGTGTACTTCCCGCTGATTCTCATGATGGGCGGTGCACTCATCGGCGTTTTCGTCGCCCTCGACCTGTTCATGTTCTACGTCTTTTGGGAACTGACCTTGATTCCCATGTTCTTCCTTATCCTCAAATGGGGCGGGCACGATCGAAAGTACGCTTCTCAGAAGTTCTTCATCTACACCTTCACCGCCTCTGTGATCATGCTCTTGGGCCTGGTCACGGTGTACTTCCTCCAGCCAGAGAACCTGTCGTACGCAGGCGCTTGGACAGGCCGTACGTTTGACATTCCGACCCTGACGGCTCACGCTCAATCGGTCAACGGCAGCGATTGGTTCCTCGGTGAAAGCCTGCAAAAGATTCTCTTCGTGATGCTGATGATCGGTTTCTTGGTCAAACTCCCGTCGGTGCCGTTCCACACCTGGTTGCCCGACGCTCACGTTCAGGCGCCCACCGGCGGGTCAATGTTGCTTGCTGGTGTGATGTTGAAAATGGGAGCCTACGGTATGTTCCGACTTCCGCTGGCCTTCTTCCCTCACGCAGCTCACCACTTCCAGCTCGCCTTGTTGGCCCTCGGTATGATTTCCCTCGTGTGGGGAGCGGTGGTGTGTTTGGGCCAGACGAACCTCAAGAAAATGGTCGCCTACTCCTCGGTTTCCCACATGGGGGTCATTCTCATCGGTATCGCCACCATGCAACCGTTGGGTTGGGCCGCAGCCCTGTTCATGATGTTCGCTCACGGCATCATCAGCCCCATGCTCTTCGCTGTGTGCGGGGCGTTCAAGCATCACTATCACAGCATGGAGATTGGAGCCATGCGAGGCATGGCCAAGCATTCGCCATGGTTGGCCACGTCCATGATGTTTGGATGGATGGCCTCCCTTGGCCTGCCCCTCTTGGCCGGTTTCGTCGCTGAACTGATGATGTTCCTCGCCCTCTGGCACTTCCTCGCAGCCGAGGGTTGGAGCGTGCTTTGGATGGTGGGTCCTGCCTTTGTTCTCGCCATAACCGCAGCGTACTATCTGTGGTCCATGCAGCGGACCATCTTTGAGGGTGGGGATGAAACCCAACCTCCAGAGAGCCTCAAGGGCCAGTCCGTCCCCGACATCGGCGATGCAGAAAAGTTGGCCATGATCATCTTGGCGGTCTTCACCATTCTGTTTGGTGTTATGCCGTGGATTGCGCTTGACATGATGAACGGCTGGACCACGGCGTTTTTCCACGACCTCTTGATTCCAGCGCTCAATCGAGGAGGGGCCTAAAATGGAGCAAATTGAACCCTTTGCAGAAGGCTTCTTCATCGCACTCGCCCCAGAGTTCGTGTTGGTCATTGGATTGTTCACGCTGATGATTGTTCCCAACATGGGCAACGCCAAATTCCGAATTCCGCTGACCCAAATTCGCATACCGTGGCTTCTGGGCGGTCAGCGCGGAAAATTCGACAGCGACCCGCGTCTTCCGGGGCTTTTTGCGACCGTCTTCTACACAATCGCGTTTTTGTTGACGGCGGTCTCATTTTTTGGCGGTATGAACAAAACACAGATCGTCACCCCAAGCGGCACCGTTATGCTGCAGATCGATGAGTTCAGTCGGATGTTTCAACTGATCTTTTTCGGTGCTCTGGCTCTCGCCAGCGCTGCTTCGGTGAATCGTATTCCCGCCACCAGCCGTGCTGACCGAAGCCTCAGCGGGCTGTACAACAATCGAAGGCAGGTGGATTTCTACATTCTGCTCATCACAACGGGACTCGGCATGGCCGTGGTTGCTTTGGCTCAAGATTTGTTCATGCTCTTCATCGGACTCGAACTCGCATCGTTTTCCACCTACGTCCTCGTTTCGTTCATGAAGGAGACCAAGGAAGGCACAGAGGCCGGAATGAAGTACTTCATCGTCGGTTCGGTGGCTTCCGGTGTTGGCCTTTACGGTCTCTCACTGCTCTATCTGTGGTCGGGCTCGCTTGGGTTTACGGAGCTTCAGACGGCGTTTGCTGAAACCGGCATGGAGGCCCTTCCACTCATCGCTCTGGGCATGTTGCTCGTCGGATTCGGATTCAAAGTGAGCGCAGCACCGTTTCACTTCGCTGCCCCTGACGCTTACGCCGGCGCTACGGCCCCCGTTGCCGGTGTTCTCGCCACCGCCAGCAAGGCGATGGGCGTGCTGGGTCTGCTCAGAATTTTGCTGATCATCGCATCGCCTGAAGCCACCGACGGTTCAGCGGTTTGGCTGGTGGCGCTGGGTGTGCTTTCGGTCATCACGATGACGTGGGGCAATCTTGCTGCATTGGGCTCAACCAATCCAAAGCGCATGCTTGCCTATTCCTCCGTGGCACACGCAGGCTACATGCTCGCAGCCATCACCGCCATTGGCGCTTTGAATTGGGAAGAAGGGCACGTGGACATGAGCAACGACGCTGCTCTGGCGGTCGTCACAGCCCTCATTTTCCACCTCACCGTCCTCGTCTGCTTCAAACTCGGCGCCTTCCTTGTTCTTTCCATGCTCGAGTCTGAAAAGGGTGGCCACACGTTGGAATCCCTCGGCGGACTGGCCAAGCGAGAGCCCATCATCGCTGCGGCCATGTTCATCTTCATGATGTCGCTTGCTGGCGTGCCACCGCTCTCTGGTTTCGTCTCGAAATTGCTGGTCATCATGGGCATCGTCAAGGTGGCGTTGCTCGACGTGACGGTGAACAGCGACCTTGTCTTCAGCGACATTCACTGGGTTTGGTACCTCGCTCTTCTCATGGTGATCAACTCCGCCATCTCTGTGTTTTACTACTTGCGCGTCGGACTTGTCATGTACTTCAACGACCCCGAAGAAGGGCGAGAAGGTCCACTCGCCAGGGGAACACCCGTTCGCATGGCGATCGTCCTCTGTCTCATCACCACCGTCTTCTTTGGTGTCGGGGCGGGTCAACTCATCGCCCTTGCTGAATCCGCTGCCAACGCTCTTGTCGGTGCTTGGTGAGCGGCTGACCCAGCAGAGGGCGCCGTTTTGGGTGGTGACTTCAAGAAGGGTTGGCCACTGGCGATGTTAGGTGAGACTGATTGGGTCGCAGATTTGAGGAAAAAGTGGACGTCGAGGAACTCGCACGTCTTGAGAATCCTGAAAACGCAAGCGACGGAAAAATCC
>MDTG01324117.1_pt1 | contig 10511 bp, 11 predicted proteins | sample 811421 | NCBI WGS metagenome assembly MDTG01 (sample SAMN05326645, study PRJNA326480) | marine metagenome | isolation source: seawater | place: Pacific Ocean: South East | collected 2011
ATAGATATCATCATAAAGTCCAACAATTAATAATATCATTAATGGTAAAATCATACCATAATCAAATAGCTCTAATCCTTGCACATAATAAAAAATAGATATTATAAAAATTGGAATAAAAATGGAAACACCACCTGATCTAGTTGCTAATTCAGTGTGAGACGATCTGTTGTTTATTTTATCAATAATATTTCTCTTTAAAAATAAATTTTGGAAAAAGAGTATACTTATACTACATATGATAAAACTACTGAAGGCAATCCCTATTGTCATTTCAGATAAAAATTACAATCATTAAGTTACAGATTTTAATTCTGGAAGTATGTAAAATAAAAAAAAAATATATAACGAGTTGTAAAAATATTTAAAATTAAGTACTTTTGTTACTTATTTTAACTATGCTTAATAAAATTATTACATCTAAAACAAGACTTAGGCTTTTGATTAAGTTTTTTATATCCCAGGCTAATCAGGGATATTTAAATGGTTTAGCTAGTGAAATGGGAGAATCAACTAATTCTATTAGAAAAGAACTAAACCATTTGTATGACGCTGGCTATTTAAAAAAATTAAAACAAAATAATAAAGTAAAATATAGTGTTAATATAGAGCATCCTTTATATGAAACACTTAGAAAGGTTGTGCTCAAACACCTTGGACTTGAAGATCTTGTAGAGGTTGTTATTGATAGAATGGGTAATGTTCAAACAATCGCTGTAATAGGTGATTATGCTAAAGGGATAGATTCTGGAAGTATTGAAGTGTTCTTAATTGGTGAAAATTTAAATTTTGATTACATAACTCAATTAGAAGTTAAAATTGAAAATTTAATAGGTAGAAAGGTAAACTTTTATTTATCATCGAAACTTCCAACTAACCAATTTTACATAAATCTCTACAGTAAAAACTAATACTTATGAATGCAAATAATAATGTAAGACCGTGGGGTAAGTTTGAAATTCTTATGGAAGAATCTGACTTCAAAATAAAAAAAATAACAGTTAATTCAGGTAAAAGATTGAGTTACCAATTTCACAACAAAAGGTCTGAATCATGGACTATTGTTAAAGGAACAGGAATTATTACAATAAATGATTCTGAAAATATAGTAAGATATGGGGATTCAATTAAAATTCCGGTAAAATGTAAACATAGGATATTCAACAACTCAAAACATGATCTTGTTTTTATCGAGGTTCAAACTGGAAAGTATTTTGGTGAAGATGATATTATTAGAATAGAAGATGATTATAATAGAATATAGATGAAAAAGAAAATGATAATAACTTCAGGATACTTCAATCCTCTGCATAAAGGACATATTGAATATTTCCATATGGCTCGAGCACATGGTGATTTCTTATTTGTAATAATAAATAATGATAACCAGAGAGAATTGAAAGGATCAACTAAATTTATGGATGAAAATGAAAGGAAATTAATTGTTGAAGAGCTTCAAATTGTAGACAAAGCAATTATTTCAATCGATAAAGACAGTACCGTTATCGAAACATTATTAAAAATTAAAATGAAATATCATAGTAGCTATGATATTTTTTTTGCAAATGGAGGTGATCAGAATAATGATTCAATTCCTGAAGCTGATATCTGTAAAAAATATAATATTGGTTTAATTGATGGACTTGGACATAAAATTCAGTCATCTTCTTGGATTTTAAAAAATAAAAAATGAAGATTTCAAATATTTGTTGTATTGGAGCAGGATTTGTAGGTGGACCAACGATGTCTGTTATTGCATTGCATTGTCCAGAAGTGAAAATAACTGTTGTTGACATCAATAAAGACAAAATAAAACAATGGAATGGTAATGTTGACAAATTACCTGTTTTTGAACCTGGATTATCTAAAATAGTTTCAAAGGTTAGAAATGTAAATCTATTTTTCACATCAGATATTGAAGAAGCAATAAAAAATGCTGAAATGATTTTCTTGGCTGTTAATACTCCTACAAAATCCAGTGGAGAAGGAAAAGGGTATGCTGCTGATCTTAAATATATAGAAAATGCTGCAAAACTTATAGCAGAGATCTCAACAAATGATAAAATTGTAATTGAAAAATCAACATTACCTGTAAGAACAGCCGAAAGGCTTAAAGAAATTATCAACCTTAATAAAAAAGAAAATATAAATTTTGAAATAATATCTAATCCTGAGTTTTTGGCTGAGGGTACTGCAATTAATGATTTATTTAAATCTGATAGAGTTTTAATTGGAGGAGAAAATACTTCAAAAGGAAATGAGGCTGTATCCGCTTTGGTTGATATTTATAAAAAGTGGATACCAATCGATAAAATATTGACAACCAATGTTTGGTCTTCAGAACTATCTAAATTAGTTTCCAATGCAATGTTAGCTCAAAGAATATCGTCAATAAATAGTATTTCAGCTTTATGTGAAGAAACAGGTGCTAATATCGATGAAGTTTCGAAAGCAGTTGGAATGGACTCAAGAATTGGCCCTCATTTTTTAAAATCATCTGTAGGATTTGGTGGTAGTTGTTTTAAAAAAGATATTCTTAATCTAGCATATATTTCAAGATTTTATGGACTAAATGAAGTTGCTGATTATTGGGAGAGCATAGTTGATATTAATAGTTATCAAACAGATAGGTTTGCTGATAAAATAATCTCATGTATTAAAAATAAAAATTCAATAATAACAATTTTAGGTTGGGCTTTCAAAAAGAATACTAATGACTCAAGAGAGTCTGCCTCAATTTATATATCAAAAAAATTATTAGAAAAAGGGTATAAAATAAAAATTTATGATCCAAAGGTTACTAAAGGTAGAATTATGGATGACATAATTGACATAATGAATAGAGGTAATTCAAAATTTGAATTCTCCGATGAAAAAATTGAAATATTAGACTCTCCATATGAATCCACAATAGATTCAAGTTTAATTGCTATATGTACTGAGTGGATCCAGTTTGTAGATTTAAACTGGGATAAAGTATATAATAATATGCGAAAGCCCTCATGGTGTTTTGATGGAAGAAATATTTTAGACAAAGATAAACTTGAAAAAATTGGATTTAAAACTTTTTTTATAGGACAATGATGAAAAAAATAAAAATTGCAGTAATTGGTTTAGGTTACGTTGGGTTGCCAGTTGCAATATGTTTTGCAAGAAAATATCAAGTAGTTGGATATGATACAAGTCAATCTAGAGTAGATGAATTAAATAATTATATAGATGTCACAAATGAAATATCCACACAGGAACTTGCTAATTCTTTACAAAACAATTTAAAAATTTCTCAAAATAAAGATGAAATTAAGGGTTGTAATGTATATATAATTACTGTTCCAACACCAATTAAGAGTGATAAATCACCAGATTTAAACTATTTATTGGAAGCGACTAAGATGGTTGGAGAGTTATTAACTTTAGATGATATAGTTATTTATGAAAGCACTGTATTTCCTGGCTGTACTGAGGAAGAATGTGTACCTCTTCTAGAAAAGCATAGTAAACTTAAATTTAATGAAGACTTTTTCTGTGGTTATTCACCAGAGAGGATTAACCCAGGGGATAAGAATCATAGAATTGAGAACATTGTAAAGGTAACCTCAGGTTCAACAAAAATTATTTCTGAAAAAGTGGACAAATTATATAAATCTGTAATAGATGCAGGAACATTTAAAGCAGAATCGATTAAAATAGCAGAAGCTGCAAAAGTAATTGAAAACGCTCAGAGGGATATTAATATTGCCTTTGTAAATGAATTAGCAAAAATATTTAGTAAAATGAAAATTGATACAAATGATGTCTTAGATGCAGCATCAACTAAATGGAATTTTTTAAACTTTAGGCCTGGTTTGGTAGGGGGTCATTGTATAGGAGTGGATCCATATTATTTATCATCAAAATCTCAACAACTTGGTTATAATCCAGAAATTATTTTATCGGGCAGAAAAGTAAATGATGAAATTGGTGAACATGTTGCAGAAGAAATATTAGAATTGTTATCAAAAAATAACCATAATTATAAGAAAAGTAAATGTTTAATACTTGGTGCAACATTCAAAGAAAATTGTCCAGATTTTAGAAATACAAGAGTTATTGATATAATTAATACTCTAATTAAAAATGAAGTTAATGTAGATATATATGATCCATGGGTTGAAAAGAAATCATTTTCTGAAGAATATGGTTTAAACATACTAAATCAAATCCCAAAACATAAGTATGAGGCAATTGTTTTAGCAGTATCTCACGATTGTTTTAAAGAAATTGAAATTTCAAAAATCAGAAAGAAAAACTCGATTATTTATGATGTAAAGGGGTTTCTTGATAAATCAATAATAACAAAAAGATTATAAATTGAAACCAATTAGAGACATTTTAAGTTATTTAAGAATCTATCAATCCTATCTTGGAATAAGGATGTATATAATTTATATTTTAAGTGTTATTTCGTCTTTCCTTGAGGGTATTGGAATAATAATGTTATTACCACTTTTACAGTCTCTTGATAACTCATCAAATCAAGATTTAACTAACAATGGGATTAATAGTTTCCTTTATAGTATAATTGATTCTTTAGGTCTATCAGACTCTTTATTATCAATCTTGATACTTATTTCAACCGCATTTATTCTAAAAGGATTGGTTACATTTTTTGCGACAGGATTTACTGCTTATCTAATAGGACAGCTTTTAAAAGAGATCAAACTTAAACTTTTTAACCTCTACTCAGGTATGAGTTTAGGTTATTTTTCGTCAAAAAACTCTGGAGATTTAATAAATACAATTAATGAACAACCTGTAAAAGCCTTAGAGGCATTTAAGCAATTAACATTATTAGGATCACACCTAATTAATACATTAATTTTAATGACATTAGCCTTCTTTATGACTTTTAGCTTTGGAGTAATGGCTTCATTTCTTGGGATTTTTCTTTTATTAATATTTATGAGAATGAATTCATATGTCCAAGGTTTATCTAGAATTGCAGCTAAAGAGAATGGGGTCCTAACTAAATGGTTAATACAATGTCTACATGGGTTTAAGTATTTAATTTCCACAAATAAAATCTATCCATTAAAGAAAAATATATATAATTCAATTTCAATTTTAACAAATACACAAGTTAAATCAGGAATTGCAGGGGCATTTACTCAATCTGTGAGAGAGCCAATAGCAGTTGTATTTATAATGTTAATTGTATATTTTCAGATTTTTATATTTGAATTAAGATTAGAGCCAATACTTGTCTCAATTGCTTTATTTTATAGAGCTTTAAACTCAACCCTTGCAGTTCAGAGTTCATTTCAAGGAACATTTCAACATATTGGAAGTATGGAACTTGTCCATAATGAATTTATTAATCAAAGGAAAAATCAATTCAAAGATGGAATACAATCATTACCTGATTTCAAGGATAAAATATTTTTTGATAATGTCTCTTTCAAATATTCTGGGTCATATCATGATACTTTAAATAATATAAATCTTAATATTAAATCGAAAAGCTCAATTGCTATAATTGGTGAATCTGGTGCTGGGAAAACAACACTGGCTGATTTAATAACATTATCCTATCTGCCCACTAAAGGTTTAATCTCTATTGATGGCATTCCTTCAGATTCTATAAAAAAATCAACATGGAGAAGTCAAATAGGATATGTTTCTCAAGAAACAATAATTTTTGATGATACGATTGCAAATAATATTTCTTTATGGGAGAGTGATAATCAAAATAAATTAAAAGAGGCTGCCAAAAAAGCAAATATCTTAGAATTTATTGAATCATTACCAAATGGATTTAACACAATAGTTGGAGATCGTGGAGTTCTTTTATCTGGTGGCCAAAAGCAAAGAATATTTATTGCAAGAGAATTATATAGAAATCCAAAAATTTTAATTCTCGACGAGGCAACAAGTGCATTAGACTCCAAATCAGAAAAAAATATACAGAAAAGTATAGAATCTCTTAAAGGAAAACTTACTGTAATAATTATTGCACATAGATTATCAACAATAAAAAATGTAGATAAAATATATATAGTTGAAAATGGTAAAATAACAGAGGAAGGAACTTATGAAGATTTAAAGATGAATTCTGATTCTAAGTTGAGTAAACTAATAAGCTTACAAGTTTTATAAATTATTATCTAATGAAAACTATACCCTACGGAAAACATTACATAGATGAAGATGATATAAAGTCAGTTGTTAATGTATTAAAATATAAAAACCTAACACAAGGTGATGAGGTAGATCAATTTGAAAAAGCAGTTGCAAAATATGTTGGGGCTAAATATGCAGTTGCTGTTTCAAGCTGGACATCAGGCCTTCACATTGCACATTTAGCTCTTAATATTGTTAAAAAAGATAAGGTTATTACTTCTCCAATTACTTTTGTTGCTTCATCTAACAGCTCTCTATATGTTGGTGCTGAACCTATTTTTAGTGATATAGATGAAAATACAATTAATTTATGTCCCAAGAGACTTGAAGAAACAATCAACTCGCATTCAGGCGTTAAATGTATAATACCTGTTCATTATGCAGGGCTTCCATGCGATATGGAGCAAATTTATAAATTGGCAAATCAAAATAATTTAAAAATTATTGAGGATGCAGCTCATGCTCTAGGTGCTAAATATGCAGATGGAACTATGGTAGGTTCATGTAAATATTCAGAAATTACTGGTTTTTCATTTCATCCAGTTAAGTCAATAGCAGCAGGAGAAGGCGGAATGCTTACAACAAATAGTTTTCAAACTTATAAAAAACTATTGCGATTAAGAAGTCATGGAATTAATAAATTAGATGATGAATTTTTAAATAAAAAAAGTGCTTCAACTGAAAATATTTCTAATCCATGGTATTATGAGATGCAAGAATTAGGTTTTAACTATAGGATAACAGATATACAATGTGCGTTAGGAAACTCTCAATTAAAAAAACTAAATAAGTTTATTGAAAAAAGAAAAAAAATAGTTGCTAAATATGATAATGCATTTAGGTCATTTAATAACATAAGGCCTATTCAATTGGATGATAGAGCTCAGAGCTCATTTCATATCTATGTAATAAGAATTAATTATTTAAATGCTAAAATTACTAGAGCAGAGTTAATGACAAAGTTGAAGTCAAAAGGTATAATAACTCAAGTTCATTATATTCCTGTTGTATCTCAGCCATATTATCAAACTTTAGGTTATAGTATAGAAAATTTACCAAATGCAAAGAAATTTTATGATGAGGCACTATCAATTCCTCTTTATTTCTCTTTATCAGATAAAGATCAGGATTTTGTTATATCACTTCTAAAAAAACTAATTGGATAATGAAAACTATTGCAATTATTCAAGCTAGGATGGGCTCAACAAGATTACCAGGAAAGGTAATGATGAAAATTATTGGGAAACCAATTATAGAACATCTTATAGACAGGGTATCTAAATCAGGTTACATTAATGATATAGTAGTTGCAACATCAAATAAAACTGAAAATCAAGAGCTAATAAATTTTTTAAAATTAAAAGGAATAAAAATTTTTATCGGAGATGAAGAGGATGTTCTTTCAAGATACTACTTAACTGCAAAAAAATATCAAGCTAAAAATATTGTAAGAATTACAGCAGACTGCCCTTTGATTGATTACTCAGTTATTGATAGTACAATAAAAGCGTATTTTAAAGACACCGTTGACTACACTTCTAATATTTTCCCAAGGTCATTTCCTAAGGGTCTTGACACCGAAGTTTTCTCCTTCAAGTCTTTGGAAAAAGCTTTTAAAGAATCAAATAAAAAATATGATAGAGAACATGTAACACCATATATAAGAGAATCTGGTAAGTTTAAGATTAGTAATTTTTCATATAAAAAAGACTTGTCTCATGTTCGTTTAACAGTTGATTGGAAGGAAGACTTCATTCTAATTGATAAAATTTTTAACATATTTAAACCAAACGCTCTTTTTAATTGGTTAGATATAATATCAATTATGGATAAAGACCCTAACCTTTATAAAATAAACAGTCATCTCGGTTAAGAATAGATAAAATAATAACAAATAATAACAAAAAATAATTAAAATGACAGATTTAGAAATTATTGATAAAATCGAAAAAATTAGATCTAAAAATAATATTAATTGGATGAATATTCTCAGAGTTGCTTTTAAGTATGCTCCTGATGAGGCAAGACAAATAATATCAAAAATCAATTCAGATGATCAACAAATAAGTCAACTTCTAAAAAAATTATCAGAAAATAAATAAACCAATAAAAAATGGTAAAAAATTAAGCATATGAAAATAACTATTTTATGTACTGATAAAACTCATCCAATAATTAAATATTTAAAAGAATGGATAAGTGATAATAAGTTAAATCATGAGATTGATTTAATATATGATAAATTAAAATTATCACACGGGAACATACTTTTTTTGATTTCGTGTCATGAAATCATTACTGCTAGCGATAGGCAAAAATATGATAAAACACTTTTAATTCATGCAAGCGATCTTCCTAATGGGAGAGGTTGGAGCCCTTATATTTGGGATATAATAAATGGTGCAAAAACTATTACAGTTAGCCTTTTAAAGGCAGAAGACAAGTTAGATACTGGAGAAATATATAAAAAAATTACATTTAATGTTGAGGATCATGAGCTCTGGAATGAAATAAATGTAAAGCTTTTTAGAACAGAGATTCAATTAATGAACTATGCTGTCATAAATTATAATACTTTAAAAGGAAAAGACCAAGAAGAAAGAACCGAGTATACCTATTATAATAAAAGAACCCCAATTGATAGTGAAATAGATCCAACTCAAACGATAATTGAACAGTTTAATAAGATTAGAATTTTAGACACTAATAGGTATCCTCCATTTTTTAAATTAAAAGGATTTAAATATAAATTATCCATAACTAAAATTGATGAATAAAAAAATAAATATTAATGGAGTAAATATTGGTGTTAATTATCCACCATATATAATAGCTGAAATGTCTGCTAATCATAATGGAAAGATTGAAAAAGCTTTTAAAATAATTGAAATGGCCAAAAGAAGTGGAGCTAATGCGGTCAAAATACAAACTTACAGACCAGATACGATTACAATTAAGTCAGATAAAAAAGACTTTAAAATAAATGATGGATTATGGAAAGGGAGAACGCTTTATGATCTCTATGATTGGGCACATACTCCATGGGAATGGCATGAAAGATTATTTGAATTTGCAAAAAAAATCGGAATAACAATTTTTAGCTCACCATTTGATAAGACTGCTGTTGATTTACTTGAAGAATTGAATGTGCCTGCATATAAAATTGCATCATTTGAAATTGTTGACTTGCCCTTGATTAAATATGTTGCAAGTAAAAATAAACCGATAATAATTTCAACAGGCATGGCAAATAAAACGGAAATACAAGACGCTGTGAATATATGCTTAGAGTCAGGATTAGAAAAAATTGCCTTATTACATTGTGTAAGTGGTTATCCTGCACCACCATCAGATTATAATCTAAAGACTATATCTGATATGATCAAAAGATTTAATTTGGTTACAGGTATTTCTGACCATACATTAACTAATACAACATCAATAGCTAGTATATCATTAGGTGTTTCGTTAATTGAAAAACATTTCACATTAGATAGAAATAATGGCGGACCTGATGATTCATTTTCTCTAGAGCCTAATGAACTAAATGAACTTTGTGAGTCTTCATACACTGCATGGAGTTCTCTTGGAAAAATAGATTATAATAGAAAGTCTAGTGAGAAAACAAATCTTAAATTTAGAAGATCACTTTATTTTGTTGAAAATATTAATAAGGGAGAGAAAATCACTGAAAAAAATGTTAGAAGTATTCGACCAGGGTATGGACTTTCTCCAAAATTTTATGAAAGCATTATTGGAAAAACAGTAAATAGGGATATTGAGGCTGGAACTCCAGTTAAAGAAAAACATATTAACTAAATGAAAAAATATTGTTTTTTTATGACAAACCAAGACCATTGGTTTAATATGGCAAAGCAACTTTATGAAGATGAAGTAGCTGAGCCAGTTTTTTGGTTAGGCGATGACAGACACTATTTAAAAGCAAAAAAAATATTTGGTGATAATGTAATTAAAATGTTAGATGCTGTTCATAAGCCTCATAAAATTGATAACATATCATATGATGGAGAATACATAGATTTTTTTAGCTCAAAAAATTATTCTATCGCAAAAGAACGATGTTTTAAGATGATGGATAGAATTGATATTTACTATCAACTATCAAGGCTTGATCGAGAGGTTTATTTTAATAATTTGGTAATATGGTCATTAAAAAAAATAAACCAAATAAATCCCGATGTATTTGTATGTGTTGAAAACCCTCATTCACATGCACAATATTTAATTTTTGAAATATGTAATTATTTGGGTATTCCAACATTTAAATTTAATAATTGGATGCCAGTTCCATTAATTTTTCTAGAAAATATAATAACAGGTGAAAGAATAAA
>MDTG01019554.1_pt1 | contig 10510 bp, 17 predicted proteins | sample 811421 | NCBI WGS metagenome assembly MDTG01 (sample SAMN05326645, study PRJNA326480) | marine metagenome | isolation source: seawater | place: Pacific Ocean: South East | collected 2011
AAAATACAACTGAAGCATCTATATTATATGATATTGTTTCTGAAAAAGGACATCTTAGTATGTTAATAAGAATACGTAATTATTTTGAAAAAAATGTAGAAAAAAAAAAAGGGATTGATGATTTGCATGGTACAAGTTTTCTTATTATTAACGCTTGTGAGGGATATTCTTTAAAGTATCCAAAATATAAGAAATATTGTCAATTCTTAAAATCTTTTTTTAAAAAATATATTGATGATTTAGATAATAAAACATTAGCTTATATGGCACATGTTGTAGAACAATCTATAATATTATTAGAACAAAGTAAAATTACTATAGATAATCCTACATCACCAACAATAGTTAAATTAGAAATTAGCAAGGGTGGAGTTTTTAAACCACTTTACGAGGCAATCGTTCAAAATACTGAATTTACAAAATTAGATGGTGGTAAAACAAATATTAATTTTATAGGATATATTATTCATAAAGATTCTAAACTTAACCCACAATCTAAATTGAAAGAAGATTTTAAATCATATGATACAGTTATGTTTAACACAGCGATAAATAGTTTTAACACTAGTATTGCAAAATTTGGTTTTTCAAATGTAATTGGAGATATAAAACATACATTTAATGAATTAGAATATTATGATAAACATAAACAACAAACTCAACCACAATCACATGGTGGTAAAAGAAGAACTCGTAAAAATATAAAATATTTAAAGAAAAGAACTTTAAAAAAATTAAAAACAAAACTAACAAAAAAACAAAAAAAAATAATATCAAGAAGAGTAAGAAAAGTAAAAAACTTAAAAAGGAATGCAAAAAAAATGAAAAAAAATAAAACAAAGAAAAATAAAAACTGATAAATATAATTAATTGTAAAATTGAAATATAAAAATATGATTTATATAATATATAACTATGAGTGATTCAGAATATAGTGATAATGAGATTTTAAATGAAAATGAAGAAGAAGATGAAATATCTTTAGATGATGATAGTGTAAGTGATGATGAATCAATTGATAATTTTGAAGAAGATAATGAAGAAGAAAATAATATTGATAATGAAAATGATGAGGACAGTTTTAAAAATGAGTTTATAAATATTAATGATGATGAAGATGAATATGAAGACGATGATGATGATGATGACGAAAATGAAGAAAAAAATCAAAAATTTGATGAAGAACAAAAAAAGAAAATAATTGATGAATATTACAGTGATTATTATACGCATAATTATGATGAAGTAGTTGCAATGTCAAAAGTAATTAGGGATGAAAATAATAATATAATAGACCCATTTCATAGAACTGTTCCAATAATGACAAAATACGAAATAGCAAGAATTTTAGGTGTTAGAACAAAACAAATTAATTCGGGTGCAAATATATTTGTAAAAACAAGTGAAAATATAATAGATGGATACTATATTGCTTTACAAGAGTTAAAAGAAAAGAAGATTCCTTTTATAATAAGAAGACCAATACCAGGTGGTAAAAGTGAATATTGGAATATAGCTGATTTAGAATTATTAGAATCTTTTTAAAATAATAAAAAATTGAATATATAATTATTTTTTTAATTTTTTATAAAAATGCTAGAATTATTATTAATATTATGTTGGTTGTTAATAAATTACGTAATAAGTTTTAAATTTAAATATGGTTATTTTGGACATTTACGAAAATTAAATATTAATTTTAAAAAAGAAAAATATAAAAAAATAATTAATAACAAAAAAATGAATGAATTAATTTATGATAAACTAGATGAAGAAAAATTACCAGATTATTATATTCCAGAATGGGTATATAAAAATGTCTTTTCGGAAAATAAAAAAAAATCTTACGATTTAAAATAAATTGAATACAAATAATATTATTATTTTCTATTTTTTTTTAACATTTCCATCTATTGCCACAATTAATACATGATACGAATGTTGTCATAGGTTCATCAGCAGAACGTGTTTGCATTTGGTAATATGTACATTCATTTGATTTGCATTTTCTGCACTTAAATATATCAGTAGCAGCTTGTATTTTAGTTTCATATTTAGCTTTATCTCTTTTAATCTTTTGTTCTATTAAAGCTTCCCATTTTTTTGGATTAAGTTCTTGATGTGTCATAAATGCAATTTTATGAGGTTGTAGTTCATATTCTTCAATTTGTTTTTTAATATTATTTTTTACATCATCATTTTTTAAATTAATCCATATTGAGCGAAATTTATCAATATAAATTTGAACAAAGTAAGGATTTGACCATTTTTTTAAAACTTTTTTAATATCAGCTTCTTTAATTGCATAATTATATATACCCTTTTCTAGATTTAAAGCATATTTCTCATTTTCAAATATTAATTTATATAATTCATTTTTAACATTTTCTCTGAAAGCTGTAGGTTCACTAATTTTTTTCATTTTAAATATATATTCTAAAAATAGATATTTAAATCAATTTTAATTAATAATAAAATTTTTATAGCAAAATGCTAATCTTCGTCGCTATATAAATATTCTTCTTCACTAAGTTCTGAACCTATTTCATTGAAGATTTCTTCATTATCATCATCATCATTTAATTCATCTATTAATTCATCATCCTCTAATGAATCTTCATTTTCATCATTAAATTCTTCTTCTTCTTCTTCTTCATCGTCATCTTCATTCTCATTTTCAACTTCTTCATTCTCATCAATAACAAAATTATCTTTCAAATAACCATCTTTTGTTTTCATACTAGATGGTATATTGTCTAATTCATCTTCTTCATCATCATCTTCGTCAATTGTATTTTCTAAATTTTCAAATCCTCCAAATAATTTTTCATATATTTTATGCCATGTTTCAATATTTAAATCACACATATTATCATTAGAGTCTAATCTTACTAATGCACATTTGCCAAAAAATAGGTCATTATCTAAAGGTGGAGGGAGGTCATACTTATTTTCACTATTAGCTCTACCTTCATTTTTTCCAAAGAATGATATTTTATATAGAATACTACCTAATTTAACTTCCCATGTATGATGAATAATAAAATTAGTTTCTTTTGTATAACCGCATTTTTTATAAATATTATCTTCTGTGCTTTCAGTTTCTTTTAAATTTGAATTTTTTTCAATAATAATAATTTTTACCATAAATATAAATAGATAATGGGTTTAAATAGTTTCAAATATATTAAATTATGAGAATATATTTAGAACATTTTAATTATCAAAATATTAATTTTAATAATTTAAATAAATGCAATAAAGAAGAAAGAAATCAAATTGAAATATATAGTGACGAGGGTATATATTTAATTGAAAATAATAGATTGTATAAATTAAAACTGATGGATGGAATTATTGAGAGAAGTGAAAATTATATTAATAATATAAATTTATTGATAGATAAAACAATTATAAAAAAGCAGCAAAATATAGTTTCACATGTATCAATAAATAACATAAAACGAGAATTAAAATTGTATTATTATAAATTACGAGAAAAAAGTCCATTAAGATTAGTTTTAACTTATGAAAATGGATTATTAGTAGATATGTATTTTATGTTATTTGAAACATATGCTGCTTATAGTGCAGCAGATATGGATAATTTTTCAATAAAAGAGGATATGAGTAGCTTTTTGGATTTATTGTAATTTATTGTAATTTATTGTAATTTAGATTATTATAATGGTAAATAATTTTTTAATTATAATGCGTATATGAAATATTTTTTTTATTATAAAATATTATAATGACAAAATTATATGAAATTATACAAATTATAATATTATCAGTTTTAATAATTGTTTTAATGCATTATTTTTTCGTATTTTTAAAATCAAATTTAACATTACCAAAATTAAAAGATTTATTAGATAATCCACGTGAAAGATATGAGAACATGTATAAAATAATAAATTACGAGAAAGATATAGGAATTGGTAAAATATTAGAAGAAAACAACAATAATGATACTACTTCTATTAATGATTTACCAGAGCAAAATATGAAAGACGAGCTAAAGAACTTTTTAAATGAGATGAATAAGTGATTATAATAAAAACATATAAAGATATAATTTTATTAAAATTAATGGATGAAATCAAATTAGATGAAATAATAAATCGTTTTCCAAATGTAGAACATTCATATATGAATATATCAGATATGAAGGTTAATAGTTATGATTATATAATGGCAATACCTCAAGGAATAAAATGTTATTTATGGTTTACATATTATAATGAAGAATATGTTGCATTGTGTTGTTATTTAGCAAAAGGTAAAATATATAAAATCTGTAAAATATTAAGTATTTTTGATTCCTCTTTGTGTAGTGGAACAGTATTGTATGGGACTTTATTTCATTATAGAAATAATCCAATTATATATGTAGAAAATATATGTTATTACAAGGGTAAAGATTTAGTGAATGAACATTTTTCAAAAAAGATGGTTTTATTTGACTATATATTTGAAAATGAAATTCAAATAAATCCATTAACGAATAAACAGCCAATAATTGGGTTGGGATTATTTTTCAAAAATAAAAACGATTTGTTTCAAAATATTGAATTGTATCCATGTAAAATAAAATTTATACAATACATTACAAAAAATACATATCAAAATTATCCGTATACTCCTGGGAATTATGATATTTATAGTAATTCTGTAAAAGCAATATTTAAAATTAAAGCTGATGTACAAAACGATGTATATCATTTATACTGTTTTCATAATGGTTCATTTAATCATTTTGTAGATGTTGCATGTATACCAGATTATAAAACGAGTATTTATATGAATACATTATTTAGGTATATAAAAGAAAATGAAAATTTAGATAAACAAGAAGAAAGTGATAGTGAAAATGAATTTGAAAACATAGATGAAGACCGTTTTGTTAATTTAGATAAATCTTTAAATATAGAATGTGTGTATAATCATCGGTTTAAAAAATGGGTTCCTATTAAAATTTCAAGAAAGGGAACTAAAATAGTGAATATTAAAGAATTAAATTTTATGAAACAGAAAAATTTTCAAATATTTGAAAAATGTAAAGAAAGGATGAAATAATATTAATAAATATATATAAATGCCAAAATTTATTAATAATACTGCTTCAACATTTTCTGGTAATTTCACTTCAAATGAAATACCAAAGTCAAATACTAATGAAAGGGGAAGAATTCAAAATACTATCCAACCAAGTAATAGTATAATTAAATGTAAAAAAAAATAAATATTTAATTTATGAAATGTGTATTTTACTCAACATATGGATATAATACTTCAATAAGAGATGGTAAAATATATGATTTTAATAAAAATACGATTAAATATTTATTAGAAATTAATAAGGATTTAATTCTTCTCTCAACTATTTTTAAAAAGTTCTTTGTAAGAATAATTAATAATAGAAGGTTAATTAAGTTTATATGTAAAAATTATAAAAATTTTATAAATTTTTTATTTTTGAGAGAAATTGGAAAAACAAATATTCTAATTGAAAAAAATAAATTATTTAATTAAATATATATATATGAGCGACAATCAGAACTTTTTAATGCTATATCATACGTCATTAAGAAATGTCGGTTTATTTTTAACAATTGCATTGGGTTTACAAGGTTATTCTCTAAGAGTACATACTCCTCTTAAAAAAATAGTAGTTTACGCATGTCATTTATTATTTTTAGGAATTTCAATTTACATTAATTATTTATTAATAGATTTAACAACAAAAGAAAAAAAGAGAAACAAACTAGATTCAAGATGGTTATATATTTCTTATGCAACTATATCATTTTTATCAATATTAATGATATTTAATTTATATTCTTTTAAAAATAAAATCGTCAATTTTTTCAATTAATTTTTTTCATTTTTTTCTAAAATCCATAAAAATTCTTTAATTTCTTTTTTTTCGCTTGTTCTTTTGTAATCGCTTATGCCTTTTAAACGATTATAAACATTATGATTAATCGGTATTTTATCTACTTTACCAAATGAATTCAGTATATTATCAATAGTACTTATTGGTATTATTCCTCCGTTATTGTAGGATAAAATTATATAATTAGATTTTGTATTTTCTAATAAATTTATTAAACTATCTTTTGCTTTATTTCTACTGTTATAATCTGATTTAAACCAATCTTTTGGTTGACCTCTATAAGTATTTGGAATTTCAATATTTTTATCCCAATTATTTATTATGTCCAACAAAAAGTAGTAAATACTGTATGGATGTTTATTATATGGTGGGTCATAATATACAATATCCAGTTTTGGAATATTTTTTATCCAATCATTTGTATTTTCTTTTGATATAAATACATTGCATTTATTGTCATCTAATATTGGCATTTCTAGTTCTATTTTTTTTGTTATTCGTTTTATATCTACATTATTTTTACCTCCATAATCATCTTTATAATATGCAGAAAATTGTCCATTTGTATTATTATGAATAGAGCACTTAACTAATAATTGTGCTAATAAAAAATGTTTATATTTTTCATCCATATTTTCAATATAATTCCTATATTTATCTATTCTTATTCCATTTTCTTTAGTAAAATACATTCTATTATTATTATTATTAATACACCAATGTTTAGAAATCCATGGAACATACTTGTAATTATTATCATCTGCACAAATATTTGCATTTTCTATATGTTTTTTTAAAATATTTTTTTCTCTATTTGTTAATGTTGTTAAATAACATTTATTTAAAGTATTACTATATCCGGCAATATCGTTTACATATAAATTTTTAGCACGTTTTTTAAATAATCTAGATAATACCCCTGAACCAGAAAACCCCTCACCTATATTTAATTTTTTTTTCGTCTTTTTTTCAATATTACTTAAAATTTCATCTAATATATTTATAAATTTTCTTTTATTTCCCATGTATGTTATTATTTGTTTTGTTAAGTAATTATCAACCATGTTATTTATTAAGAATAAAAATAACAAAATTTAATTTATAAAATGTATTAAAAAAATAATATGTAATATATTATAATGCAAATATTCGTAAAGACTTTAACTGGAAAAACTATTACATTAGATGTAGAATCATCTGATACAATTGATAATATTAAAAATAAAATCCAAGAAAAAGAAGGAATTCCACCAGACCAACAAAGATTAATTTTTGCTGGTAAGCAATTAGAAGATGGTCGTACATTATCTGATTATAATATACAAAAGGAGTCAACACTTCATTTAGTACTCCGTTTGAGAGGTGGTGTATTTTAATTTATAATCATTATGAAAATAAATAATATTTAATATATATATAGCATATGTTAGTTTCGTATGATTTATATAATTTACTTAAGGTTTTAAATGGAGCAACCGGAGGCTTTTTTTTAGATAATACAGATAAACATAAAGAAGTAAATAAAAGATCTTTTCCAAAACCTAATTTTAAAGATTCATGGTGGAAGCAAAACGGAGGTATTACAAAAAAATATAAAAAAAATTATACAAAAAAACATATAAAAAAGAATACAAAAGTTGTAAAAAAAACATACAGACATAATAAAAAATATAATAAAAATAAAAGATTTCAGAATAAAATGAAGTAAACTATAAAATTGAAATAATATTTATTTAAATAATTAATTAAATATTAATATAAGATGTTTAAAGGGAGTTTATTAAGTCATAAACAGAATTGGAGAAAATGCTCTTTGAATAACAATAAAGTTAATTTATTAAAAGATGAGAATATTCCATATAAAAATAAGTCAAATACTAACATAAGTAATTTAAAAAACGAAATTGTTATACAAATGGAAGGAACTATAATTCATAAAAAAGTTTCTTTCTATAATAATGTTAATGTATTTTTAATACCTACAAAAGAAGAATATAAATGGTTGTCTTTATAAATTAAAAATCATCATTTAAATCAAATATATTATCATCTTTTGTTTTTGTTGCTAATGCGTACTCTGATACACGTTTTTCAAAAAAGTTGGTTTTTGATTCAACAGATATTAATTCCATAAATTCGAATGGATTTGCTGTATTATATATTTTATCATATCCTAATTGTACACTTAAACGGTCGGCAACGAATTCTATATATTGACTCATAAGGTTTGAGTTCATACCTATCAATCGGCAAGGTAATGCTTCACAAATGAATTCCTTTTCTATTTCTACTGCTTCTTTTATAATTTCATAAATTCTATTTTTATTTATTTTTTTTTGAAGTTTGCTATAAAGTAAAATTGCAAATTCAGTATGCAATGCTTCATCTCTTGAAATTAATTCATTTGAAAATGTTAATCCTGGCATTAAACCTCTTTTTTTAAGCCAAAAAATACTGCAAAATGCACCTGAAAAGAATATACCTTCTACGCATGCAAATGCTACTAATCTTGTTGCAAAACTACTTCTATTGTCATTTATCCATTTTTTTGCCCAATCACCTTTTTTTTTAATACAATCAAATTTTTCTAATGCATTAAATAAATTATGTTTTTCCTCTCTATCTTTTATATAAGTTTCAATTAATTGACTATACATTTGACTATGTATATTTTCCATAGCAATTTGAAAACCATAAAATGCTCTTGCTTCTGATAATTGTACTTCACTCATAAAACGAATACCTAGATTTTCTAAAACAATTCCATCACTTGCGGCAAAAAAAGCTAATATCATAGATATAAAATGTTTTTCATCTTTATTTAGACTATTCCAATGCGTTGAATCTTTTGATAAATCTACTTCCTCTGCACGCCAAAAACAATCTACTTGTTTTTTATACATATTCCATATATCTTGCTCTTGTATTGGAAACATAACAAAGCGATTATCGTCTTCTACTAATAGTGGTTCAGTTACTGTTTTTGACATCCCTAAAATATATATTATTTAGATTTTATATTCTTTAATAAATTATTATAATCCAATATTTAAGGATTATGTTTAATAATGTAAATTTTTATATAATTATATATATAATGACATTGGTATATAGAGTAAAAGATAGTAATAGTATTGAAAATAATATTGATAATAAATTACAAAACAGAAATGTATTTTATAATCCAAATTCCATAGTTTTTGATGATACTGACAGTGATGATGATTTATTGCATTTTAAAGATGATATTGATGAAGATGAAGAAAATTATGAACACGAAGAAAATCATGAAGATGAAGAAAATCATGAAGATGAAGAAAATTACTATCAAGATGATTATCTACATGATAATGATAATAATTTAGATTTTAATAATGAATCAAAAGAATCTAATTACATTACAATTAATGATCTTGCAAATAGAGACAAAAAAATTTTTGATTTGAACTCATTATTAGAAGAAAGTAAATTATCCATTTTGAACAATTTTAGTAATTTACAAAAACACAAAGAATATCAATATAAAAGTATTCTACAAAAATATCAAAACTTTTATGATTCTGTTATAAAGCAGAAAATCAAAGAAAAGGAATCTTATTTAAAATTATATTATTACTTAGGAGATTTGATTGAAGAAACTGACCCTTTATCTCCAAAATTTAGAAAAATTAAAAATGATTATGATGAAATTTCTAATAAAATTAAATCTATTGAAGAAAAAATTAATTTTTTCATAAATGAAAAAGAATAATATTTAAATAATATATATATGTCAAAAATAACGCAAAAAAATAAAAAAGGAGGTTATAATATTGAAAAATATATTGGAAAAAAAACACGTAGAAAAATTAAAAGAAGAATGCAAACAAAAAGAAGAACTCCTAGAAGTGAACATTACAGAAAAGTCAAATATTATAAATTAAAAAAAGAAATGGAAAAACTTAAAAAAGAAGCTAAGGAAAAAAGAAGACAAAGAAAGAAAGATAAATATAAATATGATACATCTAGTTTAAAAATTTTTTAAATTATTTTTATAGATAAGTAAAATATATTCTTACTTATGTATATAATGAAAATTGAAAAGATTTTACAAAATAAATATTTGCTTTATGTTTTAGTATTTTTAGCAACTACTCAAGTTATTGGTCATTTAATGGTTAAAGATGACCGTTCTGTTGCATTATTTTTAGTTTTTTCTTTATTTGCTAGTTTATTTACTAAAAATATGATAGTTGTTCTTGGTTCTGGTATTTTAGGCACAAATTTATACAATGTTATTATGGCTAGTCGTCGTTCACAAGAATCCATGGCTGGAAGAAGAAGTGTTGAAGGGATAACAGTTTCAATTGGTGATGATGGTGAAGGTGGAGAAATATCACTTGAAATTCCACCAACAGAAGAAACAACAGCAACAACAGAAGAAACAACAGCAACATCAGAAGATATCGTAGATGATGATGCTGATGATGCTGCTGATGACTTTGAAGAAGATTTGGATATGGTTGAATTAGAAGAAGGATTTGAAGAATTAGCAAAAGAAAAAGCTGATGACTTTGAAGAAGATTTGGATATGGTTGAATTAGATATCGTAGATTATGATGCTGATGATGC
>MDTG01267926.1_pt1 | contig 10510 bp, 10 predicted proteins | sample 811421 | NCBI WGS metagenome assembly MDTG01 (sample SAMN05326645, study PRJNA326480) | marine metagenome | isolation source: seawater | place: Pacific Ocean: South East | collected 2011
TGGGCCTATTTTTGGAAAGTTTATTGCTTCTAAAATTTTTATAGCTGCACCCAAAAAAATAGATAAAAAGGTGGTTGATAATTTTCCTCCAATTCGTTTAATTCTTTCAATTATAGCAACCCCAATCTTATTAATTGTCTTGAATACTCTAGTAACTAGTCCAATAAGCAGTGATCTAAACTTGTCTGAAAATACAATATCATGGTTACAAATGATAGGTCATCCTTTTTCTGCATTAATTATTGCAAATTTAATGGCTTGGTATCTTCTTGGAATTAGACGTGGGGTTTCTAAAGCTATTTTATCAAAAATTACTTCTGCATCTTTGGCGCCGGCAGGAATTATTATCCTATTAACAGGAGCAGGTGGTGTTTTTAAACAAATGTTGATTACCACAGGTACTGGCGAGATGCTAGCCAATTATTTTTCGAGCATCGGTTTAAGTGTTTTGCTTTTTTCTTTTTTAGCTGCAGTTTGTGTTAGAATTTTACAAGGATCTTCAACAGTTGCAATGATTACTGCTGCCGGAATAACATCATCTCTTATTACAACTCCTCTAGGCGAATTCCATACTGCACTTATCGTAATTTCAATTGCCGCTGGAGCTTCTATCTTATCTCATGTAAATGATAGTGGGTTTTGGTTGGTGAGTAATTATTTAGGTCTATCAGAAAAAGATACTTTTAGGAGTTGGTCGGTAATGACCTTAATCTTAGCCTTAAGTGGTTTAAGCATGGTGCTGTTTCTATCTCTATTTATTTAAAAAGTATGCTAAGAAAATCTATGTAAATCTTTTTTTTATATTGTTACTTCATTTTCATTCTACAATTATAAAATACTTGTTGAATAATAATTTGTATTTTTAGTTTTAAATTGAAACTAAAAAATGAAATATCAATGCCCAAATTGTGAGCAATTTAAGTATGAACAACAAACCTCTGTTCGCGGATGTGGATGGAGATTATTTATAGTTGTTCCTCTTTTCTCATTGTTAATACCTGGAGCTTCTAGTTTTTATGGAGGAGATACTTCTTTTGAAGACATGGGAATTATTGTTTTATTGTCTATGTTAATAGGAATTATTATCATAATTATTTCTTATATCTCACCTCAAAAAAAAATTAATTACAAGTGCTCAAATTGCGAATTTGAACAAGAACATAACATCTAGTTATATGATTAAAGATATTATGGTGCATACTATAATTAACTTGTAATTTCAGAAAAAATGATTTTTATTAATAAATGGCTCCAAATTAATATCATTATAATGATATTAATTTTACCCTAAATTTTACAGAAAGTTACATTTTAAGAACTTGTTTAAAGTAATTAATTTATTATATTTAAAAAGTGTTATTTGAATCAGACACTCTTAACTCCCTTTTTTTCAAACTACTATCTCCTTAATTTAGATTTTTTTATTGGACTATTTATACCTGTGTATAAATATTTTTTTTAACCAACTAATCATAAACCTAAAAACAAGTACTTATGAAAAAAATAATTAAAATAATTATTGCAATGCTTTTTATTCACAATATCTATAGCCAAGATGCTTTTATAAGAAGTTCACTCCATATGGTAATGATTGAAGATTTTAGCTTCAACAATGGACCATTAGTGAAAAATTCATTTGAAAAATATCCATTTCCAGAAGGAGTCTATAACAATCATAATGTGAATCAAAAATATTTAGATCTCACACAATATATTCTTACTCCTGAAGAAGAGATACAGTATGGAGTAAATAAATCAAAGGGTGGAAAATTATTATCTGATGTTGCAACTGCATCTTCCGCTGGAATAGTTCAGGATAACTCCAAAGTTGAGTATCAACTATTGAAATTTATAAATCAAAAGAAGTTTGCTCACGAACTACTAAAAAAGTGGTTTAATATTAAAGAAGATGGTTCATTTAATCAAGATTATGTAGCTGAGATGATTAATCTTCAATTGACAGAGGAACAAAAAAAAGCATATTCTTTAGCTGCGTCGGCATCATCGGAACAAGATAAAAACAGAGAATATTTGATTGATAATACTTACATAGTTTTTAATAGAATGAACTTTGTTTCAAATGAGGTTGTGGCGTTACCTATTTATGAAAAGTCTAAAAGTAAAGCTAATGAATTATCAGGAATTAAACAGACGTTAGCTTTAAAAGCTGCAGAATCTGTTTACAATAAGACTAAAGAAGGTTACAGTGTATGGACAACAGGGTGGCTATTTGATTTTAAATGGGACAAGTTAGATCTATCAAATTTTAAAAAAGCTATAGTAAGTGGTAAAATAGATTTTGAAAAATTTTATGAAACTAACTTTAGTTTAAATTTTCTTGGAACAGAAAAAGCTACTTCTTTAGTTACATTTTCTCTAAAAAAAGGAGAAGCTAATAGAAGTGAATCAGAAATAATAGAATTATCTACTAATAGAAATATTGATAAGGTTTTAGTTAAATTACAGAGAGGTTATGAACAATTCATGCCGGTATTTCCAATTCAATCTGAAAAACCTATTGGAGCTTATCTAGGAATGAAAGAAGGGCTTGAAGGTGGAGAAGTTTTTGAATTTATAGAAGAACAAGATGATGGCACATATAAAACCTCTGGATCAATTAAGGTTGATAAAAAGAAAATATGGGACAATAGATATGGTTCTTCAGAAAAGAAGGGAATGACATACTTTAAAGGAAAACTTCCAAAGAATTTAGGTAAAGGAACTTTAATAAGACAAAAAAGATAATAGTATGAATAATTCAAAATTAAAAATTCTATTTTTATTTTTATTTAGTGTGACTACGTTTTTAACTTACAGTCAAAATAAAAGAAAGGGTAAAATTGCTGATCAAAACACTCAAGAATGGAGATATGACGCTTTATGTAATGGAAATGGAGGGTCAGAATCAAGTTACTTATTAAAAATTAGTGTATATGTTCCAGATAGAAGGTTAGCTTTAGAACAAGCTAAAAAGTCTGCTGTTCATGCAGTTTTATTTAAAGGATTACCAGCTAATAATGATGGTTGTGCTGCTAAAGTAGCGTTAGTCAATGCTTCATCTGAATCTGAAAATTCTGAGTATTTTAAAAATTTCTTTTTTAATAATAGTTCTTATTCTCAATTTGCAACTTCTCCAACAGGTGTTCCAACAAAGACTATTTCTTTAGATAAAAAAGGAAAGCAACTTAGGGTAGATTATATTATATCTGTAAACGTTGAGTCTCTAAGAAAAAAATTAGAAGGAGATAAAATTATAAAAAGCCTCGCAGTTGATAATTCGGTTAAAAAACCATCAATCATTATTCTTCCTTCAAAAAATTTTATAATTAGCGCCCCTAATAATTATTATACTATTGATCAAAATGGAGAAAAAATAGCAGATTATGCAGCAGCATTTTTAAATCCTGATATAAGGACTACGATCGCAAATTTAGAAAGTTTACTCATAGATAGAGGATTTACCCCAAAAAATGCGGTACAATATGCTGAAGCTATTAAAAAATCAAAAACTTTAACTGAGGTCAATACGTCAGCTGATGGAACAGATACAGATGTTTCTGATACAGATAAAATGTTAGCCATGTCAAAAGCTGATATCAGATGGGATTTTGATTATGAGATTCTAGATGATGGGATGGACAAACAGCTTAATTACACAATTCAAGCTTTTGATTCATATAGTAGTGAAACATGGGCTGCTGTAAATGGAGTTGGGGCTTCAAGTTTTAGCGCTTCAATACCTGAACTTATTAAACAATCTGTTACAGATAAAATGGATAAATTTTTATCTCAGATGCAATTTCAATTTCAAGATTTAGTAGATAATGGAAGAAAAATTCAAATAGAAATTCTAACGTATGATATGGATGAGTACCCTTTAACCATGGACGTAGGGGAAGGAGATACTTTAACTGATTTAGTAATTGGATTTATAGGAGCAAGGGCTATGGATGGTAATTTTGGAAGAGATATAACTTCATCAAGGATAAAATTAGAAAATGTTAGAATACCTCTGACTATTGAGGTAAAGTCTAGATTTGGAAAAGCTAAACCAATATCTAATACAGCAGGAAGTTTTATTAAAGAATTTCAAAAATATTTACAAACAGAAATGGATATTCCATGTAACTATGTTGAAGTTGGTTTAGGTTTGGTTAGGTTAACTGTTGGAAGTAATTAAAAATATAAAATATGAATTACAAAATAATAATAATAATTTTATTCTTAATTTCTAATACTATTTTTTCTCAAAACAAGTCTACTTCATCTGATGACTTTAGTAGAATAGCTATAAATACTTATTTGCCAGATAATGTCTTATCCGATTTCCCAAAAGCAAGAAGATTATTAAAAAGTAAAATAAAATCTATAACATCAAGGAACGGAATGGGATCTAACGATGCTTATCCTAGATTTGTTATGTCTGGAAATGTTAACACTCTTTTTAGTGAAACTTTAGATGGTCTCCCTCCAAAGTATATTAAAACCATTGAGGTCACTTTATCAATTGGAGACGCTATAGAAGGTGTTGAGTTTTTAAGTGAATCTCTAGAATTGAGAGGAGTAGATGATAGAGAGGATCAAGCATTTATTTCAGGGATAAAAAAACTATCACCAAGAAATAAAATTATAAAAAAATTCGTAGAAAATGCTAAAAATAAAATCATAGAATATTATAATTCTAAATGTGATTTTATTTTAAAAGAAGCTGAAACACTACAAAGCAATAAGGATTATGACAATGCATTGTCAAAATTATTTGAAGTTCCAGATGTATGTAAAGAATGTTATGAGAAAAGTATGGATTTATCTAAATTAGTATATAAATCTAAAATTGAAAATGAATGTCAAGAAAAAATATCTCAAGCAAATGTTTTTATTTCTCAGGATAATTGGAATGATGCAGCAGGTTCTTTAGTTGGTATAACACCTGATATGGAATGTTATTCCAACACAATAGATCTTCAAAAGAAAATTACTGATCATAAATGTTCAATTTCAATTGGAAAAGCAAGAGGGTTTTGGGCAAAAAGAGATTCAAAAAATGCCTCGATTTATCTTTCTGAAGTTTCATATGACTCTTCCTGTTATTCAGAAGCTCAAGTTTTATTTAAAGAAATTAGTGGTTCAATTGATGCTCAAAGAAAAAAAGAATGGGATTTATCATATGAAAAATATAATAGAGATCAAATAATTAAAGAGGAAGTCCACGATTTAGAATTAGAACTTTCTAGAAGTGACCAACAAATTAAAATTAAAGACTCAGATTTAAATAGAGAACTTTCTAGAAGCGATCAACAAATTAAAGTTGAAGATGCAGGAGTTCAAAGAAAAATAGATATGTTATCAGCTGAAGCTAAATCATATTTAGTTCGAAAAACCGCTGATAATCAAAAACTTTTAATTAAAACAATGGGGAAAACAGCCATTGAGGTTGCTAGAGCTAATTCAAAAAAGTCACCTCCGGTATATAACTATAATGTAATCAAATAAATTTAAGTATTGTGAAAACAACATGTATAAGATCTGCTTCTAATAAGAAATAAAAAATTTAAGATATAAATACATCAAATTCTGAATTTTTTCTCTCAAGACACGGATTGTTTTAGTGATGTAGAAGCTTTGTTGAAGCAAATTAATGTTGGTCTTTGTTCTAAATATTTAGGAGAGGCAAGAGGGCATTGGGCCAATAGAAATTCTAGATCTGCAGCAAATGCTTTAGCAAAAATTAATGCAAGCTCACCCTGTTATCAAGAGAGTCTTCAAGTAGCTCAAGAAATATCTAGTTTGTTAGATGAGAGAGAACAACGAGACTGGGATTTAAATTATGAGAAATATAAAGACGGTCAAGCCATTAAGAACAGAAAATTAGACAATGCAGCTGCCATGATTCAAGCAGCAAGAGATGTTGGTGTTGCGTATGGTAAAAACCAACTTAAAAGTGTTACTTACACTAGTAATTATTAAATAATAAATTTATTAAATTTAATCATAAGAGCCACCTGAAAAAGGTGGCTCTTATGATTTCAAATAGTTTTTTTGATATAAAAAATTTGGGATAGCTATTCGTATATTTATCTACTCAGTTTAAATCGTATTTTTCTAACGCCATGGTCTGTATCCCATTGCCTCACTTCTTTAAAGTTGAATTTTTGATACAATTTAGAAGCGGGTTTGTTTTGAAGACCAGTTTCTACTGTAAAAATCTCCGAGTCAAAATTAGTGAGTACAAACTCCATAAGTTGTTTGGCTACTCCTTGCTTAAAAAACTTTGGGGATACCACCAAACTATTAATATGTGTTGTTTTTTCTTTAGTACTAACCTCAATTACTCCAACAATTTCTCCTTCGATATGAAATCCAAAAAAAGTAGTATTGCTCTCTACATAATTTTTGAGAGGTCTTTGTAAGGGCGGAAAATTAACAGCATTTAGCAACTGAGCCTCTACAGCATATGATACTTGAAAAATAGCACGCATCTCTCTTGCTATTTCTAAATTGGTATGTTGAAGTTTTTTAATCATTGCTTATTTGCTAGCATGCCACAAACGAATATAGGAAATCTAATTAAAAGCAAGTTAGTCTATGTGCATGTGAGGCTATAGTTTAGAGTATCTAAATTATAGGAGACACCATCATATTTTAATACTTGAAACTGATTTACATTGTGTTAAAAAAAATTATTATTTACAGACAACCTTTTGCATAACTTTTGCGTCTATATAAATAGAAGATAAAAAGAACTCGCTATTGAAAGTTTTAAAATTGTATAAGAATGATGCAGAGCTTATAGAGAAAGCATCTAAAAACCATCGTGATGCGCAGCAGGTTTTATATCAAACACATGCACCTAAAATGCTAAGTATTTGCCGGTTTTATATAAAAGACCTTCAACAAGCAGAAGAGGTACTGTTAAATGGTTTTTTCAAAATCTTTAAACAGTTAGAAACTTTTAAAAACCAAGGAAGTTTTGAAGGTTGGATGCGAAAGATTATGGTTCGAGAATCTATTTCTTATTTGAGAAAAAAAAAGCAACTCGAATTTTCAGCTGAAGACATGGAGCTCTATGATAAACCAATTATACATGACACTACAGAATTAGATATTGAAGAAGTTCAATTACTAATAGACAAGCTTCCACAAGGGTACAGAGTAGTCTTTATAATGTTTGCTATTGAAGGCTATAAACACAGTGAAATTTCAACAATGCTTAAGATTTCCGAAAGCACCTCAAAATCACAATTATTTAAAGCTAGAAAGCTTTTACAACAACAGATGAAACAATTAAATACTACAAGCTATGGCATCAATTAAATTTGAAGAACAGGTTAAAAAAACGCTAGAGCAACGAAAAATTATACCAAGCTCAGATTCATGGAATGCTTTAGCTAAAAAGCTAGACAACAGCGAGAAAAAGAAAAATAAAACAGCTATTTGGTGGAAAGCTATTGCAGCAATATTTATAGGAGTACTATTTTCTTTGCCACTTTTTTTTAATTCAAAAGAGAATATTATAAAACCAGTAATAGTAGACGTAAATGAAAAACCTGCACTAAAACTAAAGAAAACTGTTGTAATAAAAAACGAAGAGGAGCAGATTTTAACTGCACTAGAAAAACCAATTAAAAAAGAAGTAAATTCTGTTCAAAAATCAAATTTCAGAAAAGAAGTAAATCAGCCAGTTGCTTCAAAAGAAATATATGCTACAATTAAAGGAACAGACAATGTAAGTTCTAAACATACAGCGGAAAATCTAAATTTTAAAATTGAAGAAATAACTAAAGAAGTGGTCCATGTTAAACAGGTTGAAGTAGTAAAGAAACTAGACATAGACAGAGAAGTAATGTTACTTCTTGAAGCGGCAAAAAAAGCTGTTGCAATTCAGCAAAATAAAAACAATTTTAGAAAATCTATAGATGCAGATGCTTTGTTGTGGTCTGTTGAAAATAATATAGACCTGTCTTTAAAAGATAAAATTTTAATAGCTGTGAAATCTGGATACAAGACCTTAACAGTAGCATATGAAAAAAGAAACAATTAAAACGATATAAATTAACAAACCTACCTATGAAAATAATTATTACATACCTGTCAATTATAGTTTTATCGCTAGCTTTTACGACTATACAAGCTCAAGAAAAACAATCAGATTCTACAAGAACTATCTATAAAGAATTAGAAATTAAAAAATTAATAAAAAGTAAAAAAACAGTTGAATTAAAAGAGAAAGCATTTTTGAAAGAAGATATTTTAGCAATTAATACAAGATTAAAAAAAGGAGAAGTAACGGTAGCGGAAGCCAATAGTTTAAAAACTGAAGCAGCCCAAAAAAGGGCCTTAAATATAGAAAACCATCTAGCAATTATAGACAATGAAATAGCTTTATGGAATAGAACTGACAAACCTCATCAACTAGATATTAGAGTTGAAGGAAAACGAAAAAGATTTAGAATTGGTTCAGGTTCTTCAACTGGTGATAATTTAATTTTTATTGGAAAAGAGTCTGATGATATTCCCAAAAAATATGATAAAAGAACCTATAAAGATCTTGTTTTTGCCTTTGGTTTTAACAATGCAATAATTGAAGGGCAACCCCTAGAGAATTCACCTTATAGAATAGGAGGGTCTGGTTTTATAGAGCTAGGGCATGACTGGAAAACTAGAATTTTTAATACCTCTAATTTTTGGAGATTTAAATATGGTTTTTCATTTCAATGGAATAAATTTGATATTAAGAATAATAAATTTTTAATAAATACCAACGGAACTACATCATTAGAAGAGTTTTCTTCAGAATTAGGTAAAGCAAAATTTAGAACCACAAATTTGGTTTTTCCTTTTCATCTAGAATTTGGGCCGTCTAAAAAAATAGAAAAGAAAAACTACTTTAGATATTCTACGAAGAAAAAATTAAAAATAGGCTTGGGTGCTTATGCTGGATTAAATTTAGGCAACATGCAAAAATTAAAATACAGAGTAGATGGTGATAGAATAAAAGACAAACAAAAAGGAGAATTTGAAGTAAGTAATTTTGTCTATGGTTTAAGTAGTTATGTTGGTTTTGGATCTAGTGCTTTGTATGTAAAGTATGATTTATCTCCGGTTTTTAAGAACCAAACGAACAAACAAAATAATATTTCAGTAGGTTTAAGACTAGAACTAGACTAGTACCTTTTTAAAGATTATTTAAAAAGAAAACTGAGGTAGCACTCATAGCACATAAGATGGTCCAAATAAGGGTTCTTATCCAGTTAATTTTGACCAACTTTTTTAATAGTTTTACATGGGCATTTCCTTCAGAAATTTGCTGATGCATGGGTGCAAATTTTAATAAAGTAATGCCCCACAGAAAAACAACCAATACAATGCTGGTGAGGGCATAGGTGTTTTGTACAAGAAATACATGATATATGGCAATGCCTAACTGCCCAAGCATTAACGGAATTACAATAAGAGCAATTGCTTTTGTATACATTTTATGCCACGCAATAAGTTCTTTTACTGTGTAAAATAAAAAACTAGGATAGACAATTAATTGAATCATCCATATTAAAACCAAGAGACCAACGTCTAAAACTAAGCGTGTAATTTCTAACATAGAACAAGGATAAAATTTGTCATAAAATGTGTATTTAATTGTAGTAATTTTACAACTATTCTTTTAATTAATGTAGCATGGCTCAAAAAGATTTAAAAATATACATTATTGGAGCAGGAGTTAGCGGTTTAATAGCCGCTAAAGTATTAGAAAACAGTGGGTATGCACCCGTTGTTCTTGAAGCTACTGATAGAGCAGGTGGCCGTGTTAAAACAGATTTTATAGATGGTTTTCAATTAGATCATGGTTTTCAGGTGCTATTGTCTAGCTATCCAGCAGCTCAGAAATACTTAGATTTTAAGGCCTTAGAATTGCAAGAATTAAGATCTGGTGCTGTTATTTTTAAAAATGGGAAACAGCAAGTTATTGGTGATCCGCTGAGAGATATTTCTGTGCTTTTTTCAACCCTATTTTCTGGAGTTGGAAACCTGTTAGACAAGATTAAAATTTTACAACTAAGCCTTCGCTTACAAAAAAAATCTATTGACGCTATTTTTTCATCTCAAGAAATAAGTACCAAAGAGTACTTACAAGAGTTTGGGTTTTCTTCTCAAATGATAGCTCAATTCTTTTCTCCTTTTTTTACAGGCATATTTTTAGAAAACAAGTTAACAACCTCTAGTAGAATGTTTGAGTTTGTTTTTAAAATGTTTGGAGAAGGGTTGGCTGTAATTCCAAAAGGAGGAATGGAAGAAATTTCTAAACAGTTAGTAGCCAAACTTAGCAACACAACTTTTCAATTTAACACAAAAGTACGTTCAGTTTCTGATAAGGAAATTATACTAAATACAGGAGAAAAGCTAGCAAGCACCGCAACAATTATTGCCACAGATGCTAGTAAGCTTATAAATAATGCACCACCAAAAAATCTCTCTTGGAAATCTTGCCAAACACTTTATTTTACCGCAAACA
>MDTG01343338.1_pt1 | contig 10510 bp, 10 predicted proteins | sample 811421 | NCBI WGS metagenome assembly MDTG01 (sample SAMN05326645, study PRJNA326480) | marine metagenome | isolation source: seawater | place: Pacific Ocean: South East | collected 2011
AAAGATTTTAGTCATGATTTTGAATATTATTCTTTTAATTCGAAAAAAAAAATTTTTGATTTTCAAAGTAATTTTTTTAAAAGAGGTAAAATTTCAATTGTAAATGGTGAATTTATGTATGAAAAAAATTTTTTTAAAAAAATTATACATTTAATTAAAACTTTGTTTTTTAAAAATAGTTTTCCAGGCGTTTCTACTGGCTTTTTTTCTATACTTTTAGCACTAGATCAGAATCCTGATGCAAATATTATTATTTCAGGCATAAGCATGAATCAAGGAGGGCATTTTTTTAAAAAAAAAAAAACAATTCTATAATAGGGCGAAAGTCGATGAATTTTTAATTAGCGAAATGAAAGAAGAATATAAAAAAAAAATTTTAACAACAGATCTTGAACAATCAAAAAGACTTAATATTAAATATTTTTCAGATCAACAAAATATATGAAAATAAAAAAATTATTAGAAGTTGTTCAAAAAAAAGATAAGATTTTTTTATTTTTTATATCAGGTCTGGCTATTTTAGCATCATTCATAGAAGTTGTAGGAATTGGATCGATAGTTGGATACATAACTTTTTTAACTAGTCCTGATGATATAATTTCCAAAATTCCTTTTAATAACTTATCAGAATTTTTAATCAATTTAAGCTACAGAGAATTGATAATTTTTTGTTCGATATCACTTATATTAGTTTTTTTAGTTAAAAATTTATTTTTGTTTTTTTTCTACTATGTTGAAGCACGAATAATAAAAAATTTAAATGTAAGCATAAGTAGTAGATTATTAAATTATTATTTAAATAAAAATTATAGTTACTTTCTTAATGAAAGTTCATCAAAAATAATTAATTCAATAATAGCGGAGTCAGGCAGATTTGTAGTATATTTATATAATTTACTTCTTATCTTTAGGGAAGGACTGGTATTAATTTTTTTAATAACATTGTTACTAACATTTAATTCATTTTATTCTTTTATAATTATTTCAGTTATGATTATTTTTTCATTAATATTATTTCTTAAGATAAGAAAAATTATAAAAGTAATTGGAATTGAAACAACTAAATATTCAGAATTAAATTTTAAAGTTTTAAATGAAATATTTAGTGCCATTAAAACAATTAAACTGTCAAAAAATATTATATTTTGGAGTAGGAAATTTTATGATTATAAAAATAAATTTCAAATCGCGAAGACAAAAAATATGTTAATTGGGAGGTTGCCTAGACTTTTATTAGAATTTGTGTCTGTTATAACTTTAGTAAGCATAATTCTTATTTTTTTTTTTATCGGGCAAGACTATTTATGAAATTATATCATTGTTGACTTTAATTACTTTAATATTAATAAGAACTTTGCCAGCATTTGTTAATATAAACATTGGTATTACTGCTCTAAACTACAACTCAGAAACTTATAAAAATACTTTATCAAACTTAAATGAAGTGAAAAAAGAGGAGTTGCTCGAGAAACCAGAAAAAATTGAAATATCTGATATTAAAAATATAAGTTTATCGAATATAGATTTTTCTTATGATCAAAATAAAACAATATTAAAAAATATATCTTTAGAACTTAAAAAGGGAAAGATCACCGGAATTGTTGGAAAAACTGGAAGTGGAAAATCAACTTTAGTTGATATTATTACTGGTTTATTGCATTCAACTGAAGGAAGTTTGAAATTAAATGGAAAAATTATAAATGATATTTCAATTGGTCCAGTCAGTTATATTACTCAAGAAAGTATATTAGTTGATGATACTATAATAAATAATATTTGCTTTGGTGTTAAAGAACAAAAAATTAATAAAAAAAAATATGATGAAGCTGTTAAAATATCTCAACTAGAAGAATTTATAGATCAATTAAAAAATAAAGAAAATACATTTGTAGGTGATAGAGGAATAAGAATTTCCGGGGGGCAAAAACAACGAATAGGAATTGCGAGAGCAATATACAACGACTCGGAAATTTTAATACTAGACGAAGCTACTAGTGCTCTAGATTATGAAACTGAAAAAAAAATACTAGATGCAATAGGCAAATTAAAAAATAATAAAATAATAATTATGATAACTCACAGATTGTCAGCATTAAATTTATGTGATGAAGTTGTTTTATTAGATAATGGAAAAATAAAATACTTTGGGAAGCCAGATAAATTAAGTAAAGAGTATGAAAATTTTTTAGAGAAAAAAAATTGATTAAATAATTAATAAGGAATATTTTTGACTAAAGTTATTGAGTTTTTTGGTGTATCAGGTAGTGGCAAAACTTATATCAAAAATAAAATTAAAAAAAAAAATCATCTAGACTATAGGTCAGCCATCTATATATATTCGCACAAACAAATAAAACTAGACTATTTCCAAAAAATTATTTTAAATTATTTTAAAATCATTAAAAGTGATTTATTTAAAAAAATAAAATTACCCTCTAAGCAAAAAAATACAAAAACAACAGTTAACTCAAGATTGAGTGTAAAAAAAAATAATTCTTTTTTTGAAAAATATAAACAAATTTGTCAAAAACTTTTTAAAAAAAATAAAAAAAAAAATCTTATGTTTGCAAATTATGTTTTAAATATTATTAAAAGTTTAAATTGCAAAAAAGAATTTAAACAGTTAGTTGAATTTTGGTTTAAAGAAGAATTTTCCTCTTATTACCTATTTAAAACGCATGTAAGTAAAAAAAAAATAGTAGATAGTGAGGGATTTGTACAAAGATTAATAATTTATTTATATTTTTCAAAAAGAAAAAATTATAAAAAAATTTTACAAAAATACCTTAATTTGATGCCAACAATTGATAAGCTTTTTATACTAAATTATAATAACCCTTTAAAAAATAAGAAAAAATATTCATTACCAGAAAAAGTAAAACTAAAAAAACAAATTGAGATTTTTTTATTTATAAAGCAATTTATTTTTAAAAATAAAAAATATAAAAAAAAAAATTAAGGAAATTATTGAAATTGATAGAAGGTCTAATTTAGAGAAAATTTAAATGAAAAAAGTTATATTATATAACCCATCTTTTGAAACAGGAGGTGTAGAAAAAAATATCTTGTCTTTTTTTGAGCATTGTAAAAATTTTAATTATCGACCTGTTATTTTGACAACAGATAAGATTTCAAAAAAAAATAATGATTTTTATTATGAAACCTATCCTTATAAAAAATTTAATTTAAAAAATAGATTAATAAAATATTTAATATCTTTTTATTATTTAACTAAATTATCTTTAAATAATGATTGTATAATAATTAGTTTTCAAAATAATATTTTTGCAACTATATCATCATTAATAGCTAAAAAAAAAATAGTAATTCGATTAAATACCTCGCCTGAAAAATATATTAAGTCATTATTATATAAATTTTTTTTTAAATTTTTTTATAAAAAAGCAAATTTGATTTTAGTAAATGATTTAGATTTTAAAAAAAACATAAAAAATTTTTTTAATTTAGATTCACATATTGTTCATAATTTTGTAGAAGAACAATTAATTAAAAAACAATCTAAACAAAAATTCAAGGAAAGTTTTTTTGTAAAAAAAAAATATTTAAATATAGTTTCAATTGGAAGATTGACTGATCAAAAGGATCATATAACTATTTTAAAAGCAATAAATTATTCTAAAAAAAAAGATAAAATTAAAATGATAATTATGGGATCTGGATATAAAAAAAATTTATTAAAAAATTATATTAAATCAAATAATTTAAATAAAACTGTTAAGCTTGTAGATTATAAAAAAAATCCCTATAATTATATATCTTTCTCTGATTGCTTAATATTATCATCTAAGTACGAGGGCTCACCTAATGTCCTTTTAGAAGCTGCAATATTAAAAAAATTAATAATAAGCTCTAATTGTAAAACAGGGCCAAAGCAAATTATTTCAAATGGAAAAGGTGGCTATTTATTTGAAGTAGGTGATTATAAAAAATTATCTAAAATAATTGATAATCTTAATTTCACCAAAAAAGAAACAAAAAATAAAATTTATTATTCATATAAACTAGCAAAAAAGTACAGCAAATTAAATCAAGAAAAGGAGTTTATATTTGCACTAAAAAAATTAGAAATGAATGAAAAAAATTAAAAATAGTAAACCCTTTTTTTCTATAATTACGCCAGTAAAAAATGGTGAAAAAAATATAAAAAAAACCTTATTAAGTTTAAGAAATCAATCTTTTAGAAACTTTGAACATATAATTGTTGATGGAGATTCAAAAGACAAAACAAAAAATATAATCAGAAAATATAAAAGTAAAAAAATTATTTTAATTTCAGGTAAAGACAAAGGTATTTATGATGGAATTAATAAAGGAATTAAAATTGCAAAAGGAAAATTTATAGGAACTTTAAATTCAGGTGATACCTATAATACTAAGGGACTTGAAATAATTCATAAGTATTTTAATAAAAATAAATTAGATTTTATTTTTGGAACTGTAAAAAAAGACGTCATAAAACATGGTTTTAATCCATCAAAAATTTTTTGGTCATTTAATTTTTATCCTGCTCATTCTTCTGGTTTTTTTATAAGTAGAGTAGCACAAAATAAAATTGGGAACTATGATCTTAAATTTCAATGTTCATCAGATTATGATTTATTTTATAAGATGATAGTGAAATACAAAATGAAAGGAACATCTACTAAAAGAAATGAAATAATTGGAAATTTTGAATTGGGAGGATATTCGCAACAAATTACCTTGATAGAACATATATTAGAAGAGACAAAAATTAGATTACAAAACAAACAAAATACAATAATTGTTTTTTTAATTTTTATTCTAAGAATAATTAAAAATTTTTATAAATTAAATTTAATTAAATATTTTAGACAATATGAAAGATAAAATTTATTATTGGGGTCCATTTTTATCTAAGGTTGCTACAGTTGATGCTATAATAAGTTCCGCAACTTCTTTAAATAAGTTTTTTAAGAATTTATATGATGTTAAAATAATCAATGTCTTTGGAGAGTTTAATGAATATAGAGACAAACTAGAAAAAAAAAATGTTGAATTGATTAGTTTTAAAAAGTCTAAAATAATTAATTTATTCCCAAATCCAGGATATTTAAGAAGCAGATTGTTATCTATATATATTTTTTTTAAATATTTTTTAAGTTTAAAAAAATTACTTAAAGAGCAACCCCCAAAATTTTTAATTATTCATCTAATAACGTCATTACCACTATTTATAGTTTTCTTTTTTAATATTAAAACTAAGGTTATTTTGAGAATTTCCGGCATACCTAAGTTAAATTTTTTTCGTAAATTTTTTTGGAAAGTCTTTTTGAAAAAAGTATATATGGTGACATCGCCTACAGTTGAAACTAGGAAGGTTTTAATTGATAAAAAAATTTTGGATGAAGAAAAAATAACAGTACTTAGAGATCCTATAATTTCTCCAAAGAAAATATTTGAGCTTAGATCAAAAGATATTGAAGAAAATTATATACCTAAAGATTTTTTTATATCAATTGGAAGGCTTACAAAACAAAAAAATTTTAATTTTTTGATTAATTCTTTTTCCAAAATTTTGAAAGAAAATGGAAATCAAAATTTATTAATTATTGGAGAGGGCGAAGATAGAGAAAAGCTTCAAAAACTTATAAAAAACCTAAAATTAGAAAAAAATATTTTTTTATTGGGTTATAAAAAAAATGTTTTTAAATATTTTTATAGAGCGAAAGCTTTCATTTTATCATCACTTTGGGAAGATCCTGGATTTGTTTTGGTAGAGGCAGCTTATTCTAATTTAAGTATCATTTCTAGTGATTGTCCTAATGGACCTTGTGAAATACTCGATAATGGAAAATCAGGATTTTTGTTTAAATCAAATAATCAAGATGATTTTTTAAGAAATTTTAATCTGTATTTAAATTCCAACGATAATGAATTATTTGAGAAAAAAATTAAAGTAAAAAAAAATATAAGAGAATTTTCTTATTTTAATCACGCAACTCAAATACAAAAGATTTTTGATGAAAAATAAGATAGAAAGTATAAATATATAAAATTATGAATTATTCATTAATTGTTCCATTTTATAATGAAGAAGAAAATGTACTGAAATTAAATGAAGAAATCACAAAAATAATACACCAGCTCAATTCTGAAAAGAAAAGAAATTTTGAAATAATTTACGTAGATGATGGATCATTAGATAATACATTTGAAAAATTAAAACAAACATCAAGAAATAAATGTAAAACAATAATAATAAGACATAAAAAAAATTTATCTCAATCTTCAGCTTTATTTACAGGAATTTCTTTTGCCAATTATGAAAATTTAATTTTTTTAGATGGTGATGGTCAAAATGATCCATTAGATTTAAGCAAAATGTTAGAAGTTTATGAAACTGGATACGATATGGTTAATGGATGGAGAAAACATAGAAAGGATAGTTATTTTTCGAGAACATTTCCAAGCAAACTTGCAAATTTTTTTGTTAGAATATTTACTCAATCGAAACTTCATGACCATGGATGCAGTCTAAAAATTTTAAAAAAAGATATAATTGATTATAAAATTTCTTGGGGGGATTTTCATAGACTTTTATCCGCAAGAATTAGTTTTGATAACTGGAAGGTAAAAGAGGTTGAGGTTAATCATAGACCGAGAGTTTTTGGAAAATCAAAGTATAATATAAGTCGAGTTTTTAGGGTATTAATAGATCTTATTTATATTAATCTTTTCAGAGTTGCAGGTAGGCCTACCATATATTTTTTTGGAAAATTTGGATTATGGAGTTTCTTCGGATCTATTTTGACTTTTACATATATGATTTATAACAAAGTTTTTAATAACATGGATTTAGACAGCACTCCTTTACCAATTTTAGTTGTTTTTTTAATATTTATGGGGTTCTTATTTTTATTTATAGGCTTGCTCGCACAACTTATTATAAATAGTACATTAGAAAATAATTCAATTGATAAGTTGATTAAAGAAAAAATAGAAAATTAATAAATTTTAAAATAAATGTTAAATATATTTTAGGCATCATTTATAAATGCAATATAATAATAAAAAAAAATTAACAATTATATTTTTTTTATCTTTTTTTTTGTTAGGTTCTATAATTTTTAAAGATTATGGAGTTTCATCAGATGAATATTCTTCAAGAATTAAAGGATTTGTCACTTTAAATTATTTAGGTGAAAAAATTTCCCCTGATCTGAATAAAAAATATAAAAAAGATAAAAATATACCTGATATAGAAAATTATAAACAAAAAATTTATGGAGTTGTTTTTGAGGCACCAGCCTCCTTTTTAGAGATAATTTTTGATATTCAAGATAAAAAAAATCAATTTCTTTTAAGACATTATTTAAGTTTTATAATTTTCTTTATTGGAACTATTTATTTTTTTAAATTGTTACTAATTAGATTCAACAGTTTTAAGTTATCCATATTAGGCACATCTTTTTTAATTTTAAGTCCAAGAATATTTGCAAATAGTTTTTATAATAATAAAGACTTGGTTTTTTTATCTTTTTTTATTATTGCATCTTTTTATGCTATAAAATTTATAAAAGAACAAAATTTAAAAAATTCATTAAAGTTTTCTATATTTTCAGCACTTACGATTGATATTAGGATACTTGGAATACTATTACCGTTTGTAACTCTATCAATAAGCTTTATAAAAAATTTTTTTCAAAAAAAACTAAAAGAAAAATTAAATTTAAATATATCAATAATATTTTTTGTAGTTATTTTTACAATAATTTTTTGGCCATATTTGTGGGAAGCTCCTTTTAAAAATTTTATTTTTGCATTTAAAGGAATGGCAAATTTTAATATTGACACTTATAATTTATTTTTTGGTGATTATATAAATGGAAAAAATGTTAAATGGTTCTATATACCTACCTGGATAACTATAACTACACCAATAATATATTTATTGTTATTTTTAATAGGATTAATAATAAGTTTAAAACAAATTTTTAATAATAAATATAATTATAAAAATGATAATATCTTCATCGATCTATTCTTTATTGGATGTTTCTTTTCTCCATTAATTGCAGTTATTATTTTTAATTCGACTTTGTATAATGGTTGGAGACAACTTTATTTTATCTATCCATCATTAATTTATTTTAGTATCATTGCTAGTAATTATTTTTTTAATTTAAAAAACAAAAAATTATTTCAAACATTTTTTTTAATAATATTTTTAAATTTAATTTCGATTAGTTTTTGGATGTTTAAAAATCATCCACATCAATACGTTTTTTTTAATAACTTTATTTCTACAAAAAATATACATAAAAAATTCGATTTAGATTATTGGGGACTTAGCTACAAACAGAATTTTGAAATAATTTTAAAAAATGAAAAAAAAGACAAAATTAAAATTTATAATTTAAGTCATAATAATATTTGGAATCATTTATTTTCACTAAAACAAAAATCGAGAGACAGATTTGTGTTGGTAAATAATATTTTCGATGCTGATTATTTGATAACAAATTTTTTCTTAGATACAGAATATTCAAAGATTGATTTTTTAGGTCAATACGAAGTATTTAATGAAATTTTAGTAGATAATAATTCAATAAATACAGTCTATAAGAAAATAAATTAATGATGGATAAATTAAATAGAGTTAAAATATAATGAATCAGTTAAAATTTAATAATAAAATTAAATATTTATTAATCTCGGGAACAAGTTTTTCTTTATCAATAATAATTATAAACATAAGTTTTTACTTTACTAATGATGAGCAATTATCAGCTAAACTTTGTTTAATTTTATTATTTATAATCAATTTGTTTTTACTTTTAAATTTTTACAAAACAAAGGTAGAAACAAAAAAATTTATTTTTATATTTTTGATTTCATCGATTTTTTTTAGATTATATGAGTATTTCTTATTTAACTTTTTTTTAAATCAATTAGATAATTTAAACATGTCTTGGTTCTTAGCTTTAATTATTTCATTTATAAGTAAATTTATTTTTTTCGATAAAGTCTTCAATTAAATTTATGTAATTTTTGGAAATTGTTTCATAAGAAAAATTTTCTGAAATAATTCTATGTATTTTTTCAGAATTTAAATTTAATTGATCATTATTTAGCCATACGAAAAAATCATTTATATTTTCTAGCGAAGAATCCTTAAATATAAATCCCATCTCTAAAGATTTAATTAAATCTTTAGTTCCAGTATTATCCAAAATAATTATTGGCAATCCTGTTGACAAACTTTCCAGGGCAATTTGCCCAAATGATTCTTGCCTACTTGTATTTATAAGTAAATTAGATGCTGAATAAATTAATTTCAATTTATTTTCGTCTTCTATTTTTCCAAGAAAATTTATTTCTTCATCTTGAAAATATTTTTTGTCAACTTCGCCGAAAACATTTAATATAAATTTTTTTTCTGGATATTTCTTTTTTGTTTTTTTAAAAATATCAATAGCAATATCGAGACCTTTAATATATTTTTTATCATAATTAGAAAAACCAAATAAAAAATAAAAAACATTATCTTGCCAAGACAAAGATTCTCTAGATTTTCTTTTATCAACAGGTTTCCAAAAATTTGTATCAATGGGCAAAAATAATTTGTGAATTTTTTTATTTTTTAATAAATTACTTTTTTTAGCGTTATTAAACTGCCAGTCTGATGTTGCTATAACTTCAAAATTATTTGGTAAATTTTTTTTTTTTCTATTCCAAACCCATCTATTTAAATCAAATCCATTTTCAGTTTGAGGTCTATTATTTTTTAAATATCCTTCTATAAATCTATTGTTAAAAGTATAATGTTCAGCCCCACAATAGAGCCACATGTCGTGTAGCGTCCAAAAGATAGGAATATTAATTTTTTTTATTTGTTCAAGACTAATAAATTCATTACCAATCCAATGTATGTTTAAAAAATCTGGATTATATTTTTTTATTTGCGATAAAATATTTGAATTAAAAAAAGAAATAGTATGTGTATTTTTATTTTTAGTTTTAAAAAAAAACTTTAAATTTCTTGAGATTTTTTTTTTGTTTTTCCAAAAAAAATTGTCTAAACGGGACTGATTATAAATAACATTCTTATCGGAAGTATTTTTTTCAGCAACCAAAATTTTAGAATTTACATTTGATTTTATTAAACATTCATTTATTCTTTTTACTGCTATACCAGCCCCTCCATCATCAGAAAAATTTAAATGTAGGATTTTTTTATTCATTTATTATATAAGATCTTAAGAATATAATATTTATAACTTTTATAAATATAATAGTTAAAATGGATAATAATAATAAATTAGCAAGTTTTGCAAATGAAATTAATGGAAAATTTATTTTTAACTATGATTTAAAAAATACAAATTGGTTTAATATTGGTGGCAAAGCTAAAGTTTATTTTAAACCTGAAAGTTTAAATGAATTAGTCAGTTTTTTAAAAAAATTTGGAACTAAAGAAAAAATATTTTTATTAGGAGCGGGATCAAATATATTATTAAATGATGGA